>Ga0307512_10005145_pt1 | contig 13822 bp, 14 predicted proteins | sample 14_EM_MG_FD_200267 | JGI IMG/M metagenome (GOLD analysis project Ga0307512, IMG submission 200267) | Populus trichocarpa ectomycorrhiza microbial communities from riparian zone in the Pacific Northwest, United States - 14_EM | ecosystem: Host-associated > Plants > Roots > Unclassified | place... | reverse complement strand
GGACATAATCTGCGATATCCTGCTTTTGACCACTTTGATTATGTAGGGATACGGCGTGTGGGGCCAAAGGATCGAGGACGGCCCGAATGTCAACCTCAGGGCGACTGGTGATACATATGTGGACATTAGGAAGGTGGAAATCAACAAGTTCGTTGATGAAATCGAGCAGGTCGTCTCGCGGAGATCCGGCATTAGACCTGAGCGGACACTCGTCGATTGCGTCCAGGATGATGTAGGTAGGGCATTGCTCATCGAGCGTGAGCATCTCTTTGAGACAATCTATCATAGCACGATCATTAGGTTTCCGAACTCCACGATTGTGTGAAGAATAGAGACGAGAGAGGGTGTCACAACAGGAATCGGACAGAGCGGAGAGCTGGATGAGAAGCGAAGGAAGGAGGTCCTGGAGTTTTTGCTTGTCGACATCCCTGAAGTCGAAATAGAAATAAGCCATCGAGGCCATCCCGGGGTCGTTCGAGGTCATAACATCTTGTATGATCGAGGAGCTGAGTTCGACGTGTGAGTCTGGTAAGGTTGGACGAGTAGGGGAAGAACGAACCAGAGAATGCTCTTCCCTGCTCCAGCTACGGAATAGAGATGATTAGGACTGATGTCGCAGAGTTGAAATGAAGAGAAACAGACGTTTTCCGTGTAACCACAAAAGCGAACCAGCGGACTTCCCGGACCTCCATCGGTTGAAAATATGGCCTTGAAAGAACCACTGAGCTGTGCCGTCGTGATGAGCTTTGGATGCAATGTTATGATTGATGGATGGATCCGAAGGCGAAAGCCATCGTAGAAGGTTGTCGCGGAGGAGGTTCCCTGTGAATAGGTCTGAGCATTCGGAATGAGCATGAGGGGTAAGAGACGACGAACGGGTGGTATCTTCCAATTTGCGATCGACACCTTGTACCCTGTCGTCGACGCCCCTCACTCTCTCCTCGACACTGTGAGCGATCCTCAGCTGCTCCGCAGACGCCATCCGAGCCTCTTCTTGTGTCAGCTTGTCCAGCTGATGTAGGCTGTCCTCGATGTCCGTGTTTCCGATCAACTTCTTCAAATACTTTTCTAAACAGGATTCTAGTCAACAACAACAATCCTAAACCAGCGCAGAGGTAAACTCACTCATTCGACCCCGCTTCACTTCCTTTGTCGCCATCCCAATGATGATCAGTACCTCCGCCATGATTTCTACGGTTATGTCCGTCATAGCGGTAGTTGGTGGCACCCCGATGTAAATCTCGAGCCGACGGAAGAAGTATTCGACCCGGCTGAATAGATCGACGAGAGTACCTTGGCTCGCGTTGGTGTCTTTAACCGCCTAAAAACACATGTCAAAATGGGCCGCACGCCCGCACAATGAAAATAAAAGACAGCGGACCAAGAGGAGAACGCCGATTCCAGCAAAAATTACTCTTGCTGGTGAGAACACCTGAGAGTAAGACGTTAGAGCACGAGTTCTCAACAGGGGTGACATCGTGATAATCACTAGACCGACACCCTCGCCAAGTGTGTTGGAAAGGGTGTAGAGGACGTTGACGGTCGGAATAAGGCATTTCACGAATGTTTCGTCGCCACTCTGGGATTGATCCGGCGTGGGTATTTGTCTTCGAAGGACGGAGAGTATGGCATCCGGAGAATCGCAGGATTGAAACTCGGTTGCTAGAGGATGTGAAGTGATGTCGTTCCCTGTCTTCTTCTTGTAGGTTTTGAGAGCAGCATCGAAAATGGAATCGAGATTTGCGCGCGATGTGGACGGGGAGGGAACATTAGACATTGTGGCTCGTGTTAGGTGTGGATAGTGATTGATAGGACTTTGATAGGCGGTAAACTGTCAGTAGACGCCCAAATCTGTTACTGTACTTGTTGGTGGGAATGTTTTCTCGATGGCTCTTAACGACACCCGCATGGTCCAGGCCTTGGAGTCCTCCCAATCCCGGGCCCATCCCTCTTATTTGTCGAAGTTCTGAACCACCGCAACTCAAGAAGCTTATCAATACACCCATAACCCCTTCTCTTTGCTTTGTTTGTTCCGCAATGACATGGGTTTAGAGTTAAAAAATATCCGTGATACTGACGAGTTGGTGACGAGGACGGCCGTAAAGACGGGCTGTCAGGTGCGTATCAAAGTGTTTACGAAGTCGGATCGCTTTTCTTTGACAAACTTAAAAAGAAACAAAACCGTCGCCTATCAATGGGTTACAAGATCTTCTGCAAGCCGCTGTGCCTGTTTGGACAGCCCAGGTGGCCGTCGAAGGGCTCTACTCCATATATAATCAACGCAAGCTATTTCGACGTATCTTGACCATGCACCCCTGCCTATGTTGACCCTCTACTCTGCTTACTGTCCTAGCGTCTGTTTGCCGTGCCCTGACCGGTTTGCATCGCTCTGCCTTCTTGAACCCCGTTTCCGTACCTCGCAGTCAGTCTCTTCACAACGCACCCGGCCCACTTATCCCTGAACCCCTTCTCACGGTTCCTGTGGTTTTCCCTATCTGCGCCGGTGCGTACGGACTTCCCGCCCCTTCCTGTTCTCTCGTTTCTGCCCATTGACCCCCGGCTAACACGGTAGAATCCTTCAATTTCGTGTAGTAGCTTCATTTAATATTGTCAGTCATGTAATTTGCGAAATAGACGTCACATCAGATAGGTGGCACCATATTTCTCAGTTCAACGTAGTTTGATACGCTTGTAAGTTAAAAAAAAAACAATGGCCAGATGTCATACGAAGCCAAACGAAATTCTCACACCCGCATTGGAAACGACGGAACTATAGTAAGAAATTGTTGAAGTCTCAGGCTTTCAAGAGCGACATTTTGGTATGCTCAGTGGTGCGGACACCCGGAGAGTTCCAGAAAGAGGCATGCCTCACTAATTGGACTTCGGGGTAGATGGTTTATGTGAGCGGCGACTGTAATCGTTTTATATCCAGGACGACCAAAAAACATTACAGCACATGATGAGCTAGTCTCGCCTGTTAGAATGATAGCAAGTGACATGTACCCGAAGACACGAGTAGCATGAGCGAGAGGGGCCTCTCCAATTCCGCCATTGTATATCGGGGAGTGCACGTACCATTCTTGCGTAGGAACATCAAGAAAACCACCCTCTGGGCTTATATTCCTCCTCTTCCTTAACTTCTCCATCTCTTTTCTTCCTCAGATATTCCAAGATGTCTTTGACGCCTTCGGAGTCCCCGGCAGAAGCGCGACCGCTTGTCCAGTCCACAACAATCGGCGATTTCAATGCGAGCGGACTCTTCTCAGCGAGACGTACCAAACCCTCTGCGGAGTGCGGTCTATCCGGCAGGGATGGGGCCGAAGGATGAGAAGATATCAATGCGGCAACATGGTGTGGATCGTCGACATCGGAAACGCGCGGAAGGTACTCCAAGATGGTTCGTATCTGGTCAGCGGTTGGCGCAGCCTTCTCGATGACTTCTAGGTCGAACCTGAGTGGGGATTTGGACGCGCTCCCCGGTGGATAAGGAGAAGACAGTGCGGCTCGCAGCATGGCAAGCGCCCTATTGGAGGGTGGTAACGACGGGTTGTGACTTGACGAAAATCGATAAGTGGGGAAATGCATGATACGAAAGGACAACTAGTACTCACAAGATAGATATTTGGGGCTACGCAGAGGTATATTTCAGCAGCAATTGCGGCATGACTAGTTATTAGGCTCACAATTGACCTCTTGAACGCAGAGAACATGTTGTCTCGGGAGTGTCTCGGGTCGGGGATATTCGGATAGACCCGAAAGCTGCGGAGACGCTTTTTAGGGTCCGCCACTTTTTTTTTTTCATCGCGACGACTCACAGACGACTCTCACTTCCTCTGCCCATCTGGTGACATCGTCTCTCACACACACCCCCAGCCTACCTCAAAGATGGCGATTATAAGTTGAAGTAGTCGATAGCCATCAGGATCATGCTTATTTGTGCTCAAAGTGGGTCATCCTCACCCCTAGAAGTAGCCTTGGGCGAGAAAACCACCGTAGTAAGCGTCTTCCCGAATGTTTGGTACGGGGCTACCACGATTCTCTGTTCGAGGGCCGAAAACGTTGGCATAGGTCAGTATGGGTCTGCTGACCTCCCCAAACCTCTTGAAACTATGTCGTGGTCCCACCAACTGCGCCGACGACGGGCTAGAGCCTGAATGGGTAATTTACTACTCCCTATCACCGTCATCATAACTGCCTTGATCTCAGGGAATGGGCTTTCATGTGGGACTGTCTATGCTACCCCTGATACAAGAAGCTCGGTGGTTTCCTTGTGGTGGACAGTTACCGGCCCGAAAACTCATCGTAGTTCACCGCCAGCTCCGGCAGGAGAATTGTCAACAAGCTCTGCTGCTGACATCCTCCAATCTACTTGGCCTCGTTCATGGTGTGAGACAATGTGGTGACGGGTTTCGGTCTCAACAATTCCTTCACTGAGAAGTGTGAGAACTGCACTGCTCGGGACCCTCTTTCCGTCCTTGAGTTGGGCAGTTTCCTCCTTCTCCGTGGGGGAGATTTTGGCGACAAACCCGCTCTGCCCCTGTCTGCAGGACCACCTTGTGACCCGATATACTTCCGACTATCAGCCCTACATGCATGACATACCCAGCCCAGAAAACCTCGCTTCGCTGCATACCCCCGATAGATGCGTCCAGAATAGCTTCAACTTCTATTCTGGGCGCCATCACCACATGGTTGTCCGTTACCCGCTAGGTAGTAAGGTCAGTGGTATAGTCTCAGCTGGTATAACCATTACATATAGGCCAGCACCGAGCCGTGTTCCGTCAAACAGTTTGGAACAGTGTAAATGCGCGCTACCGTAGGACTCAACTTGGAAAACTGACTCCCGGGCACAGGATATGTGTGGCCTACTTAAGCTTATGTGCTCAGCGTTATTGACTGAACTGTCAAAATCAAGGTCGCCGATGTCCGCGAGTAAACACCGATAATCACAACTCGACGTCCTGTTACTGGTACAGTAAGGTTCGCAAAGGGTCCAGTCGTTATTACATAATACATTTTAGAATCGGCCAGCCACCAAGGGTCTCTCTTAAAAGCTTCCTCTTGCGGCATGGCCCATGAATTCCGAGTCTGCACGCTGTCGTCAGCGTCTCCCAACCTTTCTCTCGGAAAGCGAGTTTCTTGTGTTACGAGTATGCCCCGCAGTGGTGTCCCCTTCCCGTCTTCCGCTGGTGGTGTAGAAAATATCGCTGTTGGCCGTGGTGACAAGCGGACTAGGCGCAATGCCTTGATGGATGGTCAGTCAGCCTCTCAAATCCAGCTACGCTACTGACCTCGGAGACGGCGTGTTCAACACAGTAACGAATAGTACCAACAGACCCTTGCCGGGGCGCGTTAACCCAAAGCCTTCGTCTGTGTGCAAGTCGCCTCCGCGCATCACTATCCTTGCCAATCCGGATAGGGCCCGGACACGCTCAACACCTACCGCCCAAGGGACCCATCCATCATGTATCTGCCAAGCGTCACCCCCGCGCATCACGATCCTTGTCAATCCGGCGAGGACACGTTCGCTACCTTCCATCCAGAACACCCCTTTGCCATCTACTCGCCATGCTCCTTCCCCCCCTCGTATCACTATCCTTACCAACCCGGCTAGGAAACGCCTGCAGCTCTCAACCGAGAATTCGCGGAACACCCAGAACGCTCCTGCAGCGACTCCTACTCCAAAGCGTAGCCCCATCCCCATCTCCATTCTGAAGGCTTCTGTGCCGGCTCCCTCTCGTCGGGCCGTTGCGGCGGCAACTCCGGCACCTTCCAAACGGGCCCGCCCTTCTCCTTCCTCTGCTCCCACCATCAACGAACCCACCACCGAATCCTCCAAGGGCGAGGGCAAACTGAATGCCAAACCGCTTCCCGAGATCGTCGTCCATGAACCCGGCTCGTGGAAGGTGTGGAAAGACGTGCACCAACCAGGCACGAGCCACGGCAAGATGCTCGACGTCCCGGCGGTCAACGGGCGTGGCAGGTTACACGAGGACGACTTCGCGCGGTTCTACCCCAGGGAGCACACCGCGGACCAGATCATGCGCAGGCTCCGCCAAATGGTGCGTAGTGGCAACCGTCAGGCCGCGGCGAATCGCAGGGAACGCGCCCGCCAACGCAGACAGGCCGCTGCTGGCGCCACCACCACCGCCACCACCACCACTCCCACTCCTACCGTCATTCCTGCTTCCACCGAAGATACTCCCATCATCACACAAACCGCCGTCGACACGGACGCGCGGGAATGTCCCTCCCCTACCTCCGAAACTGTCAACGGCCCGAATCCCTCTACCCTCGTTATTCCCCTTCACTCCGTATGATGAACCCTTGCCCGAATTCAAAAAGGTCATCCATATCAAGCGCGTTCGCATTTCACAGTCAGCTGCGTCTTCCTCTCCTCCCTTCCCTTACCGCTGGCGTCTTGACGCCACGGCTGTCGAGTCGCGGCGACGACGTGGTGGCAGGCGTCAGTGCCGTTGCTCGATGTTCAGGTTCTCCGAGTCGCGGCGGAGACTTGTGCGCCGGGCAGCGGGCCCCCTTCCTCCCTTCCTCTCCCTCTCCGATTGTTTGTTGTGTGCTGCTTTGTTTCCTTTCCTCAGCGCCAGGCTTTTCCTTACGGCACAACTTCAACAACGCGCAAAAAAATAAAATAAAATAAAAACACAAAATCGGGCGTTTTTACCCCGAAAGCAAAAACATCAAGAAAAATATCAAAATGATGTCAAAAAAAAGCGCAAAAATATATAGACTGAGTTTTCTTTTTTTTTTATAAATTATCGCAAGAAAAAAAATAAAAAAGCAAAATAAACGCAAAATAGTAGCGCAAAATTGCCTAAACAAAGAGCGGAAATCTGCACGCAGCAAGAGAACGTTTTCGTTCGAAGACTTCGAAATTGATTTTTTTTTGTTGCGTGCTTGGTTTTCTTTATTACGTGTTTGATTCGCCCGCCCTTCCATGCAGTCTCCGCCCCATTTTGCGCTTCATCCCTGCTGGCAACAGCCTCAGCTATCTCCCCACATCCGGACGCGTACCATTTTCCCACTTCACTTTCGCTCCGACCCCATCCAAACCAGTCGCCAGATCGTCCTGCGAGTCTTCTTTCGCGCGCCTCCGAGCGTTATGTAGGAGTACGGGCTTCGTGGGCGGGGGTCTCACTTTGGCCGAGGGTGGGGCTCTTTGCTTTCGATGGTTGCGTGCCCCAGCGTGTCTCGGCTGGCCCGATGTGGGGTATTCTTGGTCGTCTTGCGCTCCCTCTCTCTGACCACCATTCCAGAGAGCTCGTCGTCATCTGGTGATCGCGGATCAAAGTTCTCCACCTCCCTTGTCAATCAGGCTACGATCATTCTGGCAAGCGCGGAAACTTCACCCGCATCCTTTTCTTCTTTTTCTCTCTTCTTGCGTCTTCTACAGCTATTTGCGTCGGTTTATTCTTCAGACCTTTCAGATTAGATAACGGCATTGACGTGGACGCACGTCTTGCCTCAAGCTCTCCCGAAACGACATAGCGCGCTCAAGACGAAGACCGGCTGGACTCCTCTGCCTACGGGCGCTTGGCTCGTGCTTGACTCTGGGACTTGGCTTGACTTGACTTGGCTCGCGTCGTAACTTGGACTGGCTTGGCTTGGCTTTGGCTCTGGGTCTATTTTTTTGTCCTTTCTCACTCGTGTTGGGTCGAGCTCCGGCTCGGTGTCAACGGCGAGTCTCCCGGTGCGTCACCTTCCTCCCTATCACGTTATTATAGCACGCCCGAAGAATCTCCGCGCAAAAACGTGTTTACCCGCCTCTCGACATACGACGCGCGAATGCCGCAATCACAAAGTCGGTTTGAGCGACGCGACGCGCTCCGCCAGGATGTCGTGGTACGTCATCTCTATCGAAGCGCCCTTTCGTTCCTTTTTCCCTGCTCGCCCTTTTCTATCCACTTTTCCACCCACCCCCATTCCCTTTCCTGGCGCTGGTGTCCGGTGAGTGTCGTCGAGTCGCGGCGACGGCAAGCACTGGATATCGGCGCCTTTTTTTCTCGCACCTCCACATGGCATTAGGGTTAAGGTTAGAGATCTCTGTTCGATCACGGTTTCGCCATACACCGTCGCTTTCTTGAAACTGTACTGTACTTGTAATTCCTATGTCACGATAGACTCAAGTCGATGAAGCATAGTGAAGTGCCGATGCTCCGGTCATTGTGTGAAGTCAACTAGCGCGTGATGAAGGTTGTTTTTGAGAACTATTGACCCACTTGGAGCGCCCACGACCTGACTTGGAGGGCTGAGCGCTCTTCAAGCAATCCATTTATCCATCCTTATAATCATCAGACGGATAGAAGCCAGCAATAGATATTTACATGCCATACGATGCAGCCGACACGACCAAAACATCACGCCAATTCTTCTCGTTCCTTATTCCAAAACCCATGGATGGCCGCCGAGTCCACCGCCGCACCACCTAGTACCCGCTCTTCCCACCCACCGTCACGTAAATCCACGCTTAATGGTAATTATTGGCCTGCGATCCCCTCCAGCTTCCAGCTTCCTACATTAGAGCGCGTTCGCGCTTCCGCATCCCATCCCCACCCACCCATCAAGGTCGTCAACCCCGACTGGGGCGTACGTTCTACCTCGAACTCGAACTCGACGGATTCTGAGCCTAGTCTCAAGGCGACATGGCTGGGCCACGCGGTGCGTCTGCAGGTTTTCCTATCTAGCTTTACGCAGATACCCTTACTCGCATACATCCAGAGTTTCATCGTCGAGTTCCCGTGTGTTGCGCCCGGCTCACAAGATGAACCCGCGCGCGTCTTGTTCGATCCCATCTTCTCGGAATGTGCTGGCCCATCTCCTTGGGTAGGCATCCAACGCCGCCTGCCTCCTCCTTGCACAGTAGCGGAACTACCAGATTTCCAATTCGTGGTCTACTCTCATAACCAGTGCGTTTTCCTAAAAACCGCCGCTCCGTAGCCCCTTGAACCCTCAAATGTACAGCTATGACCACCTCGACCTCCCTACGCTGCAACAGATACATGACCTGCGCGGCGAGAATGTCCATTTTCTCGTCCCATTGGGCAACAAGGCGTGGTTCGAAGAGACCGGGATTCCCACTTCGCAAGTCACCGAGCTAGATTGGTGGGAGGAAGTCACGCTGCCAACCCAGCCGGGTTCGGAACAGAAACTGAAGTTTGTATGCACTCCGGCCCAACACAAGAGCGGTGCGTCCATCCATTCCTATCTTCCTCTTTGGGGACTGGGACGATGGAGAATCGGGGTGGTTTTTTTTTCATTCTAGGACGAGGCTTCATGGACGCTTTGACGACACTCTGGGCTAGCTGGGTCGTCGAACAAGCACTCCCCGGCACCACTGGGGCAGGCCGTGCCTCTATCTACTTTGCAGGGTAAGCCCATTCATCACCTCTTTTTCTCGTATCTATCTCATTTCAAACCTCCAATTGCAGTGACACGGGGTACATGACGACAAGTGGCCCATGTCCCATCTTCGAAGGTCTCGTCCCAGTTCTTCGGAGACGGTTTCCTTTGGTTGGCACTGATGGCCATTCCTTTTCTCTCAATTAACGCAGAGATCGGCTCCAAACACGGTCCTTTTGACATCGCGATGCTTCCCATCTGGCGCGGTGGCACCCTCTCTTTCATCGCCCGCCTCGGCTTTCGCGTGAGTCTATCTTCCCTCCGAACCTAACCTACCAACCCCCTCACATGCCCGCCGGAGGAACAGCTCATCCACACTCCCGACTCGCTCATCACCTCATTTCACGCGACGCCGGCGCAGGCTCTGCGCATGCACAGCGCGCTGCGCGCTCGCCACTCGCTCGCGATGCATTTTGCGACGTTTGCAGGCAGCGACGTCGAGGCGCTCGACCCGATCGTCGAGCTAGAGCAGGCCAAACACGAGATGGGTGGACCGGGAGAGGGCGAGGGCGTGCAGATTGTGGGCGATTGGTGGATGGAAGGTGGGATGGGCGCCATCGACGTCGGCGAGACCGCTGCCGTGCACGTTGGCGAAACGGCCCTACCCGGTCCCGGGTGCTTCCGGAGGAGCGACTTCGCGCCGCAGAAGCGGTGAGAATGTACAAGGTATGGACACGATGCCGAGAGATACGAAGGGGATACACGCATTAGCCCTATACACATCGAATACATCTAGCGTGTCATTTACACTTGTAATACGATCGATATCAGACATTTGGAAATGGCGAGACGACCAGCACAAGTGAATTGACATGGCCAGTCTAAGGCATATGTATCATACCCGCGTCTAAAATCCACCTCGTCTTTATCTCGCCATTAGACCTCGGCGATGTACACCTTTAAGTCTCCTTGAACGCAAGGTAAGTGTGCGGCCCAGGTCGAAATAGCTTATGTTGCAAACACCAGCTCTAAAAGGCCGTTTATCTCCCACAAATGCAGTTGACAAGCATGCAATTTAATTTCTTTATGAACACAGAAGGGATCCAATGTCACCATGAATATGCAGTACCAGAGTCCGTAATCGTGTCGTTAAGTCAACAAGATGACACTATACCTTCAAACCCTGCGACAGTAATTGTACAATCTCTAGCTCCCCTTTAAGTGATGCTAACTCGGAAGGTGTCCTGCCAAAGTCATCACGCACTCTGACATCCGCGCCGTGTTCCAGTAATGAACGTACAACTTCGACATGTCCATATTCTGATGCCACATGCAGTGGAGTCATCCAATCTGGTATGTTGGTCATCGCCCCATTCTCGAGTAGCATTCGAGCAAATGCGACATGTCCATTCCGTGCCGCAATGAATAAAGGAGTCCAGTTCACAAAGTCGTGGGCATTGACATCTGCACCGAGATCAAGAAGGTGCTTCCCAATCCCCAGATGTCCCCCGTGCGATGCTAGATGCAGCGGGGTCTGACCCTCATAGCCCTTGATATCCAGATATGGGAAGTGTTCAACTAGTAATGAAAAAATGTCCATATGACCGCGATACGCAGATGCATGTAACGGTGTCACTTGGCAGCCACCCTTGACATGGACGCCCTCTGGATGCTCGGCAAGAAGGTGTGCTGTCAAATCACGAAATCCGAATAGTGCAGGGTAATATAGGGGGGTTGCAGGTTTTTTCGAGAAAATCGAGAACACGGAACGACCTAGATATTCGTGATCTTGGTTATAAATCCAGAGCCAAGCCGACAAGTGTGGTTTGTCTGCGTCAAATAGACATTCCATCCCATCCTTGATGTGCGATGACACACCCTTGAATCGAGCATGCTCGACCCAGTGTCGGGCAGCATATTTGGCGAGTGGGAAGTTCTTGATCTTGTCACGGTCGATGCGATCGTCCAAGCGGAGGAGAACCCCGAGGCATGCTTGAGCAAGAATCGTGTGCGCAGCCTCGGGTTCGATGTGATAGCGCGAGACTTCTCTGCTCAACTCCGCGAACCGACTCGACATCAAGTATTCTTTGACCGAGAAATGTGAGAATTGAACAATTCGTGAATCCTTGGTTTTGAATATTTTGAATATGCCACCATCCTTGTCGTCGACAATCATGACCAAACTCGAACACGTCGACATCACTGCTTCCTCGTGATCCTCCCACCGCCAACCCGGATTCAGTTTCGGGATCCCTTCCCCACTGAAGTCAAACGCAAGGACTTCCGCCAGTTCCGCCACTCGAAGGGGACGAGCAGCCGCCACGAGGCATTGCAACATTCGACGAGCATGGCCTTCGTTCGGCTTTCTGATCTCCCTCAGCATCCGCTCGTAAGTCTCATCCAAGCTGGAGGGCAACTCCTCCATGGTACGCCGCACACTCGATGGGGAACAGTCCCGTAGAACATCCAATTGACAGGATACCCAACGAAACCTGCGTCGTCTCATAAGAATCAATTATAGACATATGAACATATACATACATTCCATCAGCCTTCTCTGGCAATGTCTTGATCAACAAGTTCTTGTCCTCATCTCGCCATCTTCTCATCCTTCGGTCTGTTTCGACAAAAGAACGCACATAATCCGCGATGTCCTGCTTTTGACCACTTTGATTATGTAGGGATATGGCGTGTGGGGCCAAAGGTCCGAGGATGGCCTGAATGTCAACCTCAGGGCGACTGGTCACACATATGTGGACATTTGGAAGCTGGAGACCAACAAGTTCGTTGATGAAACCGACCACCTCTTCTCGCGGAGATCCAACACTTGACCTGAGCGGACACTCGTCGATTGCGTCCAGGATGATATACGTGGGGCGTTGCCCATCGAGGGTGAGCATCTCTTTGAAACACTCTATCATAGCGCGATCATTTGGTTTCCGAACTCCACGATCGTGTGAAGAATAGAGACAGGAGAGGGTGTCACAACAGGGATTGGACCGAGCAGAGAGCTGGATGAGGAGGGAAGGAAGGAGGTCTTGAAGTTTCTGCTTGTCGACGTCCCTGAAGTCGAAATAGAAATAGGCCACCGAGGCCCTCCCGGAGTCGTTCAAGGTCAGAATATCTTGTACGATCGAGGAGCTGAGTTCAGTGTTAGTCCGGTAAGGTTGGATGAGTAAAGAAGGAACGAACCAGAGAATGCTCTTCCCTGACCCGGCTACGGAATCGAGATGATTAGGACTAATGTGGCAGTTGAATTGATGAGAAACACACGTTTTCCGTGTAACCACAAAAGCGTACCAGCGGACTCCCCGGACTTCCATTGGTTGAAAATACGGCCTTGAAAGAACCACTGAGCCGTGCCGTCGTGATGAGTTTTGGATGCAATATTATGATTGATGGATGGATCCGAAGGCGAAAGCCATCGTAGAAGGTCGTCACGGAGCAGGTTCCCTGTGAATAGGTCTGAGCATTCGGAATGAGAGCATGAGCGGTAAGAGACGACGAACGGGTGGTATCGTCCAATTTGCGGTCGACTCCCTTCACTCTCTCCTCGACACTGTGAGCGATCCTCAGCTGCTCCGCAGACGCCATCCGAGCCTCTTCTTGTGTCAGCTTGTCCAGTTGATGTAGACTGTCCTCGATGTCCGTGTTTCCGATCAACTTCTTCAAATACTTTTCTAAACAGTATTCTAGTCAACAACAACAATCGTAGACCAGCGCAGAGGTAGACCTACCAATTCGACCCCGCTTCACTTCCTTTGTTGCCATCCCAATGATGGTCAGGATCTGCGCCATGATTTCTACCGTTATGTCCGTCATAGTGGTGGTAGGTGGCACCCCGATGTAAATCTCGAGCCGACGGAAGAAGTATTCGACCCGGCTGAATAGATCGACAAGAGTACCTTGGCTTGCGTTGACATCTTTGGCCGCCTGAAAACACCACATGTCAAAATGGGCCGCACAATGAAAATAAAAGACAGCGGACCAAGAGGAGGACACCGATACCAGCAAAAACTACTTTTGCTGGCGAAAACACCTGAGAAAAATACGTTAGAGCACGGGTTCTCAACAGGGACGACATCGTGATAATTACCAGACCGACACCTTCGCCAAGTGTGTTGGAAAGGGCGTAGAGGATGTTGACGGTTGAAATGAGGCATTTCACGAATGTTTCGTCGCCACTCTGGGATTGATCCGGCGTGGGTATTTGTCTTCGAAGGACGGAGAGTATGGCATCCGGAGAATCGCAGGATTGAAACTCGGTAGCGAGAGGATGTGATGTGATGTCGTTCCCTGTCTTCTTCTTGTAGGCTCTGAGAGCAGCGTTGAAAATGGAATCGAAATTTGAGCGCGATGTGGACGGGGAAGGAAGGTTAGACATTATGGGTCGTGTTAGGTGTGGATAGTGACCGATTGCCCATGAACCAAAGGGAGGGGGAGGGATTAAAAAAAAAAAGACCCA
>Ga0307512_10005142_pt1 | contig 13833 bp, 23 predicted proteins | sample 14_EM_MG_FD_200267 | JGI IMG/M metagenome (GOLD analysis project Ga0307512, IMG submission 200267) | Populus trichocarpa ectomycorrhiza microbial communities from riparian zone in the Pacific Northwest, United States - 14_EM | ecosystem: Host-associated > Plants > Roots > Unclassified | place... | reverse complement strand
TCCTCGTCACTGGCACTATCACCACCATCTGTGCAAGGGTCGACTCCATTGCATCGGGCATCCGATAGGTGTTATCTGGAAGTCACACAGTTCCTGGTCGACAATGGCACCAACGTGGCAGCTGGGGACGGGCGAGGGTTGACTCCGCTGTATTGGGCGTTTGATTTGGGATGGTGGTTGCACAGTTCGCTGGGCATGGCACCGCCGCTGCCCAGTACCTGTCGGGAATTATTATCTTCGTACTGTTGCTCAGATTTCGCACTTCCGGGCTCTCGCGGGAATTTTTGTATTTGTAAAACTGTGTAGCGGGATTTGCAACTGGCTCGTGCAAAAAAACCTCTCCTAATCTACGGTCGACGGCGTGGCGGGGGATCAGGGGTACTTGAGCGGGGTGAAAGCATGTGGATAGGGGAATGGGGCGACTTATCGTGTCGTACAGTCCGCGCACAGGATTTCCAAGTGTGACAGGGGTGACTTCGCGGGCGCCAGCAAGCGTCGGTGCGGTGCGAAGATGGCATAGGGGGGTAAAAATAGAGTTTGTTTCGTTTCACAGTGTCGTGTTCAACTTGCCTGCCTGCACATGCGTGCCAAACCGAACACACAGCAGCAAAGGGGAATCAGAGCAAGGCCATGCACCCTTGTTTACCGGATAAGGAGATGCACACGGTCTGCGAGGATGTCATCATCAGGGTAAAAAAAAGATGTCATAGCTGCTTGTGGTCGAGCGCTTCGTAGCATCGCGCGTGATGCAGGCTCGTCACGCGAATGCGGATCACGTGCGATATCGTACGTGCGTAATTGATCGTGTGTCATACTCGAACATTTGCGCTAGAAGTTTCGCTGCGGCCGATATTTACCTTATCCCAAGACAAAAGGAAAACATGTACAGCACAAAATGAAAGAGAGCAGATGTATACAATGATCCTCACCGGGCCATTAGCACTACTAGTCACTAGTGGCCAGTCTCCTACACATTGACTCCCAAGTCTAGTCCAAGTCCGGATCCAGTTTGGATTCCATGGCCATGCGATGGTCAAAGTACTGTCAAAGCTCCGTTCCGGTGCGCCACAGGTACGGTTGCGCTTTGATTCCTTTCCGCGTGCATGTAGTGTTGATTGTGGGCTGTGTCTGACATAACCGTGACAACGGACAAAGCGTCCTCCGACTTCCACAAGACGTTGTGGTAGCTGTGTGGCGGATACCTAGTACTAGCCACATCCCATTGCAGTATAAAAGCTCGCATCCCTAGTTTCCATGTCTCTCAATTCTCTCACCGCTACCAACAACCATCTGAAATGTTGGCCCCAAGTGCTGACTCTGGCCCTCTATCTGATGTATTCAAGGCAAAAGTAACCTCTCTGATTCAAGAGCAGCTCAGGCCTATCGTCACAGAGCTGGCGGCCCAACAACAGACACTTCTGTCTAACCTTGCTCTGCTCAAACACAACTATAACGTCAATGACTATCAAATGACCAGGCTCGAAAACATCCGCGACCTGGAGCAGTCCATCAAGTATGCATTTCGCCGCCCTTCTACTCGACGCGCCGCTAACTGAGCTACACCATAGCTTCAAGGTCACGGGCGCCCTTGGTTTCTGTTCATGGCAGCACCCGAGCATGGGAACCAACCTACGCGAGGCTGTCCCTGCGGACCCTCTGAAGATACCGCGCTTCACGCCCACCGACCAAGCGACCCCCGCGGAGCGCGCCGTTGAGAGCGCCGCTCTCATCAGAGAGGCGGGAATGAGCGCACGCAGACTCGGCATGCCGCTCACAATGCATGATTTCCCTCGCGAACCGGCCAAGGACGTCAGTGAGGACACGATGCACTCGTCGGTCCCCCTCTTTGGCCTCGGCGCGCCGCGCTGGCGCCAACTGGAGGGCCTCCCTCCTCATGACATCCCCGGCACAGCTTCGTACGACGATGCATGGGCCAAGCCGAGGGGGAACAATGGCCTGCAAGGGTGCGCGAGAAAGCTGAGGAAACCGCTTTGCAAGTTGGTTGAGGAGGGCGTCGATCCGTACGGGATCGGTGCTCCGTCGAGTTCGTCGTCGATCCGCGACGCCGGGACGAGGCTCTTGGATACTCTGGACGTGCCCACACGCCGCAGTTCACTGGATGGTCTCCTTTCCACTCCAACGACAACGACAGGTTCTCACTCTCCACGCGCTGAAGCTGCCAGACCTCCATCATCTGCCCCCGCCCTCACAGGCCTCAGCAGGACCTCCACCATGGCCACCATCGGATCTACTACGACCTCCAGGCCCGCCCCTCCACCTCTTCGCAGGTGCGGTGCGATGGCGCACATCGGAGGATCCACGCCGGAAAACGCAGATTGCACCATGGTCACGCTGCAATCTGCATTTTCTGACGCACGCTCCGCGGTCCACAGGGCAGCAACTGCCGCTGCCACCACCTGCAACGACATGATTAACACGCCTGCCGGGGGCGATGTCGACGTCCATGTCGAATCTACATCTGCTTCCACGACCTCGCTCAGCAGGACCTTCTCCACAACGGCCACGATCGGATCGCCGCCCCCATCGGGCGTCCCCCGCACCGCCACAACTGCCACAACCACCAAAATCACAAAAGCCAAAGCCAAATCTAAATCCGCATCCAAAGTCAAAGCTAAAGCCAAAACCGAAGCGACTGGACCCACGGGCCAGAAGCAGCAGGGGACCAAACGGAGGAGCACCACCACTACCACCTCAGCATCTGACTCGGCTCTGACCTCACCCTCGCCCTCGACCTTTACTTCTTCTATCATTAACTCTACGCCGAGCGTGCCCGAACTTGAACAACCAAAGGCAAGACCGACCAAGCGCGGGCGTCGAACCGCCGAACTTGACTCCACCAGCGCCGAGTATCAACAACAGGGCAAGGAGACAGAGGAGCAGCCGGCGGAGGGCGCCGAGCCACCGCGCAAACGCCGCAAGCGCGCCGCGGCCCCGAGTCCTAGTCCCACCGTCTGTCGTGGTGTCGATGTCGCTGTCGCTGTCAAGGTCGAAGAAGCTGGTGGTGGTGACGAGCACCCAACTTCACAGGCAAGAATTGGAGTGAGATGCTCTACGCGCGTTACTCGTGCGATGGCTGCTGTTGCCGCGACGCAGCCTGTACCCGCGCCTGCGCAGCGCGGACTAGCCGCCAAGGCCAAGAAGGCCAAGAAGGCCAGAGCACGATCTTGAATCGCTTTTCTCTTCTTTTCTTTTTAACTCTACACAAGTTCTGGAATCGAATTTACCCGCATTTATGATATCTCTTCCGCTGCCTCTAATTATCACCGTTCCTCTTTTTTCTCTTGTTCTGTCTTGGTTCTTATTTTGTTCGTTGCCTTGCCCAGTGTTTTGCGGCATGGCCGTTTTTAGGATCATTTAGCTTGCGACGGACTATTTCCCCCTTTGTGTATGTTTTTTTTGTTGTCCTTGGCCTGCATCATATCTTGCACGCTTACATTGTAGATACCTCGGCTGTTAAATAAGCCATTTCAGAGCAGCGCATCAACCAAGACATCTTGGCGTATGCGTGAAACTATTCCTACGAGCCCGGGGCGAGATCGGTCGGCATGGCATCAAGTCAATACACGTCATTCTAAGGCCTGATAACAAGTCTATCTCTTATCAATGCCCACGTTTGTGGAAATGTCATTTCTGTTAGAAGACAATCATCAGCGGTGCATTACTTTGCTACTGCAAATCGAATTGATGAGACTAGGCTTTACGCCATGACGCCCAGTGAGAAATCAGGGAAAAAAACAAAAGAAAGGAAATCATCGATTGACCTAATTTTTTTGATATGATCCAAAATCTGAACCCCGTTTTGAAGAAAGTCGGATCTCAATGTGCCGCGGCATAGACTTATCATGAGATCTGAGAGGTTCAGAGCACCTAGATGCATCATGTCTGATCCCACTGACTTTGGTAGCCCGAGTGAAAATGAGCGCTGGAGACTAGAAAAGATCAGTGGCTTCGGGATAGCAGTTTCCAGATGTCACGCGCGATGCTGCATTCCATTTGAGGAAGTGACTAAGAGCTGGAAGTTCTCCTTGTAACGCCTGCAGGACGGCCACTGGGAGACCAGTTGCATCAACATCCCCACGAGTGTAGCCGTTCACATTGTAATCTTCCAGCCTCAGGAGGCCCTCCCTTTTGGTGTAAAACTGTGCACCGTCTATTGAGAACATTAACGCGATGTTGCCCCAGAGTTTTGGGCATCTATTCAACAAGATAATGTCGGTAGTACCTGGGAGGGACAGGGTCGTCGTTGGACGCAAATGGGAGTAACAGAGGGAACGACTTGCAAATACGACGATCCACGTTAACGAGCGAGCTCCGTCGGATCCCGGATCCTATTTTATTCGCTAGTCTTTTCATTGGGACTAGGCATCAAGTTCCCATTCTTGTTGAAAGCGTGAACTTCAATTTACGAGAACAAGAAAACCATAAACTGCATGTGAGAGTAAAAGCCTGGGTTACAGGGGTTATACAAATCGACAACATGCGGACACTGAAACCAAAACAGAAACGAAATAAGTTAGATGCGTGAGAAATTATGGAGCGTAAGAGTTGTGACGTGTTTTGTTGCTTGGGAGTATTACACATGCACAACGTTAGCGAATCGGTTCGTCCTGCGCTCGTTGCGCTCCTGGCGCTGAAGTCAGCCATCATCTTTTGGCCAACAGGTGAAAGCTCCAACGACGACGCAGGTGACAGAGTGAGTGAGAGTAGCGCCCGCTCACGAGAAGGGGTCATTGGTAGTCGGGACTTTGGATTTCTGGATTGGATCTGCGCCCGAGTTTGTCAGTTTGTTGCATTATATCGAGGCAAAGGAAGAAAACACACACATGCGAGCATTCTCCGCATCGCTTATAATGTCCTCCTTATTACCATTGTCCGCCTTCAACCCCCTTGACACCGGCCACGATAGCAACGAGTTCCGTATTCGCGTAAGCAGAAATAGGCCTATTCGAGCCATGTGGCACGCTGCGACGATGCGCACTCCGCATGTGTACTGGGGCGAACGAGGGATCTAGCCTGAGGGAAACAGGTGGGGTAGTGCGATGGACGGGCGCCTGACAGCAGTGGTTGCCGACCGTAGAGCGTCACTGGCAGTTGGGGCCGGACTCGGCTTGACAGGTCCTTTGGTAGTGGTGGAGGATGGGTAAGTTTCAAACACTGATGTCCGCGTGTCTAGTTGAAGGCTGTGACGTCCGCGACGGATGCGGCTTGAACGAGTAGAGACTGCTGTCGCAGTAAGCTGCCCCATACGGGGACCTTCACATAGTCGACCAAGGGGGATCACCTAAGGCAGAACCTACAGTAGATGGCGTGCCAACCGAAGCTGACGCCGCCACGGGTCGCAAATCATTCGGATTTTTGACGACGACGGCTTGGTATTCAAAGGCGTAGCTGGGACGTCATCCCAAGGACTTGTTGACGAATTCAGGTCACAGGGGGAGGGAGGCACAGTCAAGGTCATCAATATTGATCTCCGCGACCGTCGCTTTTCCAAACGCAGAACAGCCACCGAAGATAATCTTCCGCCTAGGATATATCGCCCTCTGTGGAACCCCCAGAATTCGTCGATTCCGAGTTACCGAGCAACTGGCGAAGGGTCGAGCAATCACGCTTGAGCTGGGCACGACCTATGAAGGACTCCTTTTCGGTTGCAGGTGGCATATTCGAAAAGGCGCTGATATCAAGGCGAACTTTACTGTCGTACATGTCGAGTAAGCTTGCGACTGAGGGGTCTCGTCTCAGCGCATCCAACCGGTTCTGGTCCTTCGGGGTGAAAGGTTGCAATGTCGGCACTTAGCCAGATTGGCCATCCGGAGGGCGGGAAGTGTGTATGGGTGTGTCAAGAGGCGGGTTCGCATTGGGAAGCTCGTTGAGTGCCTTGACCCTCCTATCGCGAATTGTGACGGTGTACGTGTCTGTACGCTAGCAGAACGGCTCGGGGGAGCAGTCGTTCTTTGAGATAGGTCGCTTACGGGATGCCCTAGATACACAAGTTTATGATAGGTTAGGAATGCACATGGCCGTCACGGGTACCAGTGAGATAGTACCTACGGAGTGGAGGTAGCGAAGAATAATCGACATCGTTAACTCCTGCGTACCGGAGAGAAGACCTCAGAAGCATGTTAGCGATTTCTTCCTGTCCTTGTTATTGCCTGCGCGCATCTTCTGCGCTTAGAGGGGGATTCGGACGCGTCTCAAAGACGTGCCGCGCGGCGCTTCTTGCTCCTCCTGCTTCCAAGGGATAGAAATTTCTCGAAGAAGCACATGATATCTGAGGGAAGAGGTTATGGTCATGAGAGATCGTGGAGTGAAGATTGTCGTGAAGAGGAACGTGAAAGAGGAAGGGGAGGAGGTGTACAGAGTGTGAATGGTGGGTGAGTCTTGCCCGGTTTGCCCACTCGGGTTGGGCAAGGCAAGGCTCAAACCAAGACCACACCTCACTAGGCCTCACTGCTTCTTCTCTTTCTCCCTAAAACGCGACAAAGTCCACGTCTTCAGGTCCCTCAAAACCCTACCCTTCCTCCCCAACTAGTTAGACCGCTCTTCATGATCAAGGGATCCAACGGCCACGTGGTTTCCACGTTCACCCCTTCCACGCCAATCACACATGCTTGAGCGCCCACTGGCATAGCCCACGGCTAGGCTCGCCATCACCGTGAAACGTTCCGAGCTGTCCGTCGACGTTGTATATTCAACTCACTATCAAAGTAAATACATTCCGCTCTGCGTTAATGAGCTTTCAATTGGTATTCGGCTCTTACGCTATCACAGTCGTACGCGGGGACGCGAACGATGCTCCTGATTTTGGGTATGGAGTCCGCGGGCTGTGCATTGTGTGTCACACCACACCTTCACCTGTGCGAAAGCACGTCTTTCAACACGTGTGTGCCTCGCGATTTGCTCATATCACTCCCGCAGCCGGAAATGGCGGGATGCGCCATCCAATGGCATACATTTACCAAAGTGGCGGCTATTCCGTCGCTGTCACTTTCACCGCGTTGTGAGGAGAGACACGCTGTCGCAGTGCTGGCCTCGATCAATGATGCCGCCAGGTTGCCTCACTCTGAGGGGTTGCGAGTTTTATGATAAAAGCCCCTTCCCGAAGATTGATTCTCCACTTGCTTTCCATCCTCCCATCGCACTCCCCAGTAACATCGCCTTCCGCATCGTATCAAGTGAGCATTCGTTCACAACATGTCCAAGCAACCTCAGCCCCAGGGGTCACCCAACTCAAAATCGCTCCGATCCCGCATGGGCACAATAATGAGGAGATCATCAACTGCTCTGAGCGCCGTCGGCAATATCGCGAGGCCAGGAACCCCCTCCCGCCGGTCATCGAGCGAGTCTCTCAGGCTCAACGCTAACGCCCCTGGCCCGGAGCATGCTATGCCAAGTCCCGTAGCTGAGTCCCCAGCCCGTGAAGCCGCTGAATCTATGGCAGAACCAACGGGGCCATCCAAGCTATCAGGCCCTGCCATCACTGCTCGAGAACCTACTCCCGAACCTCCTGCCGCTGTTTCCTCTCAAGAGGCATCAATTCCCCCCGTACAACCCACGTCGGAACCTGTTCCTGCAGCAGACGTTGCACCCGCTCCGACATCGGACGCCGTCCCGGTGTCAGTTCCGGACACCTCTTCCACTGCTGTTCCAGTAAAATCGGCTGAACCCGCGTCCTATGTCGTGCACTCTCCCAAATCCCTCAGTCGTGCTCCATCCGAGCACGCTGCGGACGAGGCTCCGCCTGTTCGGCGGTCCGAAGACTCCGGCAGTACTCGATCGCATGGACAGGTTCTCCCTCCTCATGAACGACAGCTAACGACCGAGGGTCTTGCAGCGCCTTGGGACAATGGTACCCTCGTGACCGAGAGTTCTTCTCAGCCCGAGCAGGAAGTAACTGTGGCTCCTAGTGCAATGCCTGCTCGACCCAATCCGGTGTCCACCGACCGTGCTTCAACACCCCCCGTGGATAAATCTTCGGTAGCTGGTCTTGCGTTGAAGAACAGGACGCGGGGTTCCACTGTTTCTTCTCAGGTGCGACCACGCACGCCGTCTATTCCCAACGGCCCAGCGTCCAGGAAGCCGAGCGTATCCTCTTTGGCGTCTTCAGCCGCAATATTGTCCGGCCAGCCAATCCATACTGCTTCTACGGAACCTCGTCGGGAGGGTGTTGCTACGCTCCCTGCAAATACCAGGTGTGTTCGTTGCTCCAAAGGCGATGCTTGAGCATGACACCGTTTTATAAGGGCATTGGAGGACCCACTTCCCAACCCATTTGACAATGTGCGATCTGCCACGCCATCTCACCCAACAGAGCAACCCGCCATGTCGATGCCCGAGTAAGATAATTTTCTTTGTACTGTGACCTTCGACGTGACGGTGTTACCAGACCAGCTTTAGTCGAATCCAGCTCCATGAATGTTTGGGCTACAAATGACGTTCCTCTCCCACCCCCTAGTGGGGTTGTGCACGCGATGTGAGTCACTGCCATACCAGTGAAAACCAGCTCATTCAAATTGTATACTTCAAGGCCCATTCAGACCGCGCCCTCAAATATCAGCGCGGCAGGCAAAGTCGGCCTATTTTCACCTAGAGAATTCATGGATTATGACACGGAGTACGTGATCCGTATGCTACAAATCGGACCTTCCTTATAATTGATAGCGAGCGGCGCCCACTTCTTCAACCATCTGCAACATCTCTCAAGACTCTCCCTAATTACGGACAGACTGAAGCCACGCGGTCTGTCTCGATCCTTGCCCCGCCTACTGAAGGCGCCATGTGGATAGTGCCAACGCGCGGATTCGCAAGCCTGGGGTGGCAAGAATTTTCGTTACCTGATGGCGTTCGTTACTTCTCGAACGATACACTTCACGCTGTCACAGACGTCGATCTGTCCCATGCCGAAAGGCTAGAATCGGTCACGAACTTCCTTGAAGGACACGACACAGAGGTTTTACCTCCGCCAGAGTGGGAATTATGGCTCCGTGAGGCGAGTGGCTCAACGGCAGCTTTCATCAAAGCCTGGGTACACCACGGGGCGCGGATGGTGTTGCTCGAACGTCCTTCATCAGATCCGGGGGAGATTATCAACAAAGGCTTGGACAGTACGTCACTGAGAGTTCACCTGCCATCGGTGGTCGTGTTGATGTTTCGACAGAGACGGACATGGAATACCAATACTGGTCATTTATGGTGTCGCATCCCGCCCATGCGCTGTTGCCACCGGGATCTGTCTCCGAAACCATCGACGTCCTGACATGGTCTTATACTGGTGGGTCGCTTCCTTTGCTCATCTTCTTCTGTTGCCAATCATTCGCCTCGCGTTAGATCGTCTGCTGCCAACGCCCCACCCTTCCTTACCCCCATTCAGCCAGGAAGAATGCCAGGAGCTTTTAACGCTACTTCGCTCTTTCAGTCGTGAGTATCCTTATTGTAATCGTTGGCTTCTTGACATACATCTCATCTCGCTCCTAGACGTGTCTGCGCAGACCGTGTCAATTATTCGCACACGTGTCGTATCCAAAGTACTTCTTCGCATCGGTATGTTTTAGCCCGCACGCAAGTTACCTGATCTTCTCAATCGAGTTTTGTTTAGCTGCTTGGAAGCAAGGTCGTCACTGGGACGGCTCAGCATATCAAACACAACGGAAGACCAACAATGGAACTCGCACTCCACTTTTCCGTGCCGCGGGGGACTACATCGTTTCTTTTGTCTGTCTTGGCCTCCCTTATCTTTTCCTGGAACGATCACATCATCAACGATTCGACAGCGAGGGTGGCGCACGCAGTTCTGCGGGCCCTATGCTCGCCGTTGGCGCGCTTGCTTGCTTGATCGTGAGTTAGGAACTCCTGAAAAAGTGATGCCGTTTTGACTCCAAGTCTGCCCCCTCCAGGCTGCGGTTATCTTGAGTGCCTCAGTGACGTTCATTACCCTCCCCGGTATCGATGATGTTTCACGTGTTGCTGGTTTCCTCGCCATTCTTCTCTCCGCGTCCAGTCTTATTTCTGCTGTGATCGCATTGTTCCGATACAAGTCGGACATCGAGAACCCGATTGCCTATCCTCGCGGAGAAGGACTAGTTCTTCTTTCGGTATGTGTCGTTGGCGAATGCATTCTTTCTATAGCTGACTGGAGTTTCAACCTGAAGCGACGAAGCGTCCTCCTATCCCTCCCTTTGGTCTTTTTGCTCTACGCAATTGCCGCATTCATGGCGGGGATCACGCTGTACGCCCTTCGAGGGATGACGTCGAGTACAGGTGGACGTCACTTTGAAGATTTTACGAAGTGGGTGGTCATAGGGACCGTTGGAGGATTGGCTTGCATACTTCTGACTTCGCAAATGTTGATTCACTAATAATTATGTTGTTCGCATGTTGTGCACATATCTATGTTTTATGCTCAATCTATATCAGACACGTGTATTCAATTAACAATTAACAGGTTGAACAACTGACAGGCACGGGAGAGAAGAACCGTGCATTCACGGCCCGGTTACAGACCGCTTACTACAACTTGAAGTTGCTAATGCTCCCTCCGTCTCGAGCCTCCACACCACCGCTATCTCTGCAAGATGCTCACATTATTAATGCAGTTATAACTCTTGGATATGTTCTTCCACTTTACCTCACCAAGTTTACCCGCCTCTCGTTCTCTAAGGACCCGCGAAACAATGGGACTCGTTCAAAGGGCTCGTCGGAACGGTGGCGAGACGACCCTGCGGTCATCAAAGCCCGGCTGTTGTCAGTTTCCGCCAGCACGATAGCATCGGTGTATTTGATGCACTATATCTTGGTTGCGATTCAAAGCGACCCACTGAAAGTAAGCAAAGCGTCGCTTTCCGTGCACGTGTCGCCCATACGTTTGGTTTTCACAGACTGGGTGGGACACAACGACCGTCCATCTCGGGTTCTCTTTATGCAAGGGCAATCTCCCTGCCCACTTCGTCACACCTGCCTTATTCCTTGGCCCCCTATACGCCCGGTATCTGGGTCAATGGCTGCCTTTCATGACAAATTGGAGTAAAAGAGACTTTTTGAACTGGGTCAGCATTCGGAATTATGTCGCCGTAAGTGTTTAGTCCCATGAATACTCGCAAAACTCACGACTGTGTATGGGGGTGTTCAGGGGCCCATATCTGAAGAACTGGTTTGGCGTTCATGCATAATTTGCGCATACCGCCTTGCTGGTGCCTCAAACAAATTCCTAATATTCTTCACACCGGTGACATTTGGGTCTGGTGCGTCCTTTTCATATTAATGCGGTGGAATGAAATCCAAGCCTATACTAGCTCATTTGCACCACGCATGGGAAATCTACAACATGCATGGCCGCACTACCCAAGCCTTGCGGGGTGCTATTTTCTCGGCACGTAAGGAGTCCCCCAAAAACCGTAAACGTATCTGCGCTGAGTTAGCTTGACAGTCTTCCAGTTCACTTATACCACGCTCTTCGGATTCCACTCTGCCTTCCTATTCCTGCGCACGAGTTTATTGATACCTGCGATAACCTCGCACGTATTTTGCAACATCATGGGATTTCCCGCACTTCAGTATGAGCTCCGCTGGTACCCACATCGCCGAAGACGTACGTCAGACCTATAACTTATTTCGCGTATTGGGCTGATCTGTATGCAATCTAGAGATTCTGTTGGCGTACTGTGCTGGGGTTGTTCTTTACATATACGGAATGAGAGCATGGACATTGCAACAAGACAGCCCCTTCTGGTTCCATGAGGCGTCCAACCTGCAATAGAGAGTCATCCATACCCTCCAGATCGTCCTTTATTAGCCCTGTCACGGTGAGATAGAATCAGGGAATTGCCGTGATGTAGACATATATATGTTTTGCCAATATCAACTATTGTGTGTATGAGAGGATTACGCTGGTCATAAGTCAGTCCTTCCGGGCCGCCACCTCGAGTCACGCTTCCGCGTCCGTCGCTCGTCACTGCTCATCACCTCGTACCCAGAGTTAAATGGCGAATTCACGGAAACGTAAGCGCGATGTCAGAGGGGACGGTCATGGTGATGACGACGACGACGATGGGCGTGGCATGCGCCAGATACTCCCTGTCGCAAATCTCCCCATTGATTTCAATGGTGAACCCATGGACGGTATGCAATACCTCTTCACCGTGAGGTACGTTCTATCTGTCGCGTTTCCGAACCCCGATGAGATAGCATCCACAGGCGAGATGCCCGGAGACTACCCAACGTCAAGCGCGTCGACAATCCTTACACTTGCGACCCTCCACGACCTGCTGAACCCGCTACCACCGAACACGTAGAGGCGTCCTCGCCGCTCCCGAGTAAAGCATGGCGTAGCGAATTTGAACGCCACTTTCGCAACTTTCGTGGTGTGAGTTTTGCGACTGTTTACTTTCGTTCTTTCGAAACTCGCGCGCTCATCTCTCCAGTAGAACATATCTCAGCTCACCGCTCAACCCCGGCGAGCGGGACCGTTGCAGAAGATGATCCCTGATAGGAAAAACAGGGATGCTTGGTGGGCCTTCCTGGAGGGTGCCCCGGAGTCCGTGTGGAACCCTTCGCGACCAATGGAGCAGGGCAAGCAACGCGGGGGGAAGAGCCATGGAGGTGTGTTCACACCGTATTCAGGACATATCCTCGCCTCTAATGAAACCCACAGCTACCCAACAGTCTCCTTCTGTCACCCAATCTGATGATGATACCCCACGGAAACCAAGAGAGCTTTCGCCAATGCAACTGTTCCATATTGACCACGTGTGTCCCTCCCTTCTCGACGTAGCTGGAGCTCTAACAGCATATTTGAACCCAGCGCCTCTCTCTTCACCTTATCATGTATTTTGCGCACTGGTTCGACTTGTATCTTAAGTCCATGGATGCCAACACTACCAGCAACGACGTTAATTCCGCCACGACCCATACACCCACGGATGTACACATGCGATGGATCTTTGCGCTCCTCACTCGTATAGACCTGCTCTGTTCTGCGGATGAAATGAACAGTCTACGCAGTCTCGCAAGAATATGCCTTGCGCTAATCGCAATTGTTCGTCGTAGAAAAGCGGGGACTCCGTTACCGTCCGACAGGTCCACCCATGATGAGCTCGCGGATACAAAGACGGACCCCGATAGCAGTGGAACAGGGATATGCGCGACTCCCTTAAATTCTGAGGGAGATTCCAAAACACTGAGCGAATGCTCTATGTGGATGGTGTTTTGTGCTGTGGCGTGCATTTGGGGACAGCGGGATTTGTGGAATGACGCTGAGGAGACGCTGCGTTAATGTCGTTGATTTCCTTTGGGCATGTAGCCACCTCGCGCCACACCGAACCACCGTCCCAGCTGCACCGCGCCATGTTGATGGTCCGTCTCCTGTAACTTGGTACCTTACCTCGCTAAATAACACCTAGGCTGGTACCGAGAATAAAGAGCTTTCCAGAAGAGGGTCGTGTTGAGCAAGCAACCCGCCGCAATATGGCTTCGGGTATGAATTACACAATAATCCCAAAGCCCTGCGTCCCACCCTAGGTCTACACTGCTCTACACATGTCGACCACACAGAGTGGTCGAAGGCTGTACATATATGATCTTGCTATATAGTACACCTGAAAAAATATCACAACGCTCAGTCATAAAGCTAACCTCGCGTGTAAAGTCCACTTGGGGGAATGATACAGCAGGGAGATATGCGAACCCTCACAACGCCGAAGGGACTTGCAACGGCAGATTATGCGAAGGGATTTTTGGTATGATTAAGTGTCTGTGGTTGAGGAATCTCGAGGGGAAGTTGCGGTACTGGGGGCACTGGCAAGTTTGCATGTTCATCGACCA
>Ga0307512_10005141_pt1 | contig 13834 bp, 9 predicted proteins | sample 14_EM_MG_FD_200267 | JGI IMG/M metagenome (GOLD analysis project Ga0307512, IMG submission 200267) | Populus trichocarpa ectomycorrhiza microbial communities from riparian zone in the Pacific Northwest, United States - 14_EM | ecosystem: Host-associated > Plants > Roots > Unclassified | place... | reverse complement strand
CATACTATCTATAACTTTATATACCCGCTGCCATGGCATATTCTCCCACACTTCCTGTGCAAGATCAATTAACTCCTGATCTGGATTGGGGTACCGCTTAGAGTCTAGACATTGATCTCTAAATCTTCTCTTAAACCAAGACCAAATATTTTCAATAGGGTTGAGGTCTGGAGAATTGGCTGGCCACTCCATTCGCTGAACCCTAATCATCAATCTGAATTTCCGTGTATAATTTGAAGTGTGATATTTTGCTCCATCCTCAACAGTCTCCAGTCCAATATCCATACCACCTCGTCGGTCATACTCTGGTAGAACTTCTGGAATGAAAACTTCGTTCACATACTGGACAGAGTTGAATCCCAGTTTGTCAGATTTGCTGGTACGCTCATTTTCTGTCCGTTTGCAAATAGCAACTAAGGGAGAGTGCCAACCATGGGTAAAGGCAGCAAAGAACATGATACGTCGCTTTTCTCCAGCAAATGTAGGCTCCAAGTATTTTTCTTCAAATGATGTTCCTGGTGGCCATTGTACCTTCCCCCGTGGTCCAGTATGTCCCACCTCCAATTTGATCTCAGCTGTATAAATGACCTTGCGCCACTGCTTTGTATCCCAGATTCGTCTCTCTCTAGCCCATCTCTTTCTTATTCTGCGATGTGCCGCATCAAGCCGTGGCTTCTTGCGACAAATACGCACATAAAGGTTCATGTGTCGCAAATATGTACCGATTGTCTGGGGTTTGACATTTAGGCGGGAGGAACGCGCAATGTTGGTTAGTGTTGCATGGGGATTATTATCGGAGAGTCTTCTTATGAATCGCTGATTGCGCGGAGAGAGCTTCAGTGCAGGCCCAGAGCGTGAGGTGGGCTTAAGTTGATTGTGGTCGGTCCAGAGCTGGACAGCATGGTGTGCGACATTCTTGTTGACCCCGGTCGCCCTTTCGATTTCGCGATAACTTTTCCTGGCTGCATGGAGTTCTATACACTTGACTCTCTTCTCAATTGTTTGCTCGTGTCGCTTGCTTGTGGTGGTGGTGGTTGGTTTGGGCATGAGGTGTTTTTAGATGTGGTCTCGCATCGCAAAGTCACGGATTTTAGCACTAGTGTCTCTTCACCCAACGTCCTCGACTGTATCAAAGGGAGAATCTATTCCTGTATATACAGGAGAGCCTGGAGCTCCGTGGAAGTCTATGGAAGTCCATAGATTGGAAATGCCACTTGTGGAGCCGGTGGCGAGTGAAAATCTGTGTATGAGTCTACGAGTATGAGTCGTTGTTGTTTATTCATACTGTATTTACTCTAGCTAGAGTATGACAGGCCCTTATCCCCCCCTACGAGTATGAGTCTACAGTCTGTGAGTCAAATTTGCGACCTTAGTGTATCGACGATTTCCTTCTAGGCTATATAGTAACACTGTACATATTGTTACAATTGTGATGACAGAAGCTTGATTGTACTATCTAGGAAGGCCATAAAGGCCATATATATACGGTAGTCCATGTACGAATGCGTACGTATTCATCTATGTATAGAACCGGCTGAACACCGTCAGCCCGTATGAGGGCTGAGATCTATTTATCCAATACGGATATTTTGGGTGAATGCGGGAGCGGTCAATATGCGGTTTATCAAGGTATTCACGCAAAAAAAGCTCCTGTTGAACTAAAAATCTCTCAATAATCACCGGTTCGCCAAATACATAATGACCGATGGCCAGGCGAACTCCACCAACCACCACAATCCCCACCTCAAAACTCTTAGAACCTAGCGCATCACTGACACCAAACATCCATGCATGAACTGCCATCAAGAAATATCATCACTGACACCACCACACTCCACGCCCTATGATATATCTAATGATACCACACTTCCGACCACGAACCAGTCCGGACGAGAGCCATCCTAATAGTCTAGTCTAGTGTAAAACATTTTAGACTGGGAGCGGACCAGTCTGAGATTCTACCAGACCAGAACGGGCTTGGTTAGGACTGGTCTCCACAGGTAATGTCACCGAGGTCTGCCTTAGCTGATGCCACCGTGTGGCGGGGTGACGATATAGTAGGGGAGAGCCGTGTGTATAGACTATGGTACAAAGAGAATAGAGAAGGAAAAAGACTCGATATATACAAGGGTAGTTGGGTGCCTTATGTCCTACCGGCTGAGTGCCTTACCATCAGCTCAGCTGAAGCTCAGCTTGGTCAGGTCCATATGCAACTGTTGTCGATAGACCATATGGTTCGTGGCTGCTCTTTTAGACTTCACACTTACTCTTCCCTTTCCTACGCATTTTGGACCTTTAGACCTGTGCTTAGACAGTCATCGCACCATAGCCATACACACGGTTCTCCCCTTCATAGTCCCAACAACAGCGGCAATGAAATCAAGCGTCCCGTCGGTCAGGACTCATTGGGGACTGGGACAGACGGCAACGCGTCGTCAGTCAGAAGGCAGGACAGAAACGGCGCCGGCTTTTTGAAGCAGGACGGGGACGGACGGACAGGACATCTGGGGACGCCACGTTGCCGCCCTTCGTCGGCAGTTCCCGGCAGATATGAATTGATGATGAAATTTAGAAGTAGTAAACCGAGTTGAATCATACCAACCCTCAAATGTACTCACACTATGTACTACAAACTCTAACAATGGTTCACTCATCTCTAGCCATATAGAACATTTAAATGCCTGTTGCCGGCCCAGGTCTGAATGCCGACGATATCGGCTGGGGATATTGTTTTCGCTTCCCCGGTAGTCCCGGTCGTCATGCTGTACTCGTCGAGTAAGGACGGGACGGACGATCTTGGCGCTGTTCAGTCCGTCTTGGAGAAATCTCGGACGGCCCGCCGTCTCCCGCCGTCCGACAAGACGCTTGATAACACTGAACAGCGGGTCTTCGGTTGGCCACCGTAGTACGGAAAATATTCATGTTATGTGTGGGGAATCCCATGTGTGCCACTACAGTGACGAGAATATTCATTTGCTGGGTGGCGAGTGTACTATATGCCACCGCCAAGGTGGAAATATTGACATGATGGGTGAAACTTTCTCTCGATTCCAACTATGTCTACAGGTGTTGAAAGACTATTCTCCCAATGTGAAATCATGCGCCTACCCTGTGAAGTACAAATGGTCCGTACTGTCTTCGCTGAAATAGCGCTTTAGCGCGACAGTGGGGTACGGTTGAAACCGTTGACAATCGGCTGACGCCGAGCGGCCTCAGCCTTTGTCCACAATTGTAGCAACAGAAAACAGTATACCGTACCTACTCGGATATAAGGTACCCTCTCGATTAGGTTAGCGGTATCTTATTTACCGCATACGGTAATAAATGGAAATTAAAGATCTCACAAGGGATTTCAAACTTGCCTATCTAGGTAGGTGCCATACTTTATATGATGCGCTAACCCAATAGGGAGCGTACCTTTTATCCGAGTGGGTACGGTAGTCGTATACTTTTAACAACCTGCAAAAAAGTCATTCAAACACTAAATTCGATCCAAAAAATATGCGAATATTTGCTTATATCCTCATTTATTTAAATGAATTTTAGAGAGTATTTTTGTAGTGGTGCTGAGGTTTAGTTCTATTATTCCACTAAGTACCCATGGCCAAAGCAGAGAAGGGCAAAAATATATGTATTTGATGTAATGTTCTGTGCAGAAACTGTTTGGAACCCCATTTTAAATTTTAAATAACCACTCTAATATGCCTGGAAATTTTCTTTGGCCTTTTATTAATTTGTTTTATCGCGTTTTTCTGTTGTGTTTTTTTATTCTAGGCTGTTCTGTGGACAAGGAACAAAGCTAAAGCAGCTCAGCGTCAGCCGATTGTCAACGGTTCTGCCGTACCCGTATCTCCTCTCTCGATTTTAAGGGTCGACACAGACGGAGTAATATAGCGGACTTATATATCCCATAAGCAAGGGGTTATCATTTACAAGCGCTGCCATATGAAGTGCATACAGACATTTTCTACCGTCTGCCATCTTTCGGCGGTCTTTCATATACGCAGATGTACGGTGATAATATTCTGAGACTCCCGACTCAAGGAGATAGGTATAATCGAGCCCTTCGGTATAGCATTTAAATTTTTTAGATAATGCAATGTGTAATAAAACGTGGCGCACATTAATCTCCTGCAAAAACGTACGTACGTACGTAGTGACCAGCAGATCAAATGTAATCATGTACTCTAGTAAACATACGTACTAGTGGCCGGTGCGCCAAATCAGTGAATCTTGAGAATCATATCCAGCCAGTTACTATTGAATTAGTAATTTATACAGACTGAGATATCCCGAGACTGCAGCCCACGACAGCCGCACCACACTTACTCCAAGTAGCATTGGTGTCTATTGACCAGAATGTGTACTATTTCCTCGTATCCTTCCTGTTTCATAGGAGGTCCAGTTTGAAAGGGTCCTTAACTGTAGAGTTTGCATTTGAATTTGTGGCTATTGCGGTTTGTTTCACACACTTAGTCATATCTGGATATCTCAAGAACTGCCCGAGTGGGAATCTTGTGACCACTTGGCTATACAAACTGGGAATAGGAAATTTCACGATGACTATGAGATAAATAATTCCGTGAATGATTAATGACCTACTCAACACACCATTCGTTTAAGAAACACACCGTTTCCACCTAGCCAATACAGAAAGACCGAGACCACTGACCGCTTTCAATACCCTGATATGTATAGTGCACAAAACTGGTGTACAACTCACGTCAACATACAATACAAGAGCTTGTCACCGTGCGCTTGGTTGGTTGTGATAGTTCTCACCTGTCTTGTGCCTCCTCCACCATTTTACCCGCTTCAGGCTTATCAATGATCAAAGGTCCACGAGTACAATGGGATAGGCCGAATATAGTCCGTACAGTGCTTGTTATCTGCGAGGACATAGCCATGGGGACCTTCTGCCGTATATCCCTGGAAATCCGATGCAGTGGAATCGGTGGAGAAGAGATGGTCCTGGGAGACAGTGTCGTAATAGCGATACAAGGCGATGGTAGGGATGTCGGTCTGATCCTTGTTGAACATATACCAGCCAACACTTTCGGCAGTGTAGCTGCCACTCGGTTGAAGGGCTCTATCGAACTCGGCACGATCTGTCGTGTAGAAGTGGTTGAAGGTAATTTGATCGTATGCACGATAGACTGGAATAGTACCCTTCACCTGCGTATTATAAACATAACACGCAATTCCAGTGTATTTGTATCCGACTTTGAGGGCAAGCTCTCCAGAGGCGTCGGTTGTATAGAAGTGATGAAGGCCCATTTTACCAAGTACGTATGTAATTCAAAAATGAGGAGCGAGGATATAGGGTAAAAAAATAGATGTAACACAGTTAAAGGACAATGGAATGAGGTTGATTTGGTACTTGGGTTCGGATGGTTGCCTCCTTTGATCTTCGCGATAGTGCTAGCCTTCCTTTTATACCCTGTCCTTGCTCTTGATGGGAGCATTTCGCCTCAAAGACTCATAGGTATCACACACGTTGCATTTTTTCACGCTTTCATAAAATTTTCAATCTTGACTGCAACATCGGTGATATGCTTCAATTATTTGAGAATCCCTTATTGGATGTTAGAAAAAGTGGCGCACCCATATTTTCTCTTTCCACCAAATGATTGGTGAAGTCTACCCCACGGCTTCTCCTGACTAGCGCCAGGCTTCATGCGTTGGCTAGTTAGAACTAGCCGTCTAACGTGCTGCCGTGTGGAAGGCAAAATTCGGAATTTGAATCGTTGCTAGTACAAAAACTGATACTATACGGCACTCTCGAAAATAACCTATAGTACGGGTATCCCCGAACTACCCCGCAGTCCACTTAGGATCAGCCCATATGGGCCGTTGTTGTAAGCTTTGTACTAGAAACTCTTATCGGTCATCACGTTCACCGGTTGAATCTCTAAGACTGCGTGGACTGTGCAAGTAGTATGCTTCAATTGCTAACACCTTGCTAACCTCCCGCTCTCAGCACCGACAGTAGAAGGGGCTGTGAAAAATCGGCGGGCCTACTAGACTTGTAAGACGAGACTGCTAGCGTCGCAACAATCACCAGAACGATGCAACTATCCCATCCCGTGTACAGACCACCAGAACAATTACCACATCTTCTACCTGACATCTGAATTTCGATATGAACTAGTCATGATACAACGATATTTTCAACCTCAGACAAGTTTGGGGTACGGTAGTTATGCATGCGCCGCAACGTCTATTGATAGAATGTCAGCTGCAAGAAGCCAAAACCAGCATCTACAGTCATAGAGAGTTTATGATATTGTTGGGTACATAGCGCTTGTCTATTCCTCCGTATAGAGGCTGCTTTCCTGTAGCACTTGGCTTTCCCGAGAAAGACGTTCTCTTCAGGGTATATCCGGCAATCGAGAACATTGTTATAGTGATTAAATGGCTAATGTTGATAAAAGCGTGGTATGGCATGCCTCGTTCTTTTGACTTCCACAGTTCATTTTGGGTTATATCGTGAGAGCAATCTGCTGTCTGCCGCAGAAAGATTCGAGAATATAGTTTAGACACCTCAAATACGCGATGTACCGGCAGGCGTTACCCATTTGCAATACGTCTCGACTCCCACCTAACTATCGTTTATAGTACTACCCTCAATGCGTGCCATTTGTTCCGGCAGTGAGCATGATGTAACAGTTGGTAGCATCGGTCGATCCGTAGTCTAGCAGAATTCCAGATGTCACGTATATTACCCTCATTTCACCATCATTAGGACCCTACAAAAATGCCTAGATATCGGTTGCAATCCGCTTCAGAGTTGGGCGCAGCAAAGTACTCCCTATGGTACACCACATGCGTAAACGTATGTACAAAAGTACGATACCATCCAAACACACCCAAAATTATACCGCCGGAATTCTTAGTGAATATTAGTATGGCTTAGCTAAAAAGAATCGATGAGATAGTGGGCCATGAAAGTAATATATAAAGAAAGATATCAAGCTTGAAGGACATTGCTACTCACTAAATCATGCTGCGGTGTTGCAAAAAATTCGGGCCTTGAATGGTACGTAGCAAACATATTTTCGTTTGGGGGCGGTAGAATCTGCCTAGACGGTACTTGATCGCCAGTTACTCTACTCCTCTTCGGTGAGGTTTCATTGCGGATTTGTATTTTCCGCTAGTTTCTGGATTACCACCCACGTTGATCACTACTACAGTTATCTCTCGGTTGTCCACTTACGGTCTGATACGAGTCAACTCCTCATCCCAATAGATATTAGTTTCGTAAAAGGTGGTGATTGTTACAGTGATGAGCGAAGGTGGTAATCAAATCCACTACTCGAGTATGTAACTTGGCGATGTAACTTGCTTAATCGAACTTGCATGGCTGCTGGGGTGTGGTTGGAACCTCAGAGACGGGTCAGTCATATCGCATAAAATTCCCCACTCCGAATCCCCGATTAATGCGGAACAGTGCGACGTACAACCAACACAGTTCAATACAACTCAAAATGAGCGTTGAAAGCTATGCCCCGCATGTCAGCCCTTCCATCAATACACACTAGGAGTAGAGAGTACTCTACGTACTTCATACTTCCGAAGCTGGTGGGATAGGATTGTCATTGCTACTTGGACTTTGAGACTTATAAATGATAGTTATATCTGGACTCTCAGCGCAACTGGGTTGCGCATTACGTTTTTGCTTTTGAATCCTTATAATTTTGGGATTTCAGAGTTCACAATTGTTCAGTGTGACTGGTACATATCTTTGAGCCTTGCGATGCTGCTTAGGATTAAGTCGGATAATCCCTGTATACTCTGTATAGCGCGTATCCGTCCGGTTGCATTCTGGGTACCTTGGAGGCGAGCGTAGTTCTAGAACGTGTCAATTGCTATTTTTCAAGGATGTCAGACAGAAAACAGGGCACGGTCCGCATATGCGGTGAACTCTTTAGGAACGCCGACCTCACTGCGGTAAGGCGTTAACTCTTTCACACTCATTAGCTAGTGTGTTTCAGCATATCACTGGTGACATTGCCAGCTGATGGTTAGTTACTCTGCATATCTGACGGCGTTGAGGTGAGCCACACGGGTTTGGCGACTGGCTGTAAACTTTCAACGATGTAGCACTAACGCGGATTAGGGTTAGGTTTGTCAACTTTGGTCTTTCTCAGCTGAACCCGGCATATACCGAAAGGTGCATAGGGCTGAAGTTATTTGCCGGCCGGTAGCTACCGATGTAAGGTTGCGTATTCCGGTTACGCCTAAATCCACGTGTCTTAGTGCGGCTGAGACAAAAGATAGAAAGTCCAAGGTAGTTGGCTAGTCAAAGCGCCCATAGCAGCCCTTTTTTTTTCAGCCAATTCCTTGAAGTTGAATTTGTTTGGTATTCCCCAGAATAGGTGGAAACATTTAGCCACTTTCTCCTTACTATCCCTGATCATATGCCTTTCCATCCCTCGGCCCGGGGTAGGCTAAATATACAATATTAACTATGTGTTTGCGCCAGACATCTCTAATAGAGTATGTACCTACCTTGGCGCTCTGCACAGTATGTCTATTGACTCCGCATGGATTGATTGACATCCTCCTGTGGAAAACAATCAGCATGTTGTGGAAGATAAGCCAGCTGCCTGAGGAAAGGAACTCAGCTTCCCGTGGCAAAAACTCAGCTGCTACCGAGTTTCTACTTTAAATCTATGTGAGACGCGCCGAGTGGCAGCAGTATGAAATGTAGCTTCTACTATTCTGTCAGCTTTCAGTAATTGATCGTAAATGACCCTTACCACCTTTTCTATAAATAAGGCCTAGTGGCTGGAACTATCCCAAAATTACTCGCTATCGCATTTCCACTGCACTCTCCCGTCCACATTGACGACATCTTTATTCCATACCTTAACTTGCTCTCTCTGAATTCATTCCAGTATATCATTCATCCTATGTATGCATGTAGCGAAACACCAGGGTGGTATTCGTGTGTTAATACATTTACTAGCGCAACCAACACACCGAGATGACTTCCCTCAACCACGGTACCTCATACGCTATTCAACCACACAATTTCGTCAACGAGCAGAAAAACGGTCAATGGGCGGGGTATGATTCGTTCGATGTCGAGTTCTTTAAGACAGCACCCGCGGTTCAAAGTGGAACGACCACCGAATTGGGCTTTTCAAACGCGGACGCTGGGAATCAGCTTTCCATCTACGGCGGAACCCGCAGGCGGACCGATTTCATTACCCTCAATCATTCCGGCTACTTCGTTCCCCAAATGACCGGACCATATACATTCACAGCCCCTAACTGTGACGATATTGTGATTCTCTGGCTTGGCGACGTTGCGAACAACGGCCAATATAAGAGGGATAATGCAGTCCTCCTTCAGACATTCCACACCAGCCCCAAGAGCTACACTCCATTCCTTACCGCGAATCAACAGTATCCTGTCAGAGTCTTAATGGGAAATGGACAAGGTGGTGCAGTCCTGGATTTGAAAATTACCGATCCCACGGGTGCTCGGGTATCGCTTTAAACTAGGAGGCTTTGAATGTGCCTAGCTAGGTGTTTAAGGAGCTTTTACCAGGGAGGTGTTTTGAGTATGCACAGTTTCCTGTCATTGAGATCAATAGTGCAGTAATGTTTGTAGGAGGATTTTTTTACTTAAATCGTTTACGGTTAGCACGCGGAAAGGGTAGGGAGGTCTTTGAGAGGTTTCATTTTCATCTTCGATCATGTTCGGTCATTTCAAGCGGCTTTCGTGGGGAATTTTTTGTCTGTCTTTATGTACACGTTTGGCAGAGACCTGCCAGGGTAGTCTTCCAGAATGGATGCTCATATCTTATTGAACATTGCCTACCTCCAGAACAACTCACCTAGTGATATTAGGTATCCACTCCAGGAACCTGTGCATGTGTCCTTCGTTACATGAAGGTTTCTATACTACAATCACCCTCATTGAGACTACAGCTCATGTAATACTATTACGCATATTTGTAAAGTCCCTGGAAGTCTTCGCGGAAGTGAGACGCTGAGCATGTGACACCAGGTTTTGGATGTACGGAAAGGCTGTAACACCAGTTTCACTGCCTCGAATGATACACGCAGCGCGAGGTTGTGGGGTGTGTTGCATTCATATTCTGTTATATTCCGTTAGTGTGAACCGCGAGACAATATTGGGTCGGAACCCAGTGTCCTTCATCACTTATCCAAGCATGCCTAGGATGGTCAAAAATTGAAATCACGGACGAGATTCATGGAGACAAAATTGCCGCTAGGCAAGGACAACCACCAGATCCCAGATCAGAGACAAAGTACAATAGCTCTTAACGAGTAGATTATTTGATATGAACCAGTAGTCCTTATTTACTCCGGTTCGATAAAGCAATTAACCTCACCCACCGATATCCCGGAGATCGTATTAATTTCCACACTAAATCACGCGACTTACTGCACGCCTTCACATGGCGAATGATAGAAAACGTGAAAGGCTGTAGCGCTACCTCCTATTCCGGTGGAGTACCTCACAACAACCGGGTTCCCGCGTAACACCGCCGCAAATTACCACTTCAGTTGAATCTCGCACATTAGTCTTTAACTGCCTGATAGGTTTCAACTTAGCTGCTAAAATAGAATTTCCGCCCCGTTACCAGCACAACATCTTACAACACCGACCATACCTTCATGCAACATGCCCTATGGATACAAACACTGCTGTTCAAATCGGATCGGATTTATTGCGCCGATCTGGGTTAATGACCACCACTATAGCTCGCAATAATAGGGCGCGGAACAAGGGAGGAAAGGAGGAACAAACTACTCGTACTGTCAGGCATGTAATAACCTGTCCCCCAGGAGAGTGAAACACTGGGACTTTTTGTGCAAAGCCCCGGCCGCCACAATACTACGTCAGCAATGGAGAATTTGAATACAAATGGAATAGAGGGTAACTGCTTAACGTGATAGGGCGAGCACGATACAATGGAGGGGCAAGTGAATTGTCCTACGCGATATTGCTATGAATATAAGCACTGGATTGATAAGTAACAAGTTTAAGCACATTGGTCATATTAACGCTTAGTTCGATCCCGGGGAATGCTGCATTCCATGGGGGCATTTAGATTTGTTCCACAGGTTGTATCTCTAACACTGTCTAATCAGTAATTAGAGTTACTAATTTCAGTAGGTCCGCGTGAGCAAACAGGACACAGTAGATCCTAGTTTTATTAGACTAGAGAAATCTAGCAACCTTATCGACCTGTGTGCTGCTTGTGAGTCTGTTTATCTGCATAAAGACACCAGTGCATCAATAAATATTAAGAGGACGACAAAATCATATCTAAGCTTGACCAGCAGCTAGTAAAAGTTTGTCTCGCGGCTGAACTACATATTTATCAATGAACTTCTACGGGATACAATTTTTGCCAAAATTAAGTCTGCACGGCGCTGTTCATAAAAGTCTCAAATTTGGACTTTATACTGCACAATATACGAATGTCGACATTTGTGCAAAGCTCCATATAAACTTGTGCCGCGCCATGCACAATATCCAGAATTCAGAGTTTATGCCAATCCCAGTTGCAATCAACACGATGCTACCAGCTATGCTCGATTCCAGGTGTGCTCGTCTCCTTGCCTCTAGCTGTGCTAATCTCCACACTCCCGGGACACCTAACTCCCGCTATTCGGTATATTTCTCCCCCGGTTCCAAATACACAAAATTGGCAGTCCTTCAAGAACGGCTCGGCCGATTCACAATCAGAGAAAGCGAAACATTTAAAGCGAATCGATTAGATCATTTGAAGTCTAATAGGCGCCATAATCAGACCACAATTGCTGGAGTTGACATTCGATGGCGGATAGTTATACCAGGTATCTATTCTATCCCCTGGATCGTAACTGGTTCCCGGACCATACGGTCCGCCCACGCAACCACCACGACCACACCCCAAAAAAAACCACCAGAGTCTCTCCTTTTAATAAAGTCTTCTCTAGTAGCAAATATAACTTTCTATCTAAACAAATTGTAAATTACATCAAGTGTGGCTTTGTCAACACAGCTACCCCTCCAAAATCCACCCCCTCCAGCTACCACCCTACCCCCTCTCCCTGCACCACCACCCACCCCACCCCTTTACAGCTGATGGAACTGAACAAAACAATTCCTTTCATCATTGAGACACAGTGGCCGGTCACATTGAGTGCAAGCCCAGCGAGATTTTAGTGGAGATTTCGTATTTTTTGAGCGACTGTTTCTCTGCTTCCAGCGGGAAAGCCCACACCCCAATCGCTTTCCCTCCTCAAGATGGACCGGAAGGTGCCCACAGTCACAGCTTCGGTCTAGGGGTAAATAGGTATCCTCGTTAACATTTGACTGGGTGGATTTGGCCTTAGTTGACTTTACAATCTGTGAGGTGGAAATTGGTCCAGACCCAGCCAGGATCAACCCCCAAGCACACTGCAGGCGAAACTCCTTATGTGTGATGGTCTTAGAACTCTGAGGCATATCCTGGTAGATGAAATAGGCATTTGTGACCATGGTATCAAACGCCAAGAAGAGCATAGGCCACCATGTGCGAAAGCAGGTGAGTTGAGTATCATAGTAGCTGTGTAGTTGATCTGCTATATCGACACCACCCATGTTGTGATTGTAGTCATCAATGCAGAGAGGGATCATCATCTGCTTCTCCTGCAAATCACCAAAGGCCTCCCGGGCTTTCTTTGCATTGGTGCTCTTCTTCCCTGGACGCTTTCTTAGTCTCGCTTACTGCGATTCAAAGTCATGTACAGTAGTGAGAATTGTAACTGGCGCATTATCAAACCACAAATGTGCACCAACCAGCTGGCCAAAAAGGCTGTCCTTAACGGTGAGTACTTTCAGGGCATGGTACTCGTATTTTCCAATATCTTGCTTTGGAATTTTGAGTTCTGGAGGAAATCCAGCTGAAGAAGGGCGTGCTGTTCCACAGGCACCCATATGCAAATCATGACGCAATCATCCCAACAAGGGTACTGTTGTATAAAAGTTATCCAGGTAGACTAGAAAGTACATGGTACTGGGAAGCTTTTGTAAGAGATGGTATACAACTTCTCCTGTTTCAGTCAAGCCATCGGTTGATGGAACAGGATCAGGAACAGCCTAGTTTGAGGTTGGATGGAAATCCCAGATGAAACCGTGATCAGCAAGGCAGTGAAACTTAAATCCTTGTTCGATGGGCTTGCTTGGCATCTTGTATGTGTCAGGGGACCGGCCAGTAGCTCTCATCATACATTCATCCAAGGAAACATGTGTTGATGGCATGCGGTATTGCTGTGAACTTTTCCGAAGTTGGTCCAAAATTAGATCAACCTTTCTGTGCCATAGTCGCCTTCCTGTTGGTGCTGTGTTTGGGAGATCAGGTGAGGATAAATGAAAGTACATTTCAATCTCCTCAAATTGTGTTTGGCCCATATACTTGCAAATTGGGTGTGTAGGATGCATCCCATTATGCCTCCAGTAGTCCCTCACTGCAGGGGAACTATGTACCCCCATATCCAACACAATCCCCAACCAAACCCCTAGTTCTGACACGGAGACCTCCTTCCACTTCCTACCACTCTCAATTTGTCGTTCACTGGCTTTAGCAGCAGCATATGCATTACTGTGGGCTGCCATATCCTCCAACAGTGATGGTGTCAAAAATAGGCTTAAAATCTTGAAGGGTTCTACTGTATGCTGATAACGGATCTTGGATGGTAGGGTGTTGTATGCAGCATGTGGGTGATGCCTTCGGATGATAGGGTGGAAGGTGGGAGGGTCCTGAAAGATCTGAGGTGGGGGGAAATGGATTTGTGGGTCCGCGGGGGTGGGCGAGTGATTTTT
>Ga0307512_10005140_pt1 | contig 13835 bp, 7 predicted proteins | sample 14_EM_MG_FD_200267 | JGI IMG/M metagenome (GOLD analysis project Ga0307512, IMG submission 200267) | Populus trichocarpa ectomycorrhiza microbial communities from riparian zone in the Pacific Northwest, United States - 14_EM | ecosystem: Host-associated > Plants > Roots > Unclassified | place... | reverse complement strand
TTCGCTCAAAAAATACCCACTGGGTATTTGGCTGGGCTCTTTGTAAAAGTGATCAGAGGGTTTATTCAAAATGTGCCCACTGGGCACATTGGTGGGTATTTTGTGAATGAAATCAGGGGGTTCATTTACAAAATACCCACTGGGTATTTAGTCAGGTACATTGTGAATGAAATCAGGGAGTTCGTTCACAATGTACCCACTGGGTATTGAGGTGGGTACTTTTTAAAAGAACCCAGCATTTGCCTGATGGGTATTTGCCGGGCAAATTGTTACAAAACCCACAATGAACTCACACTATACCCACTGGGTAAATGCCCCTTCGCCCCCAGTGCCAGCTGGTGCCGATAGAGGATTTGGAAGAGGAGGAGGATTCGGAGATCGAGGAGGGGTTGGTGATAGAGATCGCGGCTTTGGATCTGGCTCCGGCTTATTCCGAGTAGATAGACGAATTTGATCTTATCTTTGGTTTTATGTCTTGTGCGATAAAGTGAAAAGAGTGTGGTGATTAGATAAGAGAATAAATAAAAGATAAGATTACGAAGTTATCATCTTGAAGTCCATGGGCGCTTAGGACTTAGCCGTTTGATGAAGGTTTTGAAGTCTGAGAACGTAACAGAAGGTTGAACTTATGCATGGTCCCTCTTGCATAAAACTAAATCATCCTTTTCCAGTTACCAGTATACCCCTCAAATCAGCAGGATGTGCAGAAAGCTCACTGAGACATTCAGGAACCCCACTCCAATCACTGACAAGATCAACCATCCTCTGGAAGCTATGGAGCTGATCACCCAGAAGGGTTATTAAGTGTTCCATGTTTTCATGCAGGTTTCTATCTTCCTCACCTAGTTCCAGGAGAAGAGGTGGGAGCCTTCTGGATTGTCAGTTTGACTTGGCTACCTAAGGTGGACAAAACCAGGAAGAGCTGATTCATAATGCACTGGCCTATGCTTTGATCCCACCAGGCATTCTGTTTTATGTGTATCCAGATAACAAGCTATGTCAGCTTTGCAAGATCACTCTCTTTTTCTTCCCCCTCATTGGCAACAGATGGTTTAACAGCCCTCATCCTATCATGGAGCCTAATCAAGTAAAGGGCCTGTGTGTTGATTGGGTCTCTGCTGTTGATAGTATTGAACACATTCATAATGTCCAAAGATATTCATGATTCTCCTTGGGATAATCAACTCTTCTTACTGGCATCCTCACATTGTCACAGAGAAATGGAAGCTCCTGGTGTACTTCAGATGACTCTCAGTCTTTGAGGTTCATTGATAACATTGATAGAAGTGATAAAGAACATGGTAGATACAGCTTTTATGGTCCTTGAGTTGGTAGTTTTCTGGTTGAAGTACAAGAGTTGATCCTTGAGGTCTAGGGCCAGTTGGAGACTATCATAGAGGCTGCTCAGGTAAGAGGAGGATGAACCTGGACAGATATCTGTCAGTGATGGATTCAGAGCTGAGGAAGGTCAAGGATGCATTGACCTAGGTCAACACATAGTTAACTGACCCTGTGGTCATCATTCAAAGACCAACAACCTTCAACAGGCAAGTGTTTGCTTGATTGCTCTCAAGAGGGGTAATACTGATCTCAGTTTAGCTGTATTTATGGCTTGTACTTTCATATCTGTCTTCTGTGGGTCTATACTGTTTTCTCACTTGTTATCTTTGTTACTTTGCACCTGTCTTTTTTCATTTCTGTTCAATGCTTTCCTATTCTGACCAACATAAACAAGTCACCAGTGATGTTTACCCTCTGGGGGTATTGCTTTAACAGAGTATGGGTTATAAATCTGGGTGGTGAGGGGTACTTCTGGGGTCTGATTAGGGTTTTGGCATGGGTGTTCCTGGGTGCACTGCCACACACTCCCTGTCTGGAATATCAACCCTTTTCTTTTCTACAGGAAGATATTCCAAAACAACCATTAATGGCTTTGTTGTGCTGAGTCTGTAGAGCCATTCCATAAGCAAGTAAAAGAGGTCATTGAATTCAGGAAAAGTAGACATCATTCTCAGGATTCATCTGTCATTTTTTTGTTCCTGCTCAATATATTCCTAATCTGTACAATACAAACAAATCACTAGTAATATTCTCCCTTCTGTAGAGTAGTGCCTTAACACTTGAGTGTTGTACTTGTTGGAAATGAAATACTTGGTGCATGGAACTGGAAGAGTGAACAAAGAGAATACATGTACCAGTGATGTCTACTTGAGGAGCACATGACAGAAGTCCAGAATCAACACCTCTGTGGTTACAAAATGAGCAACCAGATACTGGTCATTCCACTACACATCAATAGGCTTTCCATATCTCTCAGGCAGTTGAAAAACCACCTCTCCAGTTACTCTATCCCTAACCTGAGATAGGCCAACATCCCACAGCAGAACACCATTGGGGTGGAGCCTGCCTAAGGGTATGTTGGACAACCAAACCAGTGATGAGCCTGGGGTTCCAAAGTCCCACCCCTCATATCTTGAGTTGGTGTAGTGAGCCCAGACTCTTGAGCCATCTACAATGAGGGATCCTCTCCTTAGCCCTACACAATTAATCCCCATCTTGTCCACAAACTCTCCTGTCTGTATAGACCAGGCTTGAATTGAAGTTCTATCTAAGCAAAGAACTCTGTATCCATCCCCTGATATTTTGAGGTCCTTAGGCTGCCCAGGTTCAACTCCATCCACTGCCAAGAGGAGTTCCCCCTTCTCAGCATCCCAGATGTTGATCTTCCCATCTGCACACCAAACAAGGATCAGCTTGCCATTGATCAGTTGGACATCTCTCTTGCAGGTGCCTTTGGCTGGGGTTTGGAAGGATTCTTTGCAGAGGCCAGTTAAGATGTCCCAGGTCTTCACTACCCCATCTGAATCACTTGTAATAGTAATCCCATCTTTTCCCTGCAGAGTTGTGGACCTGATCTCAGCTGAGGTAAGGGATGTGGACTTTGGATTAGTCATAACTAGATCTGTTGATTGGATGCCAATTTGCCAGAAGTTGATTGAGTTGTCAACAGATACTGAGATGAGGGATGAGGAGGAGGAAAATGCAAGGGAGTTGATCACCCTAGTATGTACAACAAATGTTTCAATGAGGCAAGGTTCTGAACTGGCACTGTTCCAGACACAGGCAGTACCCCCAACTGCAACTGCAATAAGCCTGTCATCAGGAGAGAAGCAGCAGTATGTAGTGTTCCCATTTGCAACATTGAATTCAGCTACAATTACTCCAGAACTGAAGTTTTGTACTGTGACAACTCCCCTATTGCATGTAACAAGCTGAGTGCCATCTGAGGAGAAAGCAGCATGAAAACCATTAAATGTAGATCCTACTTGGTGACCATTGATGTCCCACTGCCAGACTTTGGCATTGCACACAGATAGGAGGCATTGAGGGTTTGTGGGAGAGAAGGCAAGATGGTTCACATAACCCTGTTGCTCTATAACACAATAGCACTCCCCTGTCCAATTATCCCACAAATTAATTGACCCATGATCAGATACTGAGGCAATTGTGGTGAGGTCTGGTGAGATTGAAACAGATAAAACTTCCCCAATGTGGCCAGAGAAGGTCTTAACAATTCCACCAGTCTGCATATCCCAGAGCCTGACAGTCTTGTCATTACTTCCAGATACCAGTGATCTCCCATCTAATGAGAAGGTGAGAGTGTTCACTTCATCTGTGTGCCAAGAAAGGATAGTTGTCCAGTTGCCTGTGATTGCATCAAAGATGGTGATATCTCCATGTACAGACCCAACTGCAATGGTGTTGTTACAGTATGAGAGGTCTAGTATGTCACTATCTAACAAAACTGTGCAGCAACATTTCCCCCATTCAGCTGGAATCCCCTTAACCACCCTAACCGCTTGTGCCAGTTCTGCAGGATAGTGTTTGTAGAGCCAAGATAAAGGGGAAAATGGGAGAGCATCATGGTAGATGTAAGAGGGGGAGTTATTGATTGTGTCAAAGTGTTCTAAGAGAAGTCTTTGGGTGTCATCTGTCCACTTGCATGAGACTCTAGCCTGAATAAGCATAAATACAGGTCTCAGTGAACAATCTCAAAAGTACTCACAGAATTATACCATTGCTCAACATCATTCATGGCATAGACACCAGCACCAAGATTCCTTATGAGTGTAAGGACTTCAATCCAATGCAGCAAATGTGTTGTGAAGAACTGGTTAATGGCTCTCTGCACTTCCTCAACATAAGGGCTAGTGCTAGGAACATACAGAAGGTACTTTGTCCAAAAGCAGCATGCATATTCCAGTCCATCTCCAATGTGGACCTTCTGCCTGCTGGAGAGATCTTTGACCTCACTAAGAACAGCATAATTATCTAGGTTGCAGATATTCCTCTTCAACCTTTCCCCCATCAGGTTGAAGCATGAAAGTAGAATTTCTGTATGATGAATTGTAGGCTCCACAAAAAGCTGGTTATTTTTATGCCACATTTTGTCTGTGAGGAAGTCAGGGAATGACTTGTGGAAGGTGTAAATGGGGTCATCTTGGCCATCTGGGACCAGAAGGAGAGAGTGGAAGGGATGGAGGACAGTAGGGATGCCGGACACTCTCAGGAGGTCTGAGAGTGCTACCACTGAAAGAGGGTTGAATACAAGTAATATGGCCCCCACCACAGTCTTGGTACAAGTATAAATAATTTCCATATCATCTTCCCCCACACCATCAGCCACTTGATGTAGAATCTGGGTATAAAGAAGGTCAATCCCAGACCTTCCTTCATGAGCAGTGCTTTGTGGGAGTGAGATGATCCACTGCAGCTGTTCAGTGGGTAGTTGATTCTTGGAGGCAACAAACTTGACAACTGTAGCAGCATAGATGAAGAATCCTGCTGCCTTTTCACAAAGGATGGTGATGTCAGATGAAGTTGGCCAATCCTCCAGAAGGTCACAGTCACTTCGGGTCTTGATGATATCGGTCAAGCGAGTCCTGAAGAACAGCTTGATATCACCATCCACCGAGGAACGTTCAACATTATGCAGTCTGAGGACTTCTGTGATGGGTAGGAGTGACTTGAGACGGAATCCGGAGCAGATCGGAGGTTCTGGACGACCGGTGATGAAGAACTTGACCTCGGGGATCACTTTCACGTAGCGGGAGAGCACGGAGAGGATGGCAGAGGCGGGTTCTTCGTCCTTGCACTCGTCAAGGGCGTCGATGATGACGAGGGTTGGAATTCGGGTTGCTTCGAACGGACCGACAATCAGTTTCTCCATCTGGGAACAGAGAGACTCCCGCCCGATTTCAGGATTGACCCTCAAGACGTGAAACAACTGGTCTCGGAACAGAGGATACCGATATGCGAGCTGAAACGCGAGTGTCGGGAAGATCATCCGGATGTTGCTCCTTTCCTCGAAATCTCGTGAGCAAAAGAAGCTCGCCCCAAGCTTTCCCTCCGCGAACGTCATCTCGGCGAACGTCTGGGCGATAGTCGACTTTCCGGTCCCCGCGAGCCCATTGAGCCAGAATACACGTTGGCCCTGCTGCTCCTCCAGCCAATCTTCGAGTTGTAGAAGGATATCCCTCCTGGTCCCCCTCAGGCACCCCTGCCTGTCCCCGGAATGGTGTCCAGCTCCAACGATGTGACCCATGCTGTTCAAAAGCACCCGTTCCACGTCCCCCTATCTGAAAGTTACTACATATCGTCGGACCGTAAGGGAGCGAGGCTTACAATCAGTTGACAGCTCTTGTCGTAGATATCTTGCTGTAACGAAGTCTGAAATGTATGTCAGGCACGGGGAAAGTGAGTCAGTTCAGATCGCTAACCTGGTACTCCATCACTGCATCACGAATATCTTCGACCAGACCACCCAGCTTATCCGCATTCCCGACGTTGTTGGAAAAACCCTCGACTGCCTTGATCCGCCAACGGCTCGAGTTCTTGGAGAACGTTTTCCAGTTTCCTGAAGATTCCTGTCTGTCGGGCTTGGCTCTCGACCAGGGGAGTATGTGCTTACTGTTCCAACTTCTTTCTCCTTTCTCGTTCCTTGATATTACCCTCAGAAATAGATCTAGATGTGCAGAGTGAGGCAGAAAGGGCCTTGACCCTGGGTGCCAACGATTCTACCGCTTGTTGATTTGCATTCATTTACTGGCACGCCTGTGAGCATTGTGAATAGAGGGTAGGGGGAGGGCCATACCTCGCAATTTTCCAGAATAAAGCATAGACCTCCGGCAACAGACTTGAGGGGACCAAATGCATCTGCCGAGTCTCTCACCCCCCGGAGAATCAATTTTGCGGTGGCAGACACAGTAGACTTCCAGTTCGGTTTCTTCTCATCCGCGGCAACTTTTTGTTCAGCACTTTCGTTGGAACGATCTTCTGGAACACGATTAGGAACGGAAGAGGTGTCTGGGTTGTAGAAGGAACAATCAGATACAGCAACTGAGATGAAAATGTTCACGTACTGTCGGGTTCCCTAGTGGGCAGGGTCAAAGGAGTGAATGGAGAGGGATAAATTCGCGCGACTTCTCGGCGAGGTCTGTCTGTACTGATTCTACTCCCTTCTCCATCGTGACCGCCCACTGCGACACGAGGCTCTGGTCGTGGAAGCGAACCTGATGAATCAACTCTCCCCCCCGCGGTGTCGGCCCCTCTTCTGCCTGGTTTGTGTTTTCTCGGCCGGAGCTTCTTTAGTCTGGAGAACAAGTTTCCCATGTTGGTGTCAGGCTAGCGTGTATGGTGGTTGCGATAGTAGATGGCTGGCTCGTGGCGTTGATTCGGTTCGTTTCCATGTGGACGCTCATAAGCGCGGGTTCAGTGCGTTATCTTGCAGACGGGTCGAGGGTCCTGTGGTTTCTTTCACTGATGACAGTTCCATCTCCCCCTTTCGTTTAAGTCCACGCAGATATTGACTGTGAGCCGCTGAGCAGTTGCGTTTATGCCGTAGTGTTCTTCTTTCGACTGGTCTCACCTTGCGCTGCTCGGATGCGTGTTCCTCGTTGCTCCCGTTATCATCTTTCTTCAACTACTTCCAACTTCGTAACCATATGCAGATAATACGATGAGGCAAGGAGCCTTCCACACGGAAGATGCGGGCTCTCCACGCTGCCCTCCCGTTGGTCGGGAACGCCAAGTGGATCACAAACTCGATCGGGTGTGCTGCTGAGACGTTGGAGAGGCCGGAGAAGGTCATCGAGGTGAATGCCGTGGTTTCGAGCGGCGTCCACATATTAACCACCACCAAGGACGAAGCCAACATGCGGGCAACGACACGAACCCGCGTTCGGCCGCCAACGAACATGGTAGGTGGAGGCTATCCGACGTATCCACGTCCGTTATCAGAGTCGGACGTCGCCTCATATAGTAGAGGTGTCCTGGAATAAATGCAGCGGGGAGAGGAGGGTCGGGGGTCGGTTTAAAGGGAATGGTATTGGTTCGGTATAGATTCTCATGTTAGGGCGTGGAATCTAACTGTACCCGAATGCTACTTCAATCCCTCGTCGTGATTGAGCCGTTGATACTTGGGGGCTGAAGGACTTGTGGATTTGACTCGTGCGCCTGTTCCCGAGAGTGAAGCTAAGCTGCGAGGGAGCAGAAAACAACTCGAACGACAGTCCTACAGTTCCAAGGTTGAGGCCTGAGTTTAATATGGGGATAAGGATCGTTAGGAAACTGGAAAATGCTCTGTGGAAGTGTACCTCAACAGCGTTAGGGTGGCAGAAAAGCTTGGTATTTAGGCCGAAGATATCCACCACGATGCGATGGCGGAGTGCCAGGGTTGTTACCCATTTTTGCTTGTCCTATTACAGGACCCTCATGCGGGCGTGAGGTGGATCCCGCGGAGCCGGATCTGGGCTTGCGCCGAGACCACAAACCCCTCTCCGAGGCAGTGTTGGCCCACCGCTGACCTTAGTCTATCGCTTGCGGCCGCTGGCGGTTCGGCCTTCTCGGACGGCATTTGCCGGACCAATAGGATGAAAAATCCGCTTAAGCGTCGCTTTGGGGCAGTTGATCCGCCGTCGGGGTCTCAACACAGTGGACCACCCCCTTGTTTCTCCCCCGCCCACTCCAACGACACTTCACAGGTTCCCTCCACTTCGTCCACACCCCATGGGCCCCCGGACAGTTCCCTCGGCCCAGATGGTCCCAATCGTACAACTGAAACAAATGCCGAAGATGGTATTGTGGACAGCCAATCGCCCAACCATGGGCCAACCGGCGAAAATCTCATTGGAAGATTTTTTCACGGGTTGATTGGGTGATTGGGTCCCGCGCCGCCAGAGGACGGGTCGGCGTAGCTTGGGAGGTGAGCTGGAAGTCTATAATCTGTTGGATGCGGACTTTCCTGGTGAGGAGGGAGCTGAGGTTGCGATTGATGACACGGCGGGTGAAATCCTCACTTTGAACGTTTGAGGACTATACAGTGCTGTTTGTACACTATGACTATTTTGTATCGCGAGCCCGTTTCCAGATGCCTTTGCCTTTCTCAGTCGTCGGAAAAAAATCCACGTAATTATAATCGATTACAATTAAAGAGACCAGATCCCTGCCAGCGCCTTCGATTATAATTGATTATAATCGGATCATAATCTCAGATTTTTTCCGGCATTCTTGGCAGTGTGGGGGGCGTGGGAAGAAAACGTCGCCGAAAAGCCCGAAAGCTACGGTCAGGTAGCGGCCATGGCCGCGATTTGGCGAGGGCAGTAGCCGGCTATTAGCCGCTACTGACTGGCACAGCACTGCTCCGAGTCCGAGGAGAGGCCTGATCTTCGATCGGCCGGAGGATGCCTCGATGAGGAGAGATGATTTGTAATCACAGGTTTGGTACGAACCTAGCGTCGATGACTGCTTTCCAGGTGTCCCAATCGCGGAGCGCCCATAAAGCTCTCCACATGAGGTGTCTTTTAAAAGTCCAGCCGCACCAGTTCCGACCTCTATCTAAGACCCCCTAAGTAATGTCTTTCCTCCATCCAGCGTCTCTTCTCCACCCAACTCACCATTCCTCTTCCCTCCTCCACGCTTTGGCACATACAAACGTCGATCGCGACATCAGCGGTTAGTAGACATCACATGTAGTACTGCCTCTCCCCTAACCACCACTTTTTCCGCAGAACACCTCGTTTGGTGCACAACAGATGCTGTCGACTACGCGATGGGTCGTGGATCCTCTTCTGATATCAGAGGTCGAAGGAGCCCCCGATCCCCTCTGCGCACGAGCTTTGCGGAGTTTGCCACACGCGTCATCCAAAAATCCCAAGTAACGCTACCGATCATCCTAGTGGCTCTCGTATACATCGAACGTTCAAAACCACATCTGTTCATCGAATTAGAGCAGTGGGCTTGCGAACGCATTTTCCTCGGAGCTTTGGTCGTTGCCTCGAAGGTTAATCTCGAATCTAGTTCAGCGCGCGGGTTCTTCTTACTGATCTGATGATCGATTACTCGTTTAGTATGTCAATGATATATCACCGAAGAATACCTATTGGGCGGCATGGACCGGAGTATTTGGCAAACGTGATATCGGTCGCGTAGAGCGGGAATTCCTCGATGTCCTCGACTGGGAGCTTTCCCTGCGAGAGTCCGATATTATCGCACAGTACAACTTCTTCCTAACCACCACTCGTCCCACTCGACCCCGCGCATGCCATCGTCATCGAAATCAGCCCCGCGACGGAAACGCCACAGGTCGAACATCCACATTCGATTCTTATGACGACTCGAACTGGAGCGACAACGGGCATGAATCTTCTTCCTCATCGGAGTCCGATGCGGCCCCTCGGACGCCCGTTCACCACCAGGGTCCTTGGGAGCACCGGGTCGTTTTCCAAAGTTCCATGGTACATGGCACAAAGCCGGGTCAAAAGCAACCCTGCTCAAGGATCACGTATTTGCCTATACCTCACCCGTCCCTTTAACTCGAGTTACCAGATCCCATCGATTCCATCGCCTTTGTTCCCACACACGTGTTTTGAAAAAAAAACTTCAGCAGCTTCTTCATTGCCACGCTACATACCTCATCTTGTACAACACCATTTATCATGCGTATATAGGGCTTGATCGATATATCATCTGTATTTGTAATTTGTAATGGTCTCGAATTCGATGGGCTTATCCGATATCCGCCGTATCTGAGCAAACAGCGAATCGCCCCGACTCGTGAGAACTCGACCGATAGTACTCCGAGGGCGCCCCAGATAGGTGTGATTGTCTATCACCTCTCCACACGATCACCCCAGACAGATCTCAGACGAGCGCGGACCAACTTCATCGGTTATGTAGGTTTCTGTCTATCACCACTAGCCGTTACCCGTGATAGTCCGGACAACCTGGAATCTGTGTGAGCGGAGGCAGTTTTATTCAACTGCTACTGTAAAAAATGCCATTGACCAAAGCATTGACCAAAGATATGATATAGATATCCTGCGAGATAATCAATTATATGCTACAAAGTAAATCAAGATAGTCTTAAAGTACGAAATCATCCTCGATAATTAGGTGCGAGCTTTCTTGGTTGGAGTGGGCTTATCCTCGAAAGATATCCCCGCCCTCTGCTTTCCCTTGGGGGTTGGGGTTGATGCTGCGAGGGAAGTCAGTCTGGAATGTAGTGGGGGAGTTAGAGCACCCACCTTGAGTTGTGTAGGCCAAGGGTACAGACCCAACTGGAAGGTTACCGACGAAATATCGACGTGAAGCCTCCTCGAAGTTCCTGCAACTCTCGTGCCGGTCAAGACCCCAGTGATTGGAAATAGAGCTTTCTGGTTCTGGAGGCCGATCCATTGGTTGAGTTATACTTCGCTTTTATTATTGTAGATTATTGTAGGTTGTAGATAATCGCAGATTTCATTGCAACAAGATATCCACACCAAGATTTGTCGAATCACCGTGAGTCTCTCGTTGAAGAACGGTTCACCTATCTTGAGGACATCCAAGCATAACGTGGAACAATGAATGGGAAGTTCTGTCAATAGGTTCGAAATTGCAGAAGACGCGGTCGATGGTATGGAGAGTGGATTCCAGGCCCAAGTCTCCCTCGAAACTATGCTTGGGATCTAGGCTGCAGTGAGGAACGCGGCGCGTTCCTCACTTACAGTCCATAATCCGTGCACGTTTAATAACCACAATTCTCGTTATTGTTCGAGAAACCGACAAATGCCTTCCCGGAGAAGAATAACATACCCCGTAGGACTAGGAGTATGGATCCTAGTTATAGATCAGCGGCACCTCGAGTACGGGGTCCTCGCCGCGACTGTCCTCATATCCCTCGCTCTCAGGTTCTCGTTCCCCAGATCCCAATCATTACTAGTCAGGTCAGGGACACGACACTGCTCGACGGTATTAAACCGCGCGTCCCGGCGATCAGACCTCTGGGGTTGCTAACAAGCGGTCCCGCGCCGCGTTGTTTGTAGCTTGCGGCGAACAATGATTAACCGCGTGAAAGTCTCGCTGTTGGAACTGACTCGGATGTTTTTCACTGCACCCTAGTCGAAGGTCGAAGTCGCCCAAGATCAATTTAAGTTTTGACGAGAACTTTTCAGAGGGTGTCGCAAAGCAGGCGACGTGTACATCTCTTCAACCTTGATGATTCTAGGGAAGCCTGTAATGCCAGCCTGGCTCGAGCTGAGACTGCATGCTCCGTGGGAAGTTTGCCGGTTGGCTGTTGAAGATCAACAACAACCATCATTATCACTTCACCCCCTCCACGGTCATCTCGCCATGCGCAAGTCCCTCCTTTGGTTTGTCCTCGGTTTTTGCGCTTCCCTGGTTCTCGGTGGTGATTCGGCCTGGAACGGACACACACCGAACGTTAACACTGAGTTATCTTCACCTGGAACATTACTCTTCACTCCCTTCTACGTGCCTCCTGGAGCGAGAGCTTACGACTCGGCTTCTCCTTTGGTCTTATATACTGGAACTTGGACTGAATCATTCTCGTCTGCTTATGTTGAGAACACACTTCATTCCTCTCCTCGCAAGGACTCTTCAGTTTTCTTTTCGTTCACTGGTACCGGAATCGAGTGGTTCGGAACTACGGGAGTTCGACACGGTATCGCAAACGTTTACGTCGACGGGGTGTTTATCAGGACTGTGGATACTTGGAACGAGGTTTCGTGGAGACAACAGCGGTTATTCTGGCAGTATGGACTCACTCGCGGACGACACAACATAAAGATCGTGAACACTGGGAGGCGGAGACCCGGTTCCAGAGGCTACCTCATCGATGTGGATGCTTTTGTGGTTACCAACCCGGACGAGGCGACGATAGCGCAAAGGGGTTTCCTCCCGAGATCGAAACTCGCTGCTCTACAAGACTCCGGATGGACGTTGACCCAAGCCGGGTCTACTGGAGTAAATGCTATGCAGCTTGCTATCATCTCGGATTCGCACGCCCTGATTGTGGACAAGGTCGAGCATAACCCTCTCGAGATCAACGGTCACCCTGCTTGGGGAGCCTTGTACAACCTCCACACTCACTCAGTGAAACCTCTTTCTATGCAATCCAACTCCTTCTGCGCAGGCGGCTCTTTCCTCGGCAACGGAACCATGCTCAACGTCGGCGGAAACCCTGTCGCCGAGGATTTTACGTCCGCTACGGATTTTGGAGATGTGAACGGGATACAGGCGGTGCGGCTTTTTCATCCCTGCGATTCGGAGGATGTGGGTGGATGTGATATCTTTGACAACCCTTCTCAAATCCGCTTGGCGAGCCCGCGCTGGTATAACACTGCGGTAAGGATATCGGACGGTAGTGCGATGATTCTAGGAGGCTCGACCAAAGGCGGTTGGATGAACAACGCTACCGTAAACAATCCAACGATTGAATACTATCCTCCCAAATCCATCTCGGAGCCTGGCATTCCAGTTCGTTCCCCATTCCTCGCTTCCACGCTCAACTCGAATCTGTTCCCCGCTGCGTTCTCTGTCTCGAACGGTTACGTGTTTGTAGCGGCGAACAACGATGCGATGCTCTATGACTGGCAGTCAAACTACGAGCGTCGACTTCCTCCCATCCCGAACGGTGTTCGTGTCACATACCCCCTGTCTGGAACGGCCCTCCTTCTTCCCCTTTCCCCAGAGACCGATTATACTTCCGAAATCCTTATTTGTGGAGGTTCTGCAATCGATGACACCCGGCCCAGTTGGGATATATCCTCTCAGGAACCGGCCTCCGCTCAGTGTTCTCGGATTGTCCTTACGGAAGAAGGGATCGCGCGCGGCTGGGAGGTAGAATACATGCCACAAGCCCGTGTGATGCCCGATGCGGTTCTCCTTCCAACTGGACAGGTCGTGATCGTCAACGGAGCGGAGACTGGGATTGCCGGGTATGGCAATGTCCAATCTCAAGTAGGACGCTCCAATGCGGATAGGCCGACGCTCACCCCGCTTTTGTACGATCCCAGAGCACCGGTTGGACAGAGATTTTCGTCGGAGGGTATGCCGGCGAGCGAGATACCGAGGATGTATCATTCGGTCGCGACATTGACTCCGAATGGAGACATCATGATCGCGGGGAGCAATCCGAATCTGGATAGGAGTGAGATGAAGTTCGGGACGGAGTATCGCGTCGAGTGGTTGAAGCCTCCGTATATATCCCAGGAAAGGCCCGTTATTTTGGGTGTGAATGGTGATGGGAAGAGGCTTGGGTTCGGACAAGATGTCGTGATGAAGGTGCAGCCTGTCGCCGGATCGTCACTTCGAGGGCGTAATGTTCAAGGTAACCCTCCAGGCGGTTCTCTCTTTCGATAACTTGCTGACCGATCGGAACAGTCTCTCTGATGGACCTCGGTTTCGTCACTCACGGGGTTCACGCCAACTCGCGTCTCGTTTACCTCGTCAACTCTGTCATCGCTGACAACGAAATTACAGTCGCGGGTCCTCCG
>Ga0307512_10005138_pt1 | contig 13837 bp, 22 predicted proteins | sample 14_EM_MG_FD_200267 | JGI IMG/M metagenome (GOLD analysis project Ga0307512, IMG submission 200267) | Populus trichocarpa ectomycorrhiza microbial communities from riparian zone in the Pacific Northwest, United States - 14_EM | ecosystem: Host-associated > Plants > Roots > Unclassified | place... | reverse complement strand
AGTGTATAGACTGTGTACAGCTGCCGTTCTTGGTCATTGGCCACTTGAATCTATGATAGTTTACAGCATACAGCGGTGCCAATTATTTCTAATGTAAATCAACAAATTGTGTGCACTTGATGGTATTTATACTGCATTAGAGAAATAAAAATCTTGGTGCTCGAGCTAAGTTTCTCATGTGTCTGCAAATCATGCACGCCATTTTTGTTTGCTGATGCAAGGGCATTTGACATTAGAGGTTGGGTAGATTATGGCTTTTTGATTCTTTGGGAACGAACGGTGAAGATTTCTTTTGGTATTTGTAGTCAACGACATTCATTCAATTCAGTGCCTACAACAGATCTAGAACTTTTTCAATGGCGAAACCCTAGAAGATAGCTTAGAAAGAAAATGTGAGGAGCACGTATTGTGAATCAAATTCTTGTGTATCAAAGGGTAAAAATGTTTTCCAAATCATTTTGGTATGGTTTGAAGGGTTTTCAGTAGGCAGTATTGTGGGTGATCGGGAGAGAACTTGACATAATAGCTCAAGAGAATAGTCTCAAGGAGAAGTCAGTCTTGGAGAAATTGGATATAATTCTTTTAATCATTATAAATTTCTTGTTTGAAATAAATATTGAAAATTGCTCGATGGATAATACTCTCTAATCAACCCTTCCTTGTAAATAGTTTTCATTTATGAAAAAATATTTCAGCCATTTGAAGGAGAAAGAGGTATTTTCGATGAAACTTTGGCAATTTTATGTTCTACTTTGGCCAACGCAATAACAATCATCATCTTCTCCAATGGTGTATATATCTGGGGTACAAAAGAAAACTTTTGTGATATTTTATTAAATATAGAATAATTTTTTATTAAATATTTGAATTTTAAAACAGCTCCTGTAATCTTATCATATTTAAAAGAATTATAATTCATTTTAAATTATTATTGTTATTATTATTATAGATTGACACAGTCTTCTGCTGCTGCTAATCCAAAACTTTTCATTGGAAAGAACGGCAAAAGTCACCATCAAAGCACGTATACGGCCAGCTGGTGATACTCACACAATCCACAACACAACAACGCAGCAAAGCCCGAGACGATAAGAATACACACAGTGCACTTTCTTCGTCCCTCCCATCAATCCAAAACCAACCCATAAAAACACAGTACCCACTATTTCGAAGCCACGAAAATTCACCGAATAAAAAAAAAAACTTGGTGTTCTGAGTATTTGAGTATAGGTTAGGCAAAAAGCGATACCACGTACAAACACCCCTAGATTTATGAGAAAAGCAGGATCCCATAAAAAACTCACACTGCCCTTCTGTCGTTTCTCCTGATTCCTCTGGCTCATGCATCTAATTTAAATTACGCGGCACGCCGTTGGTGCATGCGCCGCTACATCACCACACCACCTTAATTTGCGTGTCACCCTATCTCCATCATCCCCACTGCAAAATCATTGCTACATGCCACACACACACACCCCATCCATCCCTTCACTCCTCCTCTATATATAGCTCATCTGGTACTCACCTTCTCATCAAACACAAATACAGAAAAGAGGAAGAGTATATATATACACGGTACCAGCCATGGCAAAACTTATGAAGTCTTCAGTTCCCTTCTTGGTGTGTTTTCTTGTTCTCTCCACGCTTCTTGTGTCGGGAGTGAGTGGTTATAGAGGAGGAATGGTGGGGGGGAGATCCGAGGTGAGTGACGTGAAGACTAACAAGCAGGTACAGGAGCTGGGGAGGTTCTCCGTGAAGGAGTTCAACAGCCACAGAAGCCTGTACTGGAAGGGTGGTGGAGTTGGAAAACTGATGTTTTCTGAGGTGGTGGAGGCACACAAGCAGGTGGTTTCTGGGCTCAAGTATTATTTAAATATTGTGGCCACCACACAGAATGGAGAGAAGAGAATGTTTGATTCGGTAGTTGTGGTCCAGCCTGGGCTTCGAACCACGGAGTTGCTTACCTTTGAGCCTTCAGCTAAATTGATGGTTAGAAAATGAGAATTGTCATTTAGGGTTTGATTGGTTTATGAAATCCATACTAAGATAATTAAATTAAGTTTTGGCGGTGTTCTATGAACATGAGTTAAGAGTACGTACTCTCTTTTATTTTTGTTTTACGAGGCTGTAATAACCATGTTTATATGTGTCGGAGCACATGTATAATCTCTATGAAAATAAAAAAAAATAAAAATAAAAATCTTTATGCCCTAATGTATAAGTGAAACTTGGGAGGTTATCTGTCGATCGTCTGCTCCCCCTTATTATTAATCAACCAACTTGTTGCAAGCTGCTAGTTTTTCAGAGAATTTCCTTACGTTTTAAGCTACAATGCATGGCTATATAATAAATCTCCTGTTTAATTAACCATGCATAGCATAGATCAACAAATCACGTAACTATTATCAATTATTGCTCTAATACGGAAATAATGATCTGTTTTATGTGGATTTAACCCAAATCTCTGCTAGCCAATTTAAAATAAAATATTTAATATATAATAATCATTATTTATTCAAATAATTTAATTAGAAGACTGCTATAAAAATGAGAAAATCACATCAAATATATTTTAAAATTTGGGTTTTAACTTGAAATCTTAATTTGAAGACATAAGTTGTCAATTGGTCTTGTTTTATTTGATACCAAAGACTTGACAAAGATGAATACTGATTGACATGCAAATTACAATCTTACACTCCTTGACGGTATGTTGAGAGTACGATCAAGTTCACATGATATTTTGTCATATCAGTGGTGAAGGACAAGATGGTTCTCTAAACATGTTTGCTTCTTCTATCCACCGACGAGGTTTGAAGAAAATCTAAAAAACAATCAACATGTTGATGGATGAATTGAGAGATTGAGATGTTGGATTCGGATTGCATGAACACTTATAAAAGTATTTCTTTTTATTGAGTTTATGAGACTTTTCAATTCTTAAATTTGCAAATTAGCATTAGTGTTGGAGGAAGATTGCAAGGTTGTGTATGGTATCTTACAATAATAATAAATAAAAATGATAAAAGGCAAGAGATATGGTAAAGGAATTTGTGTGCAAAAATGAATTGACCCCCCCTAACTGGTGTTTAATAAGGGGTTTTTATACCCTGATATAATTTAGAAGTAATTATGTGAGATAATAACCTCTAATGGACATTGATGTTTCGTTTGAAGTAAAAGATCCTCTCATATCAATTGCCCAATGAGCTCAAACGAATCCAACATGACAACCACCTAAGGTTGTGCATTCAATGTATATACATTTTGTCTTTGTAGTAAGTAGAGAGTAAACCAAGTTTGATCAAGGGTGGTGCATCATGGGTGTAATAGTTAGATTTGGGAGCATAAGTCTTGTCTAGAAGGACATGTGGTTGGTCCACTAACAAGGGGATAAAAAGTCAGTTCATCAAGGAATGAATATGGGTCTGGACTTGTTAAGGGGAGACATGCGATCATTCCTATTGGGAGAGGAACATGCAAATGGTCTCGTTAAGGAGGAAACACACAAGTGGTCTTTTTGAAGGGGGGTAAAAGGTCAGTCTAGGGAGATGTATGACTTGTCTAGAGGATATGAAGTCAACCACTAGGTGGACATAAGGTTAGCCTACCAATAAAAGAGATGCGTTGTCAGTTCTATAAAAAAAGGACATGCATTTAGGTATCTAATAATCTAGGCATCCAATCAGATGCCTCTACCTCAAAGTGAGGTTCACTTACTTTGAGATATAATGATTTTCTTAACATATATGATCTGGGTGTATCAGGTTTTTGGGGATATGAGTTATCATATACAAACTAACTGGTTATTTTGTTTGATCAACCAAGGTGTTTTCAAAAATGGTTAGCGAGTTATTTGGGTTGACTTTAAAATTTTGTAATGTTAACTTTTTATACTAGGTGATGTGGTTCCCTTATACTTGGGTATGGTGTAACTACACACCCATGAAGAAGTGTTTTCTTTATATCTAGGCAAGGTGGGTGCCTTTATTCCTTCAGCAAGGTGGGTTCGTGAACCAAAGGATGAATGCCTTTATACCCGAGCAAGATAGTTGGTTTGAACAACTCATAAAGAATAACACATGTAAAAGCATTCTTGTACCTGAGGGGAGGATGTCATTGTACTCAGACAAAGTTATCTGTATACCCGGGGTGAATAATGCTTTAAGTTTGGGTTAGGTTATCCTTGTACCCAAATGGAGATCTAAGTGGACATTATATTGTGCGTAGGAGGAGAAGTTTCACCGAGATCCTTTTTGTTAGGGGTGGAGAATGTCTTTTTTCTTGGAAAAAGTTATCTTGTACTCGCGATAAGTGTTGCCCTAACTCAAATGGAGATTCCTTCCTCATCTTGCTCTAGCTAAATTATCCCTTCATGATTTATTTTGAAAATGTTATTGTATTTAGGTTCGGTGTTGTCTTAAGCACAAATGGAGAATGACAAAAAAATATGTCGGGCGGAGAAAAAGAAACTCTTGCCTAAGGTGGAGAAAATGTCATGGAAGATATTTTATAAAGATCATTGTATAAAGATTTTTTTTAAAATATTGTACTAAGTGATTAACCATGGTAGTGATTAACCATGAAAATCATCATATAATGTCTATTTCATTAAGACTACACATGACAATTCATCATGGAGATTTTTATGGAGATCACTCATAGAGATTATTATGGATACTTCTCTTGTAGACCATTATAAAGATTTCTCATAAAGTCTATACTTGGCGATTCATCATAAAAATCGGGTTATACCCGGGATGAGATGTTTTCTCATTTAAGATGGAGAGTTATATAGAGAAAATCTCATAAAAAGCACATGTAGATAATAACAAATGAAAAATAATGTAATAGAGAATAACTCATGGAAAATAATACATGGAGAACAATGTATAAACAATATTTCATGAAGAAAATCTTATGAAGAACATAAAAGAAGAAAAAATTCATAGAGATTATCATACGAAGACAATTTCTTAAAGAATAACATATGGTGATAATTTTATAGAAATAGTTTTCAAGTAAGAAGCATAACTTTCTCCATAAGATCAGGCCATGGACCCTATTTATCAAGCTCTTAGTAGCGACTGGTTCTAGAAAGACCTTTACCTTATTCAACATCTCTTCATCGAGTCTTTTTAAGTGGGTCCTCATGCCCTTATTATCCTACTAAATGATGACAAACAACTCAATAGAGCATTTTTAGATAAGATACTCATTGTAAAATAGGATATAATATTTACACAAAGTTTCTTAAAGCCAAGAATGGATTCGAGATCTAAATTATGATACCATGTTTAGACTAACCCTTTGAATACGATGTGGAGAATTTTTCACATGGTGTCTTTGACTTACATGATGAACTCTAGACTCCCATGTATGTTTTGCACATACTCTCTCAAGTCTGTAAACTTATAGTAGTTTTTTACGTTCATTTGGGTGGAGATGACGTTTCTTATAAGACGAGTGTCTAACACCTGTTTGGTTAATGGAGAACCCCTAACTTGGTAAAGGTTATATATCTCCATATTAAAAAACCTATTTTGAAGAGTCAAGGTTGCCCACTATTCTCGTGTGATGTGATCGTTCTTACTTGTTGGATTAGATGATGGAGATTTTGAGAAGTTTGAGCACTTATGATGGGAAGGCTTGTAACCCTTTCATGTCCTCTAGTTTTTAGGTTGTTAAAAGAGGGAGATGAATTGATTTTTTTTCAAGATCCCTACAAACGTTGTCATTGATGGTTAAAAAACTCCAAAATATCAATGTTTTTCCGAGGCTAGTGGATGGATTGAGAGATAGAAGCTACTAGACTTGGGTTTCATGAACACCTACAAAATAAAAATCCCTTGTTAGGTTCAAAGAACCTTCTAATACTTAGGTTAGCACTCGAGTAGAAGGACTATTACCTTGAAAGCTTGTATAAAGCATCTTGTGAGAATAATAAATGGAGATGATAAGTGTAAGATATGTGAATGAATGTTTTTGTGTATAAAAACTAACGAAACCCTTTTATCCAGTACTTACTTTATATGAGGTTTTCATTCCCATGAAACATACCAACTTGTATTGAAAAAGGACACAGTGATGAAACAATGTATAATAAGGGCAACTATATGGGATATAGCCTTTAATGGGTGGTGGTGTAAGGTAGAAAACCTTGTCATGTCAATGCTTTCTAAGTTCAAACGAGTCTAACATAACAGCTATAATTGCATGGACCCAAATGTTATAGGAGGATTTACGAGTGTGTATATATATATATATATATATATATATATATTGTAGTTGGATTAAAGGGTATAAAACTTGTATAAACGGATGTATGGTTAGTCCATTAAAGAGGGGATGCAGAGTTGGTCTACCATGAAAGGGACAAGTGGTTGGTCTTGTTATGAAGAGGACGCCTAGTTCGATCCCATTAAAGAGGACACATAGCTATAAAGTTAGTTCAGAGAGATGTGTAGTCAAACCAGAAAAACACATGATGGGTCCAATAAGAAGGTTAGTAAAAAAAAAAGGAAAAAAAAAGGGATGTGTGGTTGGTCTTATTAGAGGGGAACCACATAGCAGCCATATCATAGAGACGCTCGATGCTAACATGCATGGAAAATGATCTTCATCGTTGTTGAACCATGACCATCGATCTAGTGTACCGGCTTGCAACCAAAGCTTATGCATATGCAATCTTATTTACTAATTCTTGAAAAAACAGGAAATAACTTGAACATCTAGTCCTTGAAGCTGGATTGCCCCTTGTTGTGTAGTTTCTTGGATAGTTCTCTGATATTTTGTTTTGCGGATTTTACTTGAATAAATCTCATGATTGAGGGATATCAATGTACATCTTCAATGTAGAGTGACATATATACTCTGCTTCTACCTCAAGGATTAATAACTCTTGAAGAAGAAGGATTAATAACTCTCGACGTTTGAGGAATATAATTGACCATTTTTAAATCCTTCATCTCTTTAGAATCAAGATGGGCTTACGGGAGTCATCTATTTTTCAAGAACAGGTTGGTTGATATAGCGATGAGAATCTACTTGAAAGTACTAATTCATATTAATTTCTCAAATGTTTTTTGCTATACAGATCAGCAAGATTCAAGGCCTTCCTAGCTACTAAATTTCCCGACCTTATAAACCAGAGGTTTAATGGCAGTTTTTGTAAATGAATTATTAGAGCTATAACACATTGAAACATATAATTTAGTCAATGTTATCTTTAAACTATCATGTGGTCAGGACATAGTCTTTCTTTTTTATTTGTCCTTTAATATTGACTAGAAAGCCCTTTAAGAACATTTATATTTTCTTTAAACTAACATCGATCTAGCCCTTTAATGTTGTCCGTTAAACATATAATTGATGTGTTCGTTAACATGCCAAATCAAGACCTCAGACCCGCGAAAGAACCTGATGAAAGATGAAACAAATTAAGAAACACCATTGCATGATGGATTTACAGAAAAAGTTTCTTTATTACACGCATCACAACAGGGATACATGATGTTAACAACTGACCAGCTCAGCGCCAATTCAAGAAGCCATTGTCCATTTACTACTTAAGAACAAAATGCACACCCATGATTCTCTTCCCATGCATGACAGGGAGAGAGAGAATTAAGGGGAGAGGATGCAAGAAGCTGTTAAGCCTTGCTATCTATGGTCATTGGCATTGGATCCTGCTTTGCTGCCATCTGCATTTCCATACCAAACACCGTACACAAGAAAAACAGTCAACAACAGGCACAATGTCACCATAACAACAGACTTAAATAAATTAGGGTTTTGCCTTTTTACAGTTGAATTTGTTTGCTCTAACTTATTCATCTTCGCAAATATGTTGCTATAAAATTGCGCTTCCTTCTTGTTGTACTCTCTCACTTTGTCCTTCAGGATCTTGTACTCCAGCTTGACGTCCCTGTTATGAGAGATAAATGACAATTCAAGATTGGTCATTTCCCAGCTAACGAATGGCAACTTCAAAGGCAGAAGATGGCACCCCAATTCTCAGGGTCAATCTCAAGCGGTAGCTCACCTGTTGTCAGGGTCAATTTCAAGTGCCCTTTTAATGTCTATGTCTGCCAGGTCCAAATCGACAAGCTGTATATACGCTTGAGCCCTCCTATACAAGGCCTTCACATTCTTACCATCAAGCTCTAACACCTGCACAGACAAATCTCTTCCAATGTTAGCATGTATCCTCGAGACAACTATCGTAGGATCAAAATGATTGTGAATGAAATTAAGCATGAGACCTTGGAGCAAAGCTTCTCAGCTTCCTTGTAGTCCTTGAGCTTCAGCTTGCACGCTGCATTGTTAAGCTTGCAGGAGATTTTCAGCACCTTTGATTGCTGCTTCTCCTCGTCAGTGAAAGATGAGTCATACTCGATAAACTTCGCTGCCTGTCGCACATCAATTAACATTCTGTCAATGACTTCATTACAATTGGACACCATCCCACATATAGCAAGAACCTGCTGCCCTCAATATACCTTCTCATATCTTCTTGAGGCTCTTTCATATTTGCCAGCCTTGAACCATGCATTCCCTTCTTCTTTCTTCTTCCCTGCAGCTTCAATCTTCTCTTGTGTATTCATATCCCAAGATTCCTTTTCCTATATCAAACCATTCACAATTTGTTAAATCACCATCAAGGCGACAATTTTTTAAAATCAACCACATTAAGGAAATCAGATATATATTACACCCACATTGGTGAAGGAGATCATCTCAACTTCATAGTACACTGTTGCATTGACAGGAACAGTAGCCAAGTCTTGTTGAGACTCAGATCGGCCAAAAGCATATTCTGGTTGAATTGTCACCAGAGCAACTTCCCCTTTCTTCATAGTCTTTACGGCTCTATCTAGTCCATCAATAACTTGCTCTGTAAGGGAAGCCATTTCAAATAGCAGTTAGTATTAGAGAATGACTACAAAATTCATAGAAACTTCACTAATGGAGGGGGAAAAGTGAAGCCATTGAAATTATATTACCTTCATCTATCTTGAACTCAAATGGTGGCTCCTCTTCATGGCCCTTCTTCACAAAGATAGTCCCATCTTCCAGCTTCCCAATTAGTTTCACTGAGGGAAAATAATAAAGATCATAAAGCACATATTAGAAAAACAAGTTGAGCAAGAACCATTCAGACTTCAGTCATAGAATATTATTGTAAACATTACCTTGAACAACAGTCCCGTCATCAGGTCGTTCATAACCTTCTCCTTCCTTCAGGATCTTTTTCATGACCTTCTTGTCCTTCATAACATCAGACACAGTCTTCCAGGAAAGCAGCTCAAGCATTATCTCTAGGTTAGCATTCGGAGGAACAGCACCTTCATCACCTGCTGCTGTCCTGCCATTCTCTCCAAACCCATCTGCAAAAAAGAAACAAACGATTAGTAAACCATCATACCATATAATTAAATAATGGATCTAAGAAGGGATTGAGCTTACATTGTGGTTTCACTGTCAGCAACACTTTCTCCCCCTTTTTCATTGTTTTCACAGCCTTTGCCAAGGCGGGACAGAAATAGCCTACACAAGGAGACATGACATTTAACTTTCTTCAAAAAATGCATTCAGCGTAACAAAGTACATACTTGTGAGAGAGGAGACAGACCTTCTCCAACAGTGAATTCAACTCCATCAGACTTTGAGACAACTGTGCCATTTTCAAGCCGCGCTTCATACTTAACTGCATTGAACAGTAAAACAACCATCAGGAAACAATGAAAAAAAATATCCATCCAGGCTTTGCATGATATAAGGTAGCAGCAGATAAAAAGCGTACCAAATACTTCATCGAGATCTTTGGGATTATCCCATTTTTCTCCCTCAACAATTATTTTCTTAAAGATTCCTCCATCTTTGCATATGTCTTTGACACTTGTCCAAGATAGCAACTCCACGTCGAACTGAAGAGTAGCATTGGGAGGAATAGTTGGAGGAGAGCCAGATTCACCATACGCCAACTCTGGAGGTATAGTAAAAACAGCATTCTCGCCCTTTTTCATAGTTTTGATGCCCTCATCCCATCCCTTAATTACTTGCCCTGAGATGAAAAACCGCCATTCCACAAGTCACAAGACAAGCAATAATAAATCTAATTAAATGAAAAACAAGAGCGAAAGCAAATTTATATCATCAACATAGACCACTCAATTCATTTTAGCATAGCACACTGGCAAAACAATCAAGATTCATGTAATTCCACCACAACAACAAAATATGAAATATAATCGATCCAAAGTGATATTTAAAATGTTTTAAAATGTTAACTTATTAATGTAATTCAACACCTTTTCTTGAGATCAAACTTATTAACTTCCAATACATTTAAAATGTTTAATATACATATATATAAAAAAATCTTCCTTTCACTTGAAAATGGAAATCAACCAATTAATACATGACCAAAAGAAAAAAAAAACAGAGAGGTAAATAGCATATAGCAGTAATAAATTAATTGATTACCTTGGCCAAGCTTGAACTTAAATGGAGTCCCTCTCTCACGGCTCGAATCAAACTGGGTTCCATCAACTAAAGTTCCAGTGTAGTGCACTGCAAATTGAGCAAAAGAGTTACTACCAAGCATCCACTACCAAATCAATTGATTAGTGGACACTACAGTAGGCAGGTAAGGGATAAATAGGTAGATACCTTCAACTTCATCACCGGCACTGGGGGTATCCCAGCCTTCACCTTCCTTAACGAGCTTCTTTTTCAGCCCATTTTTGCCAATCTCCTTCTCTTCACCCACCTTGATAACAGCTTCATCTGGGTCCGGGATACCCATGTCCATTTCATCTTCAAGTTCCATGTTGTTGCTTCCAGTTGGGAACTCAAAGTCTTCCTCCATCTATCTGATCTCAAGCAGCAGTTAACGTGCGACGAATAAGAAGAAATGGATGGAAACTAATTTGGGTTTAAGATCTTGAAGCAGAGCAATGCAATAATATAGTTTGCTTGATTTTGCTAGCGCACGAAAACGCAACAAAGGCGTTTGTAGTTTTATAGTATATTTCGGGGTAGTTATGTCTCTAGAGACTTCTCATGTCTAACAGGCTCGGGATGGTTCCAGAATTGTCTCGTCTTCTCCTCATTTTCATTTCAGCAATATTCCATGCTTGGGCCCGTGTGCTGCAAACCTTTTTTTTTTTTTAAAAAAAAAAAGGAGAAAAATATGCTATTCGGGATACAAACATGAGTGCATGAAGTAATTCTCCAAAGATTATTTTTTAAAATATGTTTTATTTAAAAATAAATTTAAATAATATTTTTATTAATTTATTTTTGATATAATTATATTAAAGTGATATGAAAACACTAAAAATTATTAATTTAAAGTGAAAAAAATTTTAAAAATTAATTTTTTTTAAAAGCATTTTTGAAACGCAAAAACAAATATGCTTTAAACACATTAGTTTTATTTTAATTAAATGATAAAAAAATAATGATAGTAAATTGATCAAATTAAAAAAATATATAATAACTTAAAAAATGATTTTTTAAGGAAAAAAAATATAGCTCAAATCTTAGCAAATTAAATATAGAATGATAAAATTGAGTAAAACAAATATAAATAAAAAGCCCTGAGCCAATACGAATTAACAAAACAAATCTATAATTAGGTAATAAGGGGTGAAACAACTCGGGTTAACCTGCCAAACCCACAACTTAGATCATGAGATTGAGATAACCCGATAGAAAATAAATCAAAGAAAAAAACAATACTTAAAAATAAAGCAAGCTCCTTCATCATTATAACTTTGACCTCATGCATATCAGGTCCACTGGTTGCTCTAGTCTCCAACCACAACTTTATATTGTATTTTCAATGGGTTGAAGGATTCTATTTGTGTTTGTCGTGCATGTTGGCATTATATGTTTTATTAAAAAAAAAAGCAAGTCAAAGATGTCGACAAAAAAAAATGTTTAAAAAAAATATGTAAAAGGTTTCAAAGTTTATTTACACCTCGACTCGATTGTCCACAAACTGTTGCACCCCTTTATATTTATCAGAGTTTTTAAACCCGACCCGGGGAGTGACCCGGTCAAGAGACCGGGTTCTGGGTTGCATGGGTCAGCCCGGGTCAACCCCGGGCGGGTCTGTATAGTTAAAAATAAGAAATGAAAAAGAGAGGCAGTAATGAAGGGGTGAAGTGGGACCGACAGGGCATGGGGGAGGGATAAATATGATATTGTCGGTTATTTTGTGCAGAGAAAGGGCACTTAATCTCATCACCATCTTCTCACAAAGTTTATCTTCCCTCTCTGGCTTCATCACAAGCAACCAGCTGTCTCTCTTTTTTGAACAATTTGTTTTGTGCAGGGATAAACACGATCTGTTGAAAGCCCAGAAGCACAGTCCTTGCTCCTTGACGCCCCCATGAACACGATCTGGTTTCTACATGCTTTAAAACATTAGCCAGAAAGAGAGAGAGAGATGTTAAAGACTTGATGGTGCTGGTACTACCTGTTGCCTTTCTCTCTCTTGAAATTGTGAGTTTGGTCCCTGTTGCCTTTCTCTCTCTCTTGAAACTGTGAGTTTGGTCCCATTTAAGTTACAATCATCAGCTAGAAGGAACAAATGGGAACAATAGCACCACTGTTCTTACTTTCCTACGCCTATTGATGAGCAGTGAGTGGAGTTGTCACTTTCTTCAAAAGTAATAGAAAGTCCAAAGTAATAAAGCGAGAACGCAACAAGGATTTGAAGTTTTTCATAGATCACCAACACCTACCCTCAAGATTTCCAAACTCAGATCGCGGATCCAGCTCCAAAACACCGGGTCTCGTCCGGGTTTGCCCGGGTCGCCCGGGTCATTGGTTGACCCGCCGGGTCGACCGGGTTTTGCCGGGTTGTTGCCCCAGACGGTTTTGTAGTAAACCCGGACCGGTCCAGCCACCGGGTCGACCGGGTCCCGGGTCGACCCGCCGGGCCGGTCCGGGTTTAAAAACTATGATATTTATCCCTCTTTCGCATATGTGTTTTCATATATAACTTCACTAGAGTTGGCTTATGCCCAAGTTGTGTAACCTGCAAAATAAATCATCAGTTAGACTTTGTCACAAATGATCACTAACCTTTGAAAAAACATTACTTAAAAATAAAGTAAGCTCTTAACGGGCATTTTGCATGACTAATAAAACAAAGCAATTCACCAGTATACTTGCTAATGGAACCATGAGTTTCCTTATTTTAGTTCGATAACCCACTCCATGACCGCCTTCTAAAACTCTCTGACATCAAGAACTCTAGATATCTCTCTCAATTACTCTTAGTGATGTGGGGAGATATAAGTTTTTTTCACACCTTAAAGTCATTTGACTCAGCTATTCTCTTAGCATAGATGTGTGCGCCATACTAGAAATCATGTAACCTGGTTAAAAAATTTGTTAAACAAAAAAATATAACAAAAAATAATATTACAAATTTTTAAAATAATTATTTCACATGATAAAATTTATCTAGTTGCGCTGTGGTTTTTCTAGACTTGCCTGACCAACCTAGGGTTTGAAGCATCCCATTAAATGTTTTCCTTCTAATCATTTTTGTAAAATAATTAGTTTTTAAATTTAAAAAATATGTATATTATTTAAAAGTATTGATTATTTATCTACTAATTTTAAACATCTCCGCACACTTCAACCATAGACATCCATTTAGAATGATCTCTAAGTTGACTTTATTGAAACAAAAGTATTTTCATTGATACTATCATTATCGATGTTATTGTATGAACACCTTACATATTACATATTTATAAATTGAAAAATTGATTAATAAATAAATAAGCTATATAAATATTTAATTAATTCA
>Ga0307512_10005137_pt1 | contig 13837 bp, 18 predicted proteins | sample 14_EM_MG_FD_200267 | JGI IMG/M metagenome (GOLD analysis project Ga0307512, IMG submission 200267) | Populus trichocarpa ectomycorrhiza microbial communities from riparian zone in the Pacific Northwest, United States - 14_EM | ecosystem: Host-associated > Plants > Roots > Unclassified | place... | reverse complement strand
ATGGATACAGCAAAATTTTGTTAATCATCCTAATAGGTGCTGCAAAAAGATTAAGGTTTGCGCAAGATCTAAGAGGTGGTGGATGCAGGAGATCGTGGACAACCGGAAGATTTTGGGATTGATAAAGAGAGCTAGAAGGAAAGGGGAACCATCGCAGCAACAAGTTAGGAGGCAGCGAAGCAACCTGAGAAGAATGATCCGACAATCAAAAATGGAAATGTGGAGGAAGTTTCTAACTTCAGCCACAAGAGATCAGGTCTGGCAGGCATTGAGATATACGAAACCATGGGGACAACAATCGATGAAAGCTTTGAGATCCAGGAGTGGGGAGGTGGCGGAATGCTGGGAGGAGAAAGCGGAGTTGATAAAAGAAGAAGCATTTCCGAAACCTTTGAAGGGTGTGGAGAGAAAGGCCCAAGAAGAGGGAGGAGAAATGTGGAAAAAGATTACTGATGAAGATATCTGAGAGGCTCCATTTAATCAGTCAGTTCAAAAGGCACCTGGTCCAGATAGGCTGGGTTTTAAGGCAATCAGATTATTGTGGGACTGGGATTCTCAAAGGATAATCAATATTCTCAAAGCGTCATTTAGGTCAGGAATACATCCATGAGCTTGGAAGGAAGCGAAGGGGGTGGTTATACCGAAACCAAATAAGCCAGATTACGGAGTTGCTAAGGCATATAGGGTGCTAAATTTATTCAATTGTCTGGGAAAAGTGCTCGAGAAGGTAGCAGCCAATGCAATAGCACAGGAGTGTGAGCGAAGGAGGTTACTTCACGACAGCCAGTTTGGATGCAGAAAGAGAAGGTCAGCAATAGACGCGGTTGGAAGGTTGATGAAGAGAGTTGAAGAAGCGTGGGGGAGGGGGAATACTGTGGCAGTGGTATTAATGGATGTTAAGGGAGCCTTTCCACATGTGGCAAAGGGGAACTTGATAAAAAGAATGGCAGAGATGGGGTTTGAAGCCGACCTGGTTAGGTGGGTGGAAAGTTTCATGGAAGATAGAAAAGTGATAATGTCGATGGATGGAAAGAAAGGAGATAGTATGGATGTGGAAACGGGAGTTCCACCGGGGTCGCCAGTATCGCCGGTACTTTTCGTTATATACCTTTTGGGGTTGTTCGGTCAAGTTGAGGATAAAGAAAAAGAGAGTGGAAGTGAGGGTATATCTTTTGTTGATGATGTGGCATGGGTGGTGGAAGGTGAGGATGTGGGGGAATGCACACAATGACTGCAGAGATGCGCTGCGGAAACAACAAGTTGGGCAAAGAAGAATGCCTGTCTATTCGACATCCAAAAAACAGAGGCGATGTTGTTTACTCGACGAAGAAAGAATACGCAACCGAAGATGAATGCCTGAGTAAGGGTAGGAGATCATGAGGTTCCCTCCAATAAAGACGCGACAAGGTGGTTGCGGGTATGGCTGGATGATATGCTTACCCAGAATGACAATATGAAAAAGACCTTAGCGAAAGCAAGGAGAGTGCAGAATAGGGTGAGATCCATGATGACAAAGAAAGGATTAAGCTCGGAAGGGTGTAAAAGGATTCAGGTTGTGACGGTTCAGGCAGTGGCATTGTAAGGGTCTGAATTGTGGTGGCATGGACAGAAGAACAGGGCTCAGGAGGTTCAGGTGCTGTTAAATGAACAGGGCAGAAGGGTAACCGGATGCTTTGGGACGACACCTCAATGAGTACTGATGAATGACGTGGGTTTACGACCGGCGGTAGCTCTTCATAATTACCGGGTACGACGGTATCAGTTGAGACAGATGATGATGCCCGATGCTCAAGGCGGAAGGAGAATGTTAGAAATACGGAGGAATGTCTTACAACGGGTGGAGGAGATTGATGAGTTGATCCCAGAGGATAAACCTTTCGAAAGGAGGAGTTATGAATGGACGACATTGCCAACGGAAAAAAGATGCCTTAAGGGCGAAGTGATAATTCAGGATGAAGAACAAGTGATGAAAGAGGCAAAGTTAGAAAGGGATGGACTTGTTTTTTGGACTGATGGATCGAGACAAAAGGTGAGTGGGTCGGGTGCGCAGTGGTATGGGAAGGGGAAGGGAGATGGAAAAAAAGGACGGTGCACTTAGGCCGACAGAAAGAGGCGTTTGATGCAGAAATGTATGCGATGTCGGAAGCAATGAAGATTGCGGATGAGATGGCAGAAAAAGAGGAGGTTACCAGAGTTACACTTTTTACAGATTCTCAGGCAACTTTAAGACGAATACAATCGGACGAGCCAGGACCAGGACAGGTGCTAGCGCAAAGAACGATGAATTGGGCAGACGCATTAGCCGGAAAATATATCCAGGTAGAGTACCGGTGGGTACCTGCTCATATGGGGATAGAAGGCAATGAAGAAGCGGACCAACAAGCAACAAAGGTGGCCTATAAGCATTGCGGAAGTTATACCGAAACGCAAAATCCGCTACCGTTTTTGGATTATGTGTCTTTCTCGCATATTAGCCGCAGGTTGTCTGAGGCGAAATGGGAAGAAATTAAAGAAGAAACAAAAGAGATGGGGAAGAAGTCAAAGCACAGTTACCAGTATGATTTGGTGAAGAGGGGAGGTAACAGTAGTGTTAGCAACGGGTCCAAATTGCCAGGTCAGTTCCGGGTCCGGTTCCACCCGAAACCGGACTGTGGCAACGGGTCTTACCACACGAAAATCCCGGACTGTTGGAAATGGGCCGGTTTTACCACCAAAAACCCTACATTTCAAGTTCACAATTTTGGCTCCAATTAAGTATTTGAGTTCTGATCGTATCACAACACAATCAATACGTAGATTGGGTCAGTCCTAGTCGCTCTTTCACCTCCCAATGTCAGATTTGCGATCAGACCAATATTCGTGGAGTCGCGATCGAAAACCCGCGAATTTCGCTTAGAATTGGCCCTTTTTTCACAGCCACTCAACGAATATCAGTCGGATCGCAAATCTGAATGCTGGAGGTGAAATAGCTCATAATTCTGCACAATCTACGTACTGATCATGTCACAGTACGATCAGAACTCACATACTTAATTGGAGCCAAAGCTGTAGGAACCGTAAATTTGGAACCGTGGTTCAGTTCCAACCCGGTCAAATACCCGCAGTTCTATGTCCGCGCCCGGTAACAACCCGCCAAGACAAACGCGGTTCGGGTATTTGGCCGGGTCTGGAACCAAACCAAACCAAACCGCCGGTCACAACCCGGACCTCTGGCGGGTTACCCGGACCCGTTGCTAACACTAGGTAACCGTGTGGTGATGGTAGCCAAAATGACGATTGCGGCGAGGTTTTATCAGCTTAAGTCAGGACATGCACTGATAGCGAAATACCTATTGCGGATCGGAAAGAGAAGAGATATGAAATGCTGGTGGTGTGGGCATGAATATCAGACAAGAGACCACCTTTTAAAGTGGTGTAAAAGATGGAAACAAGAACAAAAAAGGCTTCGGGTTGACGGGTAAGAGGGGGAGTATGGGTATGAGGGCGTTGAAAAGGTTTTGAAGAAGCCGAAGATTTGATTGCCAATGTCTCTTGTGTTTGCAGAAGAAAAATGTTCACAGGCGTTGATGGATTTTCTTGTTTATACTGATGTCGGCAGAATTAGCGGAGTGGTGGAGGAGGCGGAGAACTCAGATCACGAGGAGTCAAGTGATGGGGGGGTGTAAAAGTTGATGTTGTTTTTTGGCGGTTCTCTTTTGTTAGAGGGAAGAGGACTCGCGACTTTGCTTCTGTTTCTTTATGTAATGGAAGAAGCGGGGAGGAAATGTGTACGGAATATGCCATGGCTGCCAGCGGCCGTGTGCAATATGATCACAAACAAACAAATAAACTGCAGCATGAGATTGTAGGAAGAAAGAGAAGCTATGTGGTGATACCACAACCCTGTGCTCAACCATTCCAGGTGTAACATTTCCGGTCCGGTCTGCGTGTTCAATACTTGTGGGATAGACGTGGGTGTGATGGCGCTTGCTAACGGTGATGATGGTGATCTTGGGATTATACATCAACCCAGCTCCGCATTCCTTAAACGATTGCCTGATTTTCAGTAATTCAAGTTCGTTGATCTGTGCGACTTGACTTTCGCATATTCCGCTGCGGTACAAGAGCACAGAGTCAGGCCAAGTTCCACTGTTCATCCGGGACCATTGCTTCAGACGCTCAATCATCATCGCTTTCAAGTCTTGTATCGTCTTCGCAAAAGGAACGTTAGAGCTTGAATAATGATTAATGTCATTTACATTTACGTACCTTCGTCCAACTTTGAATCCTGAAGGAGCCTGGATATAGACCAAATTGACCATCCACAGAAGCAACTACTCCAGCAATGGACTGGCATTGTGGTTGCAGGACTTCCGCTTGTACGGAATACTTACTTTAGCTTAGAGTAAGATGGGCAACTCTACACCCAACCTGAACTCGCTTAATTTCGAATGCAGCTATGCCGAACGCTGAATAACTTACAATCATCTTTCTTCCACTTCTAAGGGATCCGAGACAGTGATATTGAATCGCATTATTTGTTCCCCCAAGTTTTACGTTGAGCTTCAGAGCAACGTTTGAGATATAATAAGGATTTCCCCTGGACATCTTGCGCCAATTCACACATGCGGTGATGACTCCATATTGCGGAGCACCTAAATATTTGATTTCTGAGTAAATATTTTCGTGGTAGAAGTTGAGTATGACCAAAACAAATGTTACCTTTCCTGCCATTTGACTCAGTCGGTGTCAAACAGGATGCAGATCGGTTAAACTAGAATCTCAATTCAATTGGATGGCACATCCAAGTTCATTGATGCACGGACCAATATCCAATCCAAATTCGTCACATTTCATCCTGAAATCATCTACCGCGCTGGCGAAGTAAGAATCGATCGGATCCTCCCGAGCGGCAACCCCAGATCCAATGGTTAGGACTGTCCAGGAAGTCACAGCACCAGAAGATATCAGCTTAACATCACTAAGATTCCATAACCCAGAGTTAGGACTGAAGGCCATGTTTGTTAGTTTGTAATCATATTGCATTCCGCCGCTGGTGGCCATGGAATATTCCGTATATATTTCCTCCCCGCTTCTTCCATAACATAACGAAACAAAGACAAAGTTGCGAATCCTCTTCCCCAAAACAAAAGAAAACCCACCAAAAACAACATCAACTTTTACACCCCGCCATCACTCGACTCCTCGTGATCTGAGTTCTCCGCCTCCTCCACCACTCCGCTAATTCTGCTGACATCAGTATGAACAAGAAAATCCATCAGCGCCTGTGAACATTTTTCTTCTGCAAAGACGAGAGACATTGGCAATGAAATCTTTCGCTCCTTTAAAACCATTTCAACACCCTCATACCCATCCTCCCCCTCTTGCCCATCAACCCAAAGCTTCTTTTGTTCTCGTTTCCATCTTTTACACCACTTAAAAAGGTGGTCTCTTGTCTGATATTGATGCCCACACCACCAGCATTTCATATCACTTCTTTTTCCGATCTGCAATAGGTATTTCGCTATCAGTGCATGTCCTGACTTAAGCTGATAAAACCTCGCCGCAATCGTGTTTTTGGCTGCCATCACCGCACTGTTACCTTTCCTCTTCACCAAATCATACTGTTAACTGTGCATTGACTTCTTCCTCATCTCTTTTATTTCTTCTTTGCTTTCTTCCCACTTCACCTCTGACAACTTCCAGCTAATGTGGGAGAAAGGAACATAATCTAAAAACAGTAGCGGATTTTGCATTTTGGTGTAACTGCCGCAATGCTTATATGCTGCCTTCGTCGCTTGTTAGTCCGCTTCTTCACTGCCTTCTATCCATTTATGAGCAGGTACCCACCGGTACTCTACCTGGATATTTTTCCTGGCTACTGCGTCAACCCAATTCATTGTCCGTAACGCTAGCACCTGTCCTGGTCCTGGCTCGTCCGATTGTATTTGTCTTAAAGTGGCTTCGGAATCCATAAAAACCATAACCCTTTCGACTTCTCTTTCACTGCTAATCTCATCTGCTATCTTCACAGCTTCCGACATTGCATACATTTCCGCATCAAATGCTTCTTTCTGTCGGCCTAAGTGCACCCTCCTCTTTTTCCATCTCCCTTCTTCTTCCCATACCACTGCACACCCAACCCACTCATCTTCTTTTCCCGATCCATCAGTCCAAAGAACAAGTCCCTCCCATTCTAACTTTGCCTCTTCCATCGCTTGTTCCTCATTCTGAATTATCACTTTGCCTTTAAGGCATCTTTTTTCCATTAGTAATGTCATCCTCTCGTAACTCCTCCTTTCGACAGGTTTATCCTCCGGGATCAACTCATCAATCCCCCCCACTCATTGCAAAACATTCCTTCGTACTTCTAACTTTTTCCCTCTGCCTTGGGCATCAGGCATAATCATCTGACCCAACTTATACCGTTGTACCCGGTTATTAAGAACAGCCACTGCTGGTCGTAAACCTGCATCATTCATCAAAGCCCCTTGAAGTGTTGTCCTGAAGCATCCGGTTACCCTTCTGCCCTATTCAATCAACAACACTTGCACCTCTTGAGCCCTATTCTTCTGTCCATGTCACCACAATTCAGACCCATACAACGCCACCGCCTGAACTGCCGCAACATGAATTCTTTTGCATCCTTCTGAGCTTAATCGTTTCGTCGTCATTAAGAATCTCACCCAATTCTGCGCTCTCCTTGCTTTCGCTAAGGTCTTTTTCGTATGATCATTCAGGGTAAGCATATCATCCAGCCATACCCCCAACCATCTTTTCGCTTCTTTATTGTACGAAACCTCATGATCTCCTACCATTACTCGGGCATTGATCTTTGGTTCCTTATTCTTTCTTCGTCGTGTGAACAACATTGCCTCTGTTTTCTCAATGTCGAATAGACAGGCATTCTTCTTTGCCCAAATTGTAGTTTCCGCGGCACATCTCTCCAGTCTTTGTGTGCATTCCCCCACATCCTCACCCTCTACCACCCATGCCACATCATCAACAAAAGATATACCCTCACTTCCACATTTTTCTTGTTCCTTTTCAACTTGGTCGAACAACCCCGAAAGGTATATGACGAAAAGTACTGGTGATACTGGCAACCCCTGTGGAACTCCTGTTCCCACATCCATACTATCTCCTTCCTTTCTGTCCATCGACATTATCACTTTTCTATCTTCCATTAAGCTTTCCACTCACCTCACCAGGTCGGCTTCAAACCCCATCTCTTCCATTCTTTTTATCAAGTTCCCCTTTGCCACATGTGGAAAGGCTCCCTTAACATCCATCAACAGTACTGCCGTGGTATTCCCCCTCCCCCACGCCTCTTCAACTCTCTTCATCAACCTTCCAACCGCATCTATTGCTGACCTTCTCCTTCTGCATCCAAACTATCCATCGTGAGGTAGCCTCCTTTGCTCACACTCCTCTGCTATTGAGTTGGCTGCCACCTTCTTGACCACATTCCCCAGACAATTCAACAATGTTATCACCCTATATGCCTTGGCGACTCCATAATCTGGTCAATTCGGTTTCGGTATAACCACCCCTTTCGCTTCCTTCCAAACTCACGGGTGTATTCCTAACCTAAAGAACACTTTAACGATATTGATTATTCTTTGAGAATCCCAATCCCACAATAATCGTATTACCGTAAACCCCAGCCTATCCAGGCCAGGTGCCATCTGAACTGACGGATTAAATAGAGCCTCTCGGATATCTTCGTCAGTAATCTTTTTCCACATTTCTCCTCCCTCCTCTTGGGCCTTTCTCTGCACACTCCTCATAGGTTTCGGAAATGCTTCCTCTTTTATCAACTCCGCTTTATCCTCCCAGGACTCTGCCACCTCTCCACTCCTGGATTTCAAAGCCTTCGTTGTTTGCTGGCCTCCTGGTTTCAAATACCTCAAGGCCTGCCAAACCTGATGGCTCGTAGCAGAGCTCAAAAACTTGTGCCACATCTTCGTTTTCGATTGTCGGATAATTCTTCGGAGGTTGCTTCGCTGCGTTTTAACCTGTTGCTGCGATGCCTCCCCTCTCCTTCTAGCTCTCTTTATGGAGCCCAAAATCTTTCTCTGTTCTGCAATCTCCACCATCCTCCACCTCTTTGATCTCGCACACAATTTAACTTTCTTGCAGCACCTATTGAGATGATTAACAAAGTTTCGCTGTATCCACTCAGCTTCCCACTGCAATTCTTCTCCGCTGCTTTTCTCATTCAAAACAGGTCTCTTTGAACTTATATCCTTCCACTCTTTTTGTGAATTTTGATGATTTTCTTCCTCCTCCTTTGACTTAAGCCCATCGATATCCCATCCTGTAATCTTTCGTGACACTTTGGCTCCCTCCCATTTGTCCCATTTTAACTGGGCACACACAATAGCATGATCTGAAGTAGTTGCCAAATCTGTTGACCTCTCTAATCTACCAGCCTCCGAAGCTTTGGTAATAAAAGTCAATAAGCGATCCCGAAGTTTCGCCATTTCTCATATTCGTATCGGTTTCTTCCCCATCCGTAACCTCGATCAAATCGTACTCATCCATAAGAGTTTCCAAAATATTCACATCTCGTTTTGGTGGGCACTGTGGGTCCCATCTATCACTATGAGCATTCCAATCTCCTCCTAAGAGAATCTTTTCCTGCTCCATAATCTCGCTCCATCTTGCTGTCTGTGCCGATCTGCCTTGACTTCTCACTCCCCCCTCTTGTCTCAGCTGATCATACACATTCACCAATCTCATTTTTCTACCCGACGGGTACATTATATCAAACACCTGTACATCTCCGTCTCCCCCTTAATCCACTTCCCAAAACCCCAGGTGTGTATCTCTCCTTATTGTGGTCATTGTTCGTCCTCCTCTAACCAATCTATATCCTGGGTGACTGATGTTGTATCCCTCTCTTTCCTCATACGGTTCTTGCATCATCACAACATCCGCCCCCCAAACAATTCCTTTTTCCAACACTATCATAGTTGCCTCATACCCCCTCCCACATTTATGGAATATGCATTTCACCATTGCGTCACGGGGGGTTCTTTGGTCCCTGCGTTAGAAGATTCTCCTTCCGTCTCTTGTGTCGCAACAACTTGGACTTCCGGCATCTTTCCTGTCTGCTCATCATCCTGAGCCTTTTTCTCCGCTTCTGCTGTCGATGGTTCCCCATCCTCTGTATGATCCGGCTTTTTCTGTTGATCAGTTGTCATGTTTCGACGTTCTCTTTCTCTCTCCTTCCAGGTACGTCTTTCTTCTCTTGCCGTCTTAATAGCCTCCTGTTTCTTAACGCAACAATTGGCCTTCGCAGTATGACTTCCCTTGCAGTTGACGCACTTGTCGACATTCTGGGTGCAGTTCTGTACTGCATTAGCTTTGCAACCTACCACGTTGCATTTATGATCCTTTGTCAGATGTTTCCCAGCGCACAACATGCACGTCGGCATCCCCAAGAATCCACACTTCGCTTCAACATGTCCCCACCTGCTGCATACTCCACAAAAGGAATCTGGTCCGGCATTCATAAACTTCTCCACATGATACTTCACTCCTGCCGCCCTCAGACCTGCCTTCAAAACTTTTTCGGCCAGTTTACTACTCTTGACCGCAAACACAACCGTTGATGCTTTCTTTCTTTCCACCTTCTTCTTCTGCACATCTTTTGGTCCTCCGATCCAGTTGGTGGCGAGGGGCAACACCACACCCTTGTTCTCAGCCTGCAATTCTTGACGCAATTTTTCAAGTCCTCCTCCCATCTTCTTCCCCAAATACCTATCAAAATTAACTCCGTGCATTGTTACTCTCTCCCAGGGTTCATTTGTTTCGATGTCCACAATTCCTGCATCCACCTTTCTCGCTGCGTTTATCACTATCTCCCTATACCGAATCAACATTTCAGCTGTTGCTCCCGGGGTCGTGATTGCTGACAAACGTTCTAGGGTGTTCTTTGCAACTCCCTCAATGCAAATCAAATGTGGAACCTTTGCCATGAAAAGTTCCCTATTCACTTCCGACAAAATATCCAAATCCTTCTTCTGAGAAAGAGGAAGGCCATTATCTGTCTTAAAGATAACCCTCCTCTTCTCCATCGAATTTTGACCTGGCAAGACCGGCTTCATCTCCGTTTGCCTTTGCTGCCTCTAAACTTCAGTGAAGCCGTGTCTCTTGGTCTTTTGCTGCTGTCCCGACTGTTGTTGTTGTCTCTGCTCGGGTTGCTTTTTTGGTGGTGGTGGTGCTGCCACTCTCTGTGCCCAACTCTCTTTCTTCTTTTCCTCCGGTTTCTTTGCTGGTGTCTGCTGTGTTGGTTTCTTAACCTCCGGATTCTTCTTCTCACCTGCCTTTCGTCCCTTTGGTACCTCTTTTACCTCCAGTTTTTTCACGTCCTTCTTTCCTTTTTCCGCTACTGCCAGCGCAATAATCGGTCTCTTCGCAATGGTAAACTGTCCACTCAGACCAAACCTAGGTAACTCCTGCTTTTTCCCCCCAGGCGGAATAATCAGAGCAAGCTTTGACGCCTCCAATTCTTGTTCCTCCACCTCCAGTCTCTTGAGTACCCTCACCACTTCCTCATTTTCCTCCCCCGAAAAGGTTGCCCCCGGTTCAAACTTGATATTGCTCATAATATCCTTCTCAGGGGTAACTTCTACCTGTTTCCCCCTTCTAATTTCCTCTCTTTTCTCCTTCTCAGCCAACTTCTCAAGTTTTCCCACCACCTGATCCATCATCTGTTCCACCATCTTTTCCATGCAATCTCTCATTGCAATTTCAATTGTCTTGGCCATATTCACAGGTGCGATCTTAGCCAATCTGTTTTCAATCTTACTCAACCTCTTGTCGAGTTTATCCGCTCTAACCTCATCATACTCCCGACTCAGTTCCACCTGCTCTTTCACTTCTTTGGCAATTTCCCTCGTACTCATAATTGCCGCATCAGTATGATTCTGCTTCGCTGTGATATGTTGGCTCTGATTCTGACACCAAATATCGTAATTCGCATCATTTCTCTCCTGTCCAACCATAAAATCCCTCAGTCCGTTAGTGTTCCGAAGATACTCACCAATAAACTTTCCCAGATCTGCTGGTTCATCTTCATTGGCCAAAATCTCTGCAGGCTTGGCCCAATTACATTCAAGCTTTCTCCTGCTTGGCGTCTGCAGCATATTCAGGATTGGTCGTTCAGGCGTTGTTGGCCTTTCTACCCCCTTCCCCTTATTTCTTTTCTTTCGCTTCTTTGTTGGCGTTGTGTAAGGTTCCTCGTCCCTCCACTCCACCTCCGTCATCGCGTCATCGCTATCATCGCTGATTTCGAATTTTCTCGGAATGGGTGTGTAGACTCTCAGAGTCTCTTCCATTCCCTCCTCTTGTTCGTGCTGGCTAACATTTTCTTCCGCCTGAATGTACCTTTGCGCACTAATTCCAGCACTTGCCCTAGGAGTCAAAAAAGGATCCTTGGGAATAGCGCTAGGAGGTAGACCCAAAAGGTGTTACGGGGGTGCTTCCACTTAAGTATCTATACTTAGTTATACCAAACGGTACTTCTAATAAGTACTAAGTGCACGGCCGTAGATCCTATTTCCTTCCTATCAGATATGACGAAATGGTATCCTTAGGAATTGACTGAAGACAATTCCTTTGCTTCTTAGATAATGGTTTCCTTGGAATCTTTCCTGATCTAGTTCATGTCAACGGATCTGGTTTTACTTTCTTCAAAGCTCTCCTTTCCTTCCGAGAGGTATTAATGAATTCCTTGGATTGCTTAATAATTCGCAAATATCGACTAAAATCCGAACTACTGGAATCCTGTTCCGTATTGTGGATTTGAGATATTCTATCGGAATGAATAAGCCCTAACTGGCTATCTATTCTGAGATCCTCTTGAATATCTCGTGGCGTAGCCGATACTTTCCTGCTGAATTGATTAACAGCAGCTGATACTCCTTAATCCTCGGCCCTATGGGGAGCTTCGTCAACCAAGGATAATCGTCCAATTTCCTCAAGGGACAGCTGAGAATCTTCTGATCGGATAAGCAAATTCTCGATATGCTTGACAAGACCCTCGGTAAGGCCGATAACGGATGCTATCCACCACATGCTTTGCGCCACAAAGATATACCGATTCTTTCTGGTGTCATCGATAATTTTCTCTAACGCGTATATGATAATGTCTTTATCGTTTTGAAAGGTAATTCCCATCTGCTGAGAGGATACTTATCCAAGGTGCGGGGCTGCCGCTACACAAAGCTAATAAATTGTATATATAATAATAGGTAGATATAGGTATCATAAAAACTCAATAATGAATAACGGTTTTGCTTTCGCTGGTAGATATCGCTGTTTGTTTCGCTGTCAGAGCTTGTCCTTCTCATTGCCGGGACAATGTGATCTCTTATATAGAAGCTTCTCGGGATGTTACGCATGCACACCCATACTTCGTCTTGCATGATTGTGATAGCAACGTGCTTTGCGACTTACATTCCTACCCGTACACATGCATGCCAAGGCAAGCTGTACTAGAATGCGCATGGTAGAGATTGCCACGAATTCCCCAAGGTTATCGTGTTCATGCAAGTGAGGTATTAAAGCGTTACGCTTCCTGATGAAACTCAGGCCACACTTGCATCATATCATATATCAGATCATAACTTCAACTTGGACATCTTGCTTCCGTATGGTTTGGTAGTTGGTAACAATTCCCCACATAGGGTAGAAATGTTTTTCAGCATCACATACTGCTGTATGATTGCATCATAGGTTTATGTGGCAGGCAACCACTACTATGCCAACATAGATTAAACGACACGACACGCATGTATGTTTTAACAAGTCGCACTAGCATTGCCATTCCGTCACAACCCAATGTGCGGGGATACTATAGGCCTCATATCATCAGCCAATGTCATAACCTTTCAATCACGCAATAGCTCAGGCCGAGACCATTCTCTTTGACCGGGGAGTGCCCAGTGCTCCAACCTCGCATGACAGATTGGTCTTAAGATCCCATTTAATAGCTTAGTGGCTAGCGATTGCCATGTCTGCAGATCGAGGCATTCCTCAGTATGATCAGACATAATCACTCTAACGAATTGAATGAATCTGGTTGAAAACAACATGCTCGGCAGGACCTGAGTGTTAGGGGTTCTCCCTTAATAGAGTATATGTACCTGGGATAACCAAAGATGGGTACTTGTCAGTGAAATAACCTTCGGGCCACCTTACATGCAAAACGACTACGCTAGGCATCCCCAGAACTCGCAGTCACGATTACCTTTAGCAGGGTATGAGTGGTACTCGTCTCGATTGGTTAAGCTTAGGCTTAGCGGATTCATTGAAAGTGAAATGCTGCGGCAGCTAATTTGATGACGCAATAACACTGCCAGATCGAATGGGTTACAACCCGGCTGAGCGTGTTATTATCAACCACATTTACATCTGACGCTGGAGTGATTATGTCTGATCATACTGAGGATTACCTCGACCTGCAGACACGGCATTCGATAGTTGCAAGCTAGTACGTGGGATCTCAGACCAAGAACTGGGCACTCCCCGGCCAAAGGGAATAGTCCCGGCCTAAGCAGCGACGTGAGTGAAAGATTATGGCATGACTGTTGATATGAGGTCGGAGCATCCCCGCACATTGGATTGTGACGGAACGGCAACTGCAAGAGCCTTTCGTTCAAAGACGAAAGAGCGCGTGTCATTTAATCTATATCAGCATAGTAGTGGTTGTCCGCCACGTAAACCTATGATGCAATCATGCTACAGTATTGATTAGCATAAAGACGCTGAACACTATGTTGTCAGTTGTTTCTGATTACCGAACCATACGAGAGTGAGATGTCCAAGTTAACGTTATGACCTGATA
>Ga0307512_10005136_pt1 | contig 13844 bp, 13 predicted proteins | sample 14_EM_MG_FD_200267 | JGI IMG/M metagenome (GOLD analysis project Ga0307512, IMG submission 200267) | Populus trichocarpa ectomycorrhiza microbial communities from riparian zone in the Pacific Northwest, United States - 14_EM | ecosystem: Host-associated > Plants > Roots > Unclassified | place... | reverse complement strand
TAAGACTTTAGGCAGCAGCAATGGGTGTCATTTAAACAAAATATGTTTATGCTTGTTCGATTGAACTTATACGTTGGCAAATAAAGCCTGCAGGCCGGCCGCCCGGCCGCCAAGAAAAAGCCTGCAGATCGGCCGCCCGGCCGCCAAGAGAAAGCCTGCAGATCGGCCGCCCGGCCGCCAAGAAAAAGCCTGCAGGCCCGGCCCTCATTTAAAAGCCGCCGCTAAGGGCGGCCCGGCCTGGCCGCTTAGGAACACTGTCACCAAGTTCCTCCTATATTGCCAGATACTAACTTTGGGATGTTTTTTGTAGTGTAGTTGCAGTGGCAGGCCTCGCAAGCCATGCTTTCGAATCGTGGAGGAGCCGTGAGACTCGGTTTATGTGGTTGAAGGACTTTCTACCCAAAGATGTGAAAAACATCAGAATCATGACGTACGGTTACGATTGCACAATTGTTGGTTCTGAGCAGAGTGATGCAAGAATGACCGATTACAGAAGGAACTTCATAGAACAGTTGGAAACTTCTAGAACATCAGCCAAGGTAGTAAGGATCTATTTGTTTATGGATGGAAAGATGTTTGCTGATACTGTCGACGCGTATCAGAACCGACCTATCGTATTTCTTGGCCACGGTCTGGGAGGAATTTTGATTCTGCAGGTAAGCATTTGCATAGTGCTATAATTGTTGAGATTACTACTTACAATTAGGTGGTGGCAGACCTTGGTTGAATCAAAGCGGAACCCTCATTATAAATCTATTCTAGATTCAACTCATGGCATTCTCCTTTTTGGTACCCCGCAGCAAGGCATTCGCACCGAAGAACTAGAAAGAGTGGTGGGCGTACATTCTGCGCAAAGACACAATTTGATTCTGCAGCTTAAGGAAGGTTCCGCATTTCTAGAAAATCAAAGGGAAGATCTCCTGCCCATGTTGGAAACCTTCAAAGAATGGAAAGTTGTCAGCTTCTATGAGACTATGAATACACCATCGGTTAGAAAAATGCCCTGTCCCGCTATTAGCTCAAGGTTACTGACATCACCCAGCAAAAATCAGGCGAGATTGAAAGAGATGGCCCACAGGTTCAAATAGTCCAGAGGTTCTCCGCTCAGCTATTTTGGACATTCGAACGCCGCATTCCAATCAACAAAAACCACACCAATATGGTAAAGTTTGATTCGCCCGTGGATTCAACATATCTGATTGTGGTTCGACACATTATGGAGTGCATTGGTGTGTGGCTAGCTATTATTGCAAAATAAAATCAAGTTAAAGCTAATGCTAATACAGATCAAATTGCAGTTAAGAAAGTTCTACTAGATGTTATAGACGATGTTCATCCGGATCATTTCTTGCAAACTCTCTCCACAGTTGATCAAGAAATGCCTAAATCCGATATAACGCCTGCGGATTATGAGCAACCGAGGTTCTATTGGATCTTTAAAAATGTAGACTTCCAGCAATGGAGCTCTGCTGGTTCCGCTATTCTTTGGCTATCGGGGCCTCCACTATGCTGTATACAACAGGCAGCGGTGCACATCATCAATCTAGCTAAGAAGGAAGCTATAGGGCAACGTCATTCAGTACTTTACTTTTTCTGTTCAACTGTGGCTGGAGCGGAATCGGCTGTCACTGTTTTTGTGCGTACTCTTCTTTACCAACTTGTGAGGCTTTTACCGGCACCCAACAAGAAAACTGTCATCACTGTATTCCTTTTCTTTCTGCTTGAAGGGGTTCTCAATAAGGATCCAACGTTTCATTTCAGCCTATGGCAACATACGGAGTTCGACATTATAAAAAAGCTTCTGGACTCATCATCTGATAGCGACCATATAGATGCTCTAAAGGCAGCTATACAAATAGAACAAGGCCAAGAGCTGTCGATTTTCATTTGCGGGCTAGACGAAGTTGTAAACCAGAAAATGGAATTCATCCAAACGGTCTATTCATTTATTGCGTACTTACGCAAGAGAACTAGTACTGTTAAAGTCTTGATTACAAGTGGTCTGGAAGACGAAATCAAGGCTCTGTTGAAAGATATACCATCTATTGAGTATGATACGGAAAGAAAAGGTTAGATTGAAATCCATTTTGGGGCCAACACTCGGTTAGTCTAACTACAGGACGGATGCAGCATGTCTTGATTCTCTGCGCTTCGATAATACCCGCAGCAGTAAAATTTCTAAGGAGCATAATGGCTCGTTAGAATGGATCTGGACTCATACGGAGTATCGGGAATGGTCGACAACAGACACCTCTCGCCTTTTGTGTATCGAAGGAAAGCCAGGGAGCGGCAAAAGTACTCTTATGAAATACTTCAAAAACAACCTCCTGAAACGAGAACCAAATTCACGCTCCGCTATTATTGCCAGTTTCTTCTACAGTTATCGAGAAGGCGAGAGTCAAAGAAGTCACTACAGCATGCTTCGGTCGATACTTTATGAAATCCTAGCCCAGAAAGAGAGCTTCTTTTATCACTTCCAGTCCGAATTTAGGAAATATCAGGCCCTCGAACGAGAACAATGGCATGGTGATCTTAGTAAATTCCATTACAAATCATTACAGAATGTTCTGCAATCCATTGGGAAACGCGAAAGCAGGGAACGGCTATATCTCCTGATCGACGCTGTCGATGAGTCCAGTGATCAAGACAGGCGTGACATTCTCCGGTTATTGTTGGAACTCTGTGACAGCAAGCGCTGCATTTTCAAGGTCTTCGTTGTTAGCCGACCTGTCGTTGAGCTCCAACATTTAATCAGAACGTCACGAGCGGTTATAAGAATGCAAGATATGAATAAGACTGACATTCAGAACTACGTACAAACATTTCTACGTCCTGAGCTCAAACACGAACTTTCAGAAGATGACCTCCACCAAGCTGAGAAATACATCCTCGAGCATGCACAGGGAGTATTCTTATGGGTGCATCTAGTCGGGAACGAATTGGTTAGATTTGTTGAAACAGGACACTCAATACGCGAGATGTTTAGCTTCTTAGAGGGTCTACCGAAGGAGCTAGATGGTCTTTATCAACGTATGCTCACAGACATGGAACACAGCAGCGATGTTACGGTCACAAAAAGAATGTTCCAGCTGGTTTTATTTGCGCATCGCCCCTTTACAGTTTTTGAGTTCCAGCATGCTCTCTCCATCGCGGATTGTACTAGTACTAAACTCATTCCTTCCGATGCATGTTTTCGGGATAGCTTGATTAAGGGCTTAGAACGGCGCATCATTCATTGCTGTCGCAATTTGCTAGAGGTCAAGGGGTTCAATGGTATATTCCTTTTCTAATAGTATCCTAATTATGCGTCATCTGATTCAACAACAGAACCTATTGTTCAGGTAATGCATCAAACGGTACGGGAGTTCTTCCTACAGCCGAATGGGCCTGCGGCTCACTCTAAATTCAGCATGAATGAGAATGATGCTCATAAAAGTATAATTACAATTTGTCTGAAGTACCTCCGTTTCTGTGTTGCAAAAAAAGACGCAACCATGACAGGAGATGAACTTCGGCAAATTGAATCTTGGACACTCGAAAACTACAAGATTTATATTCAGTATCTATATGAAAGACCATTGATAAACTACACACTTGACCACCTTCAAGATCACCTAATCAAATATCCTGAAGCCGCAAACATTTCTTTGATTTGTAAACTTGTCGAGAATTTGACAGTTGGCAGCCCCAGCTGCTATTTATTTGAGAATTGGATTGCTAGTAATCTAAACAAGATAGTTTGTAATCATGAACAGCGCGGTTTTGCCGAAAATTTTCGGAATAATACTCTATGGGTTGCTTCCAGCATTGGAAATCATCGAGTTGCTGAATTGTTACTAATGGCTGGTGCTCATGTGAACACCAATGTACGAGACGTACCGCCTCTAAATGTTTCTGCTAAAAATGGGCACGAGGCCACAGTCCGGCTACTACTTGACCGCGGAGCTAATATCTCCAATGTCGACAAATCCAAAGACAATGTACTGCTCCTCGCAGCCTCGAACGGGCATGAGGCCACAGTCCGGCTACTTCTTGACCGTGGAGCTAACATCGCCAAAGTCGATGAAAATAAACGCAATGCTTTGCATCTCGCAGCCAAGAACGGACACGAGGCCACAGTCCGGCTACTTCTCGACCACGGTGCGAATATCACCAATGTCGATGAAATCGAACGCAATGCTCTGCACCTCGCAGCTGAGAGCGGACACGAGGCTATAGTCCGGCTTCTTCTCGACCGTGGTGCGAATATCGCTAGTGTTGACAAATTCAAAGGTAATGCTCTGCACCCTGCAGCCAAAAACGGGGACGAGGCCACAGTCCGGCTACTTCTCGACCGCGGTGCGGACATCACGAATGTCGACGAATTCCTACGCAATGCTCTGCACTGCGCAGCCGAGAACGGCCACGAGGCCATGGTCCAGCTACTTCTCGACCGCGGTATAAACGTCGGCGATACTGACATCTACCTAAACACCGCTCTGCACCACGCAACCGAGGGAGGGCACAAGGAAAGTGTCAATATTCTTATCAACAACCATGCGAATATCGAAGCCAAGACTGCAAGTAAATGCACTCCTTTGCAACTTGCTGCCAGACACGGTCACGAAGCCACAGTTTGTCTTCTACTCGATCGCGGTGCCAAAATTGGGGTCCGGAACGTAAACGGGTCGACTGCTTCAGACCTCGCCACCGAGCATGGGCACGATGCAACAGTTCGGCTGCTCAAAAGCCGTGAAAAGTGTAGGGTAATGTAAATATAGCCGCGAGTAAGTATATTTTTGACGCAGCATCTTGAGCTTTCGCTTTGTCGTCATCGCTGATGTAATCTGACAGATGCCGCAGTTAATCTCAATATTGAAGCCGTTTTTTCATCCTTTCTGTACAGCTAGTGACATCAATAATGAGGGGAAATTGATTTGAATCGTTCGTGATTGGGGCAATTATGAATTTGTTTCGTACCTGTATTTTCGATTATGATTAAATGGGCATAGTGTCCCAAGTACACTCCGAGTACGTTCCCAAGTACACCTCTGAGTACGTACTCCAGTACACTCCCGGGCATGCTCTGAAGGACGCTCCCAATTGCACTCGATGGCATACTCTCAGCCTGCTTGACTGTACGCTCCCAAGTTAGCAGGTCTAGTCAGTTCGCGGAGAATGTAAGTCCGCGGAGTAACCTGTTAGTTCACGGAGCCCCACCTTCCGTGAATGAACCAGTCAGATCAGTGCTCCATGAACTGACTGGTGCTAATTGTGCTCAAACCAAAGTAACAATTACTCTGATTGCAAAGTGATGTATACATGAAATATGCGTAATTTATCGCTCTTTCACCTCCTGGTCTCCAATTTACCATATCTTTAATATTGATAGAATTGTTGTGAAAAAACACCAATTTTCAGCGATTTAGGCTATTTGTTTTGAAGCTGCTAGATCAATTTTTAAAGATATCGTAAATTGAAGACAGTCAGGTGAAAGAGTGAAGAATTATGCATATTTCATGTATACATCACTTTGGGATTGGACTAATACTTGCAGACTTAATTGGACCGACTTATTGTCATTTTTGTCCGTGCAGCTGAACAGAGACAAGACAACCTATTTTTTTCCCAATTTTCCCTACAATTGGCTGTATCGTTCAACGAAGTGACTGGTCAGTACACGGAGCCCAGTTATTCGACAGGTAGACCGGTCACTCCACGGACTGACATACTCCGTGAATTGACTAGAAAACCTAGCAGCATCCGCACGGTCCCATTTTGCTTTATGACGAGCAATCGCATCTTATCAATCTAGCGCTGTCCGACAACTTCTGCTATCGATGTGAAATAACGGAAAAAGTCAATAGAAACGCGGCCAAGCGATCATCGCGTCAATTACCGGATCTTCCCAAGGGGATAAAGCGAACAATCAGGCAAGAAGCGGAAGCGCAGCGACCCGAGCCGACAGATCAAACACCAAGCATTCCTACACTCTCGCTACGGATCTGCGCAACGTGAGATTCAGCCGCAAATACTGCGCAAACTCAGCCAGTGGGGTGATGTACTACACCGCAGAATTGCTATGCACAATAGGTAGTGCTAGCTCTCACTATTCAATCCCGACGGATCATGGCGCAGGGCGTACCCATGGTATTGGGCCCCACATGTTGGGCCCCTGCATTGTGCTAGCCCTGCATGTCATTCGGTTGTGTCAATTCACTGCACACGCGAGATGCGGTACGACACGTCGATCAGTCACTGGGGTTAAGCGAGTATGCACGACTCTGGAACCTTGTTGAATGCAATTAACGTAACCTTAACTGTTGAGCTGTGCTCGGTTACAGAGCTGTGCTACAACACATCTCTCGGGGCAAGCAACTCCGCCCGGACACGCCGCCAGCCAAGATGAGGCTACACATTTTCCATAGCTACTTTTGTTTAGATTTCCGTGATCGTGCGCGTTAAACTTTCTTTGGAACACAAGGGCGGGAGTTAGACAATCGCTGCTATTTAGTCAGGCTGGCTAGATCTAGATATTTTGAACGAAGTGCACTACGTTACACGGTACGTTTCGCAGCTGCACAGGGTCAGCTATGTCGCGTGAGTAGCGGTTGGGTTCTTGCAAGAGCTATTTGATACACCTGTCTCGACGCGTTTCAAAGTCTAGCTCGGAAGGTTCGTCCGTGATGGCTTCGAACGCTGGATGTACTTTTCGGGTGTACGGAAGCTTGGGATATAGTGAAACACTGCTTGAGGGAGACTTCGTGTCAATTGCTGTCTTGATTTCTCGCTAAAAGTATAGACTCTACACGTAAGGTTCCAGTTAGTTCACGGAGAATATCAATCCACGGAGCGACCGGTCAATCCGGGAGTAACTGGCCTGCGTAGACCGAGTGCCCAGACCCAATGACCTAACCAGTCGCTTCACGGGGTGAGGAACTACTCACTATGAAGCGGCCTGTCAGCTTACTGTGTGCGCTCGAATATATAGACCACTTTGGCCCATCCTGTCCCTATCAGGTACTTTTAGACAAGGTTAGCCATCGAGGACTCAACTCGGGGAAGCTGCATGCTGCAGTCCCCTATATGTACGTTTTGGTGCCAAGGAAATTGCACAACTACCCGCCCCAAGTGATTCAAGGCGCACATAGAGTGCCTAGTTAATTGCTAGGGCGTAACGGCAGCGCAGTGTGCATAAATTCCGGTGGTCGCGCAGATATAAATCACAAACGCCATAGAGCTAGCACACAAGCAGATTTAAGTAAAGAGACCAAATGTACTTCGGGCGAGGATGGATCAGGAGTTGTGAAACTGAGTAGGGAGTGGCAGGGGAAATGATGAAGTGGAGGAAGAAAATAAGGAAGAGATAGAGGACAATGTGGAGGAAGAGGCGACAGTTCTAGATGATGGTATGGTGCATAGTATGATTGTCGTTACTCCCAGCGTTAAGGATACAGCAGATCATAGAGACAGCGACCAGGGTGCGTAGGGTGGAATATAATCTTTTGAGGCCCGACGGTGTCGTCCCATTTCCGGCATCATTTCGGATGACTATGGCATCCCGGGCCGCATTCTAGTCCACTAGGGCTCTGAACTGGCACCGATAGGGCCGTTGCCTACCGGGAATTTGCTTCTTGAGGTGGTGCTAGTGCGCTCAAAAGATACCCAAATTATCAGTGGTGAGCCTTAACAGTAGTAGCTGCCGGCATTAAAACCAGAGGGGGAGGATATTAAAACCAGCCATAGTGCCGGTAGTAGGCTTAAAAACAAATCACACGATAAAATAACGTGAGTTTCACCGTTTCCCACATCTCGCTTCTGAATATCATAGAGGCTACCGGGGCCCGGTAGGTATATAGTCCAAGAAATTTTTGCCCTGCATTGCGATGGCTATTTTGAGTGTTGTTAGCAAATTACATTATCGACTGGTATTATAGTTGCTGCCAGTCATTGAGCGATGGACGCGGCGGATCGTGGCGAATGGCGATCAGGGTGTACGGGGTGATTGTCGTTATTGAGCGTCGTTAGAGAAATATTTTCTCTTCAATTCATGGAACGCTGATATGACCGGTTCATTCATGGAAGGTGAGTCTCCGTGAACTGACCAGTGACTCCGGGACGCAACATCCTCCGCGAACTGAGAAGAACAAATGATGAGACTTGAAGTGAGACCTGAAGTGCAGATTTATTAGCCAATCAGATGTTAAAAGTAGACTTGTGTGAACGAAGAGGATAAATCGTGTCAAAAAGGGGAAATTCGATCTTTTTGGCATGCTCATTTACTTTGCGTACCACCACATGGCCGGAAAGGGGATGAGGGTAGGGGAAGGGGACCTATGACTTTACTTTGTTTTCCTTTGTTGGTTTTCATTGGAATAGGGTGGAGGTTAAGGAGCATGTATGTCATATCCGCGAGCGGCTGAATACAAAATGATTACAAACAAACAAACCACTTGGCCGGACATGCTTTTTGACTTCAACTAGAACTTGTGTTGCAAAGGCTGTTGGAATTGAGCTGAACTTTGCGGCTGATGTATCATTAGCAGCCCCTCCGAGGCTGAACTAGTTCCAATATCCACCACCCAACCGCACCGTTGACGAAGTCTACAAAGCAGCGACCTACCCTACAAACGCACATCACGCAGATCTCAACTTCAACCACGGCAATGATACTACACCTCCATTTCCTTCCCCTACTTCTCGCCCTCTTCACTTGTCGCACACAAGGATGGGGGGAGTCACTACCGATGATCAACGTACACGGATTCGCAGATCTAACAAGGTGCGCTCAAGCCTGCATCACCTTCGGCGGGCCTTACGACATCGACAAAACCACCGGCTGCCACACCACAAAATGTATCTGCCAGCCCTCGACATTTGCAATCGCGCTTGCTTCGCTCAAGAAGTGTATTTCGGTAGATGAGGATGAGCCGGGATGGGGCCCGGTTGGTTGCGGTGAGGATTCGCAGCAGGAAGCAGCGGCGAAGGTGTTGAAGGTGGCGTGTAGTGACAAGGGGTTTAATGTGGATGATGTTTCGGCGGCGGATCCCAGTAAGACGAGTGGAGGTAGCGCCCACGCTACGACGCAAACGGCGGGCGAGACACCGGTAGAAACGGGTGGAACTGGTGCCGGAACAGGTACGACTGCTTCGACTGCTTCTGGGATTGAACGTGGATGTCTTGGGATGTTTGTGGTTGTTGTCTTTGTGGCTGTGGTCGCAACGATTGCGCTTCCTGCTCTTTTGTTCCGGGTTAATGTTTAATGATTGCCCAGTGACGGAGACGTTTACCTCTCCATCAACCGAATATAAAACCACGAATACCCCATCACCGTCAGAGCAGTCCCCAACCCCTCCTTCGAAAACACTACCCCCACTACAATCACAGACAGCCGGTTCTACTCCATCGCCAATAGCATCGCCTTCTCCATCGTCATCGTCCTCCGGCCTTACTACGCCACAAATAGTCGGCATGGTGGCGGGTATCGTCGGGACTATTGCCGCAGTAATCATGGCGTTGTATGCAGTAAAGACATACCAGAGGAAGCAAGAAAAGAAGAAAAATAGCGCGCTGGATTAGGGGAGCTAGGATGGGGTTTTGTATTGATATGATTGCTGTATGTTTTTACTTTAATCGTTTCTTAATGTGTTATTTATCTTCTTTCGTAAATTGGGTGCAAACCCGGGCACACCATAATGTCGATACGTAACTAAATACCATTGCTACTTCCGGTTTTATACCATGCCTCTTCGAAAAATACAGATGATGTGTGAACCTGCAGTGGGATCTGTTCTAGTCAGTTCACGGAGAATGTCAGTCCGCGGAGTGACCAGTCAACCCACTGAATAACTGGGCTCCGTGAACTGACCGGTCAGCTCACGGAGCCTACACGCTCCCTGGGCTGACCAGTCAGCTTGTGAGCGAATACACTCCACTAGCTGACCGGTCACTTCACAGAGCCCAGTTACTGCATGCCTGAATGTCATGCGCGCATATACGTGCGCACATGTATACGCATTCAGATGACCATCGCCAGCAGAACCTAATCAGCTCAACTATCCACCTTCAGCCCGGCTAAATACCATATGCGCCTATCTGCGGTACCGGTGATGTAAATAATCTCAGTGCATATGCCTGCTTGCCACCCAGATTATAATCACATCAAATGATCATTCAATCGCAAGTTCTTGTAGTATATATGACATCAATTCTGCCGTTCAAAAGACTTCATCAGCATCACGTTTCACTATTCACATCCAGAATCCAACACTCACATCTAAATACTGAACTTCGCCTTCCACACGGTAACCAAATTCTACTATATTCACTGCCTCATCGAATGCCACTTCCACCGCTGGTACTTCCTCTGCATCCACTGCTGCTTCCACTGCTATATCTACAGCAGAGACAATGGTTGCACCATCAGCCATAACCTCTCCAGAACCCTTCAGCAGAGAAGCTCGCGATCGCGATGCCTTCGTACAGCAAATCAATACCCCTGGTCATAAGAATCAATTCCGCTTGGATGGATTCAAGCAACTCCAAATGAAGGTATGTTATACTCTGAGGCATACCTTGTTTCTTGTTTAGGATTGAATGAGGCTACTGACACACACCCCAATCTAGCTCTATGTGGATAATCCGAAACACCCAGCTGAAACTATTGATCAGCAGCGAGCTAGATACACAGCTGGCCAGCACTATCAAGTTATCAATGGCCGACTCTACTGCCAGCCGGAAGGAAAATACAACCTACCATGGTTCTGGCCATCGGCAAAAGTGTAAACCGACTATAGGCTGCGCTACGCGCACACGCGCAGCTCATAGCAAGCTTCCCGTGGACCCCTGCGGGACGCGCAGTCTATAGTCATCTATAGTTGATTCATTGAGATGTGCGCGTGGGCCGATAGAACTATATATGGCTGGCGGCCAGAGATAGACCTATACCTGTCTTTACTGCCTGCATTCTTCGCTGCTATATTTGTACTGTACACTGTCACTGAGAGTCCGCTTCAGAGCCCACTGGCGCTTGAGAGCCTGCTTGAGAGCCTGCTTGAGAGAGCCACGCTTTGGGAGGAGTAGAGTTTTCCATGGGACGCTTTTGGCCGATGGAAAACTCTGAGTTTGTGGAAGCTTTGGCGAATAGAAGGCTCTAAGTCTGTGGAAGCTTGGATGCTGACGTTGACATAGCCAACCTACTTGTCTAAGTACTTCTGGTACACTGATCACCATCGCCAACACCATCATCACCATCCCCATCATCACCATCCCCATCATCACCATCCCCATCATCACCATCCCCATCATCACCATCAGTCCCCGGACTGAGTACGCACACATAGGCCCACAATCGATGGGAAGCGGGCTGCAGATTCTGCTGGAAAATCTGAGTCGGAGATCTGCTCTCCCCAAGATCCAATTGTCTACCTTTCCTGTAGAATCTAAGGCTGCAATTGTCAACACCATGGCCGTGAGTCATCCTGAGATCTCGTCGCGGTGGCCACGCTAAAAATAAGGTTCAGACTATGATATCGACCGACGTCATGATTTCGGCCATCATACGCCGCTCGCCACCCGCCACCTGCAACCTGCCACCTGCCACCCGCCACCTGCCTCACACCTCCCGGTGCCTGGCGCCTGCAACTCAGCAAGTCTCTGGATCGAGTACGCAGGAGCATACATGGGAGCTTATATTCAAGTGAGATTGCGAGTGTCTTGCCTCTTGAGAGCTTACTTGGGAGCGTATAGTCAAGCAGGCTGAGAGTGTGCCATCGGGTGCAATCGGGTGTGTACTTGTGAGCGTGCTCGAGAGTGTGTTTGAGAGCGTCTTGAGAGCTTACTTGGGAGTGTACAGTCAAGCTGGCTGGGAGCGTGCCATCGAGTGCAATTGGGAGCGTCCTTGAGAGCATGCCCGGGAGTGTAGTTGAGAACGTACTCGGAGGTGTACTTAGGAGCGTACTCGGAGTGTACTTGGGAGCATCTTGAGAGCTTACATGAGAGCATAAGTCAAGTAGGCTGGGAGTGTGCCATCGAGAGCAATTAGGAGCGTACAGTCAAGCAGGCTGGGAGTGTGCCATCGAGTGCAATCGCGAGCGTACAGTGAACCAGGCTGGGAGTGGGCAATTGAGTGCAATCCGGAGTGTACTTCAGAGCGTACTTGGGAGCGTGCAATGAAGTGCATCTGGCAGCTTGCTTTCAAGTTTGTAGTATGCAGCGTGATATATAGTATCCAGCGCACAAAATTGCATGCGTATCGTAGTAATCTAGTCAATGCGTAGGCCCATAGGATCTCATAGTGCCACGCGTCAAATATGCTATGAATTACCATCCCAAAAACAGCTTCTCTATGAGTTACGCGTCAGGTAAGGTCATTTTTCCCGGTGGAGAGGTTTACGAGGCAGTCGAGGTTACTGAGGAAGAGGAGGATGAAGGCAGTGAGGAACAGACTGTTTCAAGCAAAGACATGGAGCACAGTGTAATTGTTGTTGCACCACGACGTTAAGGGATATAGCCTATTGTAGAGGTCACAATGAAGGTGTGTGGAGTATTGGAAATTTTTGTTTGAGCATAATGAGAACATATTTCTACCGGTCAGTTCACGGAGCGCTGATCTGACTGGTTCTTTCACGGAAGGTGGGACTCCGTGGGTTGACTGGTCACTCCGCGGACTGACATTCTCCGCGAACTGACTAGAACAGGATCTGTGCCGTGGAGCCGGTTGCTAATGATATATCGAAAATAGTTGCATGTCCAGTTCGAATACACACCCCCGACAGATATTCCGTCAAACCCACATGCCAAGAACTATCGCAATAGTAGAACCCTCAATAGACCGCGTACTGAATGTATTCCTGAGATCCGAAACCGAAGGGATGGATTGAATTACGCCATCATATGGTTGTTATGCTGTAGAGCAAATATACAACACCGAAGGTCGAACCCTAACCTATATCTAACGATTCTGCCGGAAAACAAGCAGTCCTGCCAATATATATTGAAATTACGGGAGCCAGTCCTTTTGGAAGAGTGCAATATATAGCATATATGACTAGTGCCAAAGTGGACTTAAAACGGTGGTGTGAAGTACCACAGAGTTAATACACCGCCAAGAAAGGTTTGGTCCCTCTCGGCACGTCATACATACGGCCGGGCTTTATTGGGGTCGTGGGAATGCCAAGCGTCCACACTTAACTAGGTGCACCACGCTCCCACCACAGCTTCAAGCCCACCACAGCTACAAGCCCACCACCGCGATATGCTCAAGTCCATACATGCACCCGCAACACTTCCGGTCAATTATATCCATGGGTTTTACTATGTTCACAATATGAACTATAGGTGAAATGCAGACAAATCGCACTCTTTAATCTGATGATTTCATTTATATAATATCTCTGGTCTTGTGATTGAGTACTGTTGACCAGAATAAGTGCCACTGTTGAGACAGCATTACGAATTGGAATGGGCACCACTGAATAGAGCTGGACCATAAATTTATAAATTGCACCCCCTCAGACTATTAATAAGTACGGCTGAGCGGGTAATATGGTGGGCGTTGAGGAGAACTGGCAACTGTGAGGAAGCCAGGCGCCGGCGCTTTAATACAGTTACTTCAGGGTATGCTGCTCACTACTATGTGGAAACTAGTGGACTCGCCTTCCCTCCAGCACGTGTCTTTTCGTTTGGCAGTCATATACAAACGATTGCAGTGTAGGGCAGACTTTGAGTGCGGTCATCACGTGGTGTTAGGTTAGCGTTGAGCGGCGGAGCCGCATTCACTTTACTTCTTGTGTACGTGTCAAATAGATGAATAGACAAGTCAATATACGCATCACCAATTTGGCAGCTGCACCATAAGTCGACGT
>Ga0307512_10005133_pt1 | contig 13849 bp, 15 predicted proteins | sample 14_EM_MG_FD_200267 | JGI IMG/M metagenome (GOLD analysis project Ga0307512, IMG submission 200267) | Populus trichocarpa ectomycorrhiza microbial communities from riparian zone in the Pacific Northwest, United States - 14_EM | ecosystem: Host-associated > Plants > Roots > Unclassified | place... | reverse complement strand
TGACCGAACTGCTGGTCCCCTACTACGAGCACCCGTCCGCCCGCCCCGCCGAATGGGCCGCGATCGCCGCCGCCGCACCCCGCCTCTACGGAGTCGTCCTCAACCCGGACAGCGGCCCCGGCGACCATCCCGACCCGGCCTTCGCCGAGGTCGCCGCCCGGCTGCGGGGAGCGGGCACGCGGGTGCTCGGTTACGCCGACACCGACTACGGCCGCAGACCGCACGCCGACGTCGTCCGCGACCTCGTCCGGCACCGCGACTGGTACGGCACCGACGGCGCCTTCCTCGACCAAGTGGCCACCGGGCACGAGGAGTTCCCGTACTGCCAACGGCTCGCGATGGCGGCCTGGGACGCCGGCTGCACCACGCTGACGCTGAACCACGGCACGCTGCCACACCCCTCCTACGCCCGCATCGCCGACGTCCTCGTGACCTTCGAGGGCGCCTGGACCTCGTACCGCGAACTGCCCCCGCACACCTGGCGCGGCCCCACCGGGGTGCGCCTGTGCCATCTCGTGTACGGCGTACCGCCGGACGTCGACCTGGCGGACCTGGCGGGCGCGCGGGGGGCCTCCGTGCACTGCGCGGTGCCGGGCATGGGCGATCATCCTTGGGGTACCTTGCCGCACTCCCTGGAGCCCGTTCGTTGAAGCGCCCGATCCCTCTGCTCGCCCTGCTTCTGCTGCTGGCGGGCTGCACCACCGACTCCGGCTCCCACTCCGAGCCGTCCGGCGCGCGTTGGCAGCCGCGCCCCGGCGTGGCCTGGCAGTGGCAGCTCAGCGGCCGCCTCGACACCTCCGTCGACGTGCCGGTCTACGACATCGACGGCTTCGACCGGTCGAAGGCGACGGTCACCGCCCTGCACCGCAAGGGCCGCAAGGTCATCTGCTATCTCTCCACCGGTGCCTGGGAGGACTGGCGCCCCGACGCGAAGAAGTTCCCCAGGTCCGTGATCGGCCGCGGCAACGGCTGGAAGGGCGAGCGCTGGCTGGACATCCGCCGCACGGACGTCCTGCGGCCGCTGATGGCGGCCCGCCTCGACATGTGCCGCAGGAAGGGCTTCGACGCGGTGGAGCCCGACAACATGGACGGCTATCGCAACCGCACGGGCTTCCGCATCGGGGCCGCCGACCAGCTCCGCTACAACCGTCTGATCGCCGGACTGGCCCACGACCGCGGCATGTCGGTCGGCCTGAAGAACGACCTGGACCAGATCCCGCAGCTGGTGGGGGACTTCGACTTCGCGGTCAACGAGCAGTGCGCCCAGTACGGGGAGTGCGCGGCGACGAAGCCCTTCATCAAGGCCGGCAAGGCCGTCTTCCACGTCGAGTACGAGCTGCCGACGAGCCGCTTCTGCGCGGACTCCCGCCGTCTGAAGCTCAGTTCGATGCTCAAAAAGTACGAACTGGGGGTGTGGCGCCGGACGTGCTGATCCCGAACCCGGTGACCGCCGTGCCGGCCAGCCGGTCGGCGAGGGAACGGCGGGTGGGGGAGAAGACCGGCAGCGCGTTGAGGAAGAAGATGCCGACGGCCAGCGCCCACACCAGCACCGACAGCACGAAGTGGCCCTCGATCAGCAGTACGCAGGCGACGGCGTAGACGGCGATGTCCGCCGCGGTGGTGACGGCGGCGCGCACCGCGGCGCGGCGCGGTGCGCTCGGAGTGACCTTCAGTCCGAGCAGCCCCTTGCCGACGGTCCGTCCGGCCAGGGCGAGACAGACCCACTGGTAGAGGAACGTCGCCACGATCAGTACCCCGAAGGCCTGCTCGACCGCGAGCACCGCCTTGTCCCACAACGACACCCCGAGGTCCGCCGAGGCGCCGATGACGTCGCCGCGCGAGGTCAGCAGGTCGAAGCCGCCGCGGGTGGCGAGTTCGGGCACGTCGGTGACGAGCGCGGAGATGCGGTGGAAGGTGAGCACGGCCAGCCCGGAGGCCAGCGTCAGCACCAACGCGAAGTCGATGAACCAGGCCACGGCACGACGAAGCTTCGGCACGAACATCCCCCGATCACGATCCTTTGTCCGTGTACGGCCGAAGAGCCTACTGCCCCAGCGACAACACCAGGAGCGAAACCGTCGCAGCCGTCTCCGCAAGCCCCCCGAACACATCGCCGGTCACTCCGCCGAAGCGGCGTGTGCAGTGGCGGAGCAGGAGTTCGGCGACGGCGAGGGAGGCGAGGACCGCAGCCGCCGTACGGACCACGTCGTACGTCCCGACGAGCGCACCCCCGGCGCCGGCCGCCCCGGTCACGACGACCGCCGCGACCAGCGCCGCGCGTACCGGCACCACGCCCGCGACCGCCGCCCCCAGCCCCTCGGGCCGGGCGGCCGGCACCCCCGCCCGGGCGGCCAGGGTGAGCGCGAGCCGGGCGGCGGTCGCCGAGACGACGGCGGCCAGTGCCCCCCGGCCCCACGACTCGCCGTACGCCTGAGCGAGCGCGGCCACCTGCGCGAGCAGCACGAGGACGAGCGTGATCACCCCGAACGGCCCGATGTCCGACTGCTTCATGATCCGCAGCGCGTCCTCGGCGGGCTTCCCGCTGCCGAGCCCGTCCGCGGTGTCCGCGAGCCCGTCGAGGTGCAGGCCGCGGGTGAGGACGGCGGGTACGGCGGCGGAGGCTACGGCGGCGAGCGGCTCACCCGCGCCCAGCGCCAGCAGCACCACGCCGGCCAGGGCCGCGCAGCCGCCGACGACCAGACCGGCGAGCGGGGCGCAGAGCATGCCCCCGCGTGCGGCGTCCCGGTCCCAGCGGGTCACCGGGACCGGCAGCACGGTGAGGGTGCCGAAGGCGAAACGGAGGCCGTCCGGCCAGGGGGTCTTGGAGGGTTCGGGCACCGGCGCAGGTTACCCGGCGGTCGGCAGGAGGCCCGAGCCGGCCATGGATACAGTGCGCATATGGGACATTGGTTGCAGCGCAACGTCATCGAGCCGGGCAAACTCCCGCTGCTCCTCGCCCTCACCGCCTTCGTCCTGACGTTCCTGATCACCCGGGTCGTCACCCGCCTCATCCGGGCGGGCAAGGGGCCCTTCGGCAACGTCAAGGCGGGCGGGGTGCACATCCACCACGTCGTACCCGGCATTGTCCTGACCGTCCTCGGCGGCTTCGGGTCGGTCGCCAGCAGCCGGCACGGGTTCGGGTCGGCCGTCTTCGCCGTCGTCTTCGGGATCGGCGCGGGTCTGGTCCTCGACGAGTTCGCGCTGATCCTGCACCTCGACGACGTCTACTGGACGGAAGAGGGCCGCAAGAGCGTCGAGGTCGTGGTCCTGACGGCGGCCCTGGTGGGTCTGATGCTCGCGGGCTTCACGCCGTTCGGGGTCAACGACATGACCCAGTCAGAGCTGCAGGACCGGGGGAGCGTGATCTCGACGGTCGTGGTCAACTTCCTGTTCGCGCTGGCCGTTCTGAGCAAGGGCAAGGCACGGATGGCGATCTTCAGCGTGATCGTTCCGTTCATCGGCCTGATCGGCCTCGTCCGCCTGGCCCGCCCCGGCTCGCCCTGGGCCCGCCGCTTCTACCGCCGCCGCCCGCGCGCCCGCGCCAGGTCCACCCTGCGCGCCTACCACCACGACCGCCGCTGGGCGGGCCCCCGCCGCAAACTCCAGGACTGGATCGGCGGAAAGCCGGATCAGCAGCCCGCGGGGGCCCTGGGCCGGCGGTGACGTTGGCTTGGGGCGGGAACGTGGCGCGGGGCGCTGATGGGCGTGGCTGATGTCGGGTGGTTTCCGCCGCGGCTTCAGAAGTGGACCGGAGGGAAGCCGGACCCCGGGTCGAAGGGCGGCCTCCGGCGGTGGTGGTGCCGTAGGGCCGAGATCAGGCACAGGAGGCCCACCGCCGCGATCGCCGCCATGTGTTCCTTGCCGGCGAGGTTCCCCTTCAGCATCACCTCGATCGCCATCGCCGCGGTCACCGCGCAGGCCGTGGCATACGCGCCGTAACGCCAGCCGAGGAACACGGCGAGACCCACCACCGCCGCCGACGGGCCGGTGTCCACGACCAGGGCGTCCGAGGACGGCAGCCCGAACGGGTTGTCGAAGCCGAGCCAGATGCCCAGGCGGGCGTAGAGCGTCCCGGCGAGGGTGGCGGCGTACGCGATGACGAGGGTGCGCCAGCGGCCGAGGCAGATCTCCGCGATCCCGAACACGAAGAGGATCTGTGCGAGCGCACCCCAGACGGGGAGATCCAGCGCCGGCACGAACAGCGAGAGCGGGGTACGCAGCAGGGCCGGCCACAGCGGGTCCTCGGCCCGGACCGCCCCGATGTTCTGCACGAACTGATAGCCCCACGACTGGTTCTGCACGATCTGGATGACCGCCGTCAGAGCCACCGCCGCCAGGGTCATCGGGATCGCCCGCCAGCGCCGTTTGACCAACGGCTCGCGCACCGTGACGTACAGGAGTCCCCATTCGGCGCGGGCCCAGCGGGCGAGCCTCTTCATCCGGCGGTCCTCATCTGTGCGTTTCCAGGTGCTTGCGATGCAGCCACTTCGGCAGTCCCGGCGCCTCCAGGAACCCTTCCGCCCGCGCCGACGCGATGCCGATGCGCGGCAGGTCGGCGCTCTTCTCGAAGAGCAGGAACCGCGGCTCCCAGATGGGCCGGTACTTGGCGTTGGCGCGGTACAGCGACTCGATCTGCCACCAGCGCGAGAAGAAGCTGAGGAGCGAGCGCCACAGCCTCAGCACCGGCCCGGCGCCAAGACGCGCCCCACGTTCGAAGACCGAACGGAACATGGCGAAGTTGAGCGAAACCTGCGTGGTCTCGATCTCCCGGGCACGGCGCAGGAGTTCGAGCACCATGAACTCCATCAGGCCGTTCTCGGAGTCGCGGTCGCGGCGCATGAGGTCGAGGGAGAGCCCGTGCGGCCCCCAGGGCACGAAGGAGAGCACCGCCCTCAACTCCCCTTCGCCATCGGTGCATTCGAGCATCACGCACCGCCCGTCCTCCGGGTCCCCGAGCCGCCCCAGCGCCATGCTGAACCCGCGCTCGGTGGCCCCGTCACGCCAGTCGTCCGCCCGCTTCAGCAGATACGCCATCTCATCGGCGGGAATCTCCTCGTGCCGCCGGATGCGCACGGTGTACCCGGCCCGCTTCACCCGGTTGTAGGCCTGCCGCACGGTGCGCATGGCGCGCCCTTCGAGGGTGAACTCGGCGACCTCCACAAGGGCCTCGTCGCCGAGCTCCAGCGCGTCCAGGCCGTGCCGCGCGTACACGGTCCCGGCCTCCTCGCCCGCCCCCATCACGGCCGGGATCCACCCGTGCGCCCGCGCTTCGGCGAGCCACGGCTCGATGGCGCCCGGCCAGGCCTCCGGGTCGCCGATGGGATCACCGGAGGCCAGTGAGACGCCCCCGACGACCCGGTACGCGACGGCCGCCTTGCCGGTCGGCGACCACACCACGCTCTTCTCCCGCCGCAGCGAGAAGTAGCCGAGAGAGTCCCGCTCGCCGTGCCGTCCCAGCAGCTCCCGCAGCCGCTTCTCGTCGTCCTCGGTGAGCGGGTCGACGGCACGCCGGGAGCGGAACGCGGCGTAGAAGACGGCGAGGACGAGGACCGTGCTGAGCACGTTGATGGCGACGTTGACCCAGTTCGGCGCGTCGACACCGGGGAAGTGGGATTCGTCGACGGCGACGGAGACGAGGCGGAGGGTGCCGTAGCGCCAGCGCTCCAGGAACGTCGAACGGGCCGCGTCCGAAGCCTGGTTGGTGACGGTCACCAGCAGCGCGGCGAGCAGCGAGGCGGCCAGGGTGCCGCCCACCGCGACGGCGGCGGCGAGCTTCGGGTTCGAGCGGTCGCCCTTGGCGTAGAACTCCCGCCGTCCGACCAGCAGGGCCACGACGAAGCCGGCGGTGAGGGCGAGCGAGATCCAGTTCTGGGCGTACTGCCGCATCTCCGGAAAGGCCATGGCGAAGGCGAACAGGGCGAGGAACGGACCCGCCAGGGCGAGATTGAGGATCCACGCGGCGCGCTTGCGGCGCCGCATGGTGACGGCGAGGAACGCCGTGAACACCCCGGAGGCGAAGCCCGCGGTCAGCAGGTACGGCGTGAAGAAGTTCTCCTGGTTGTGCCGCCGCACGTCCTGCCCCAGAGAGACCCAGACGGCACTCAGGAAATTGACGAACGCGACGGCCCGCAAATACCAGACGGCGAAGGCGGCGGCACGCCGCGAGGCAATTCGGGCATCTCCCATGAGAGAGGATCATATGGGGGATGTCCTGATGAACCCCTCCATCTTTCGGCTGGGGTTCTGTCGACTTTCGGCCCCTCCTCCGGCCTACTCGGTCTCCGCCTTCGCCGACTCCTCCGTCTCGGCGGTCCCGATCTCGCCCATCTCGGGTTCCTCGGGCTCTTCGGAGACCTGCGGCTTCTCCGGCAGCTCAGCGGCCAGCGCCGCCGCGGCCTGGACCAACGGCAGCGCCAGCAGCGCCCCCGCGCCCTCGCCCACCGTCACCCCGTGCGAGAGCAGGGGCTCCAGCGCCATCCGGTCCAGGGCCTTGGCCTGCCCGGGCTCCCCGCTGTCGTGCGCCGCCAGCCACCAGTCCGGCGCCCGGAACGCGATCCGCTGCGCCACCAGCGCGCAGGCGGCCGCCACGACGCCGTCCAGGATCACCGGCGTCTTGCGCACCGCACTCTGCAGCAGGAAGCCCGTCATCGCGGCCAGGTCGGCCCCGCCCACGGCCGCCAGCAGCTGCAGCTGATCGCCCAGCACGGGCCGGGCCCGCCTGAGCGCGTCCCGGATCGCCGCGCACTTGCGCATCCACGCCAGATCGTCGACGGCGAGCCCGCCCCGCCCGGTGACCACGGACGCGTCGGTCCCGCACAGCGCGGCGATCAGCACGCCGGCCACCGTCGTCCCGCCCACGCTCACATCGCCGAGCACCACCAGATCCGTACCGGAGTCGGCCTCCTCGTCGGCCACCGCGACACCGGCGCGGAACGCGGCCTCCGCCTCCTCGGCGGTCAGCGCGTCCTCGATGTCGATACGTCCGCTGCCGCGTCGCACCCGGTGCCCCGCGACCTCGTCGGGCAGGGTCTCGGGGTCGCAGTCCAGGGCCATGTCGACGATGCGCACCGGCACACCGAGCCGCCGGGCGAGCACCGACACCGGACGGCCGCCCTCCAGGACCTCCCGCACCAGCTGGTCGGCGGTGCCCGCAGGCCGTGCCGAGACGCCGAGTCGGGCGACACCGTGGTCACCGGCGAAGAGAACCGCCCGCGGCCGTTCGATCGGCCGCACCGGCACCGCGGACTGTGCCGCTGACAGCCACTCACCCAGGTCGTCGAGGCGGCCCAGCGACCCGGGCGGCACGATCTGACGCTCCCGGCGCGCCTCGGCGTCGCGGCGCACCCCGCCGTCGGGGCGCTCGATCAGATCGGTGAAGTCGTCGAGATTAAGCGAGCTCATTCGCCGAACAGTACCGGCACCGATCGAACCGAACAGCGCCACATGGGCACCACGCGCGCGTGACGTCGTTGCTCCCGGGATATCGATCCCATACGTTCCGTTTTGCAGCGGATTGTCGTACGCCCCTGGGAGCCGCCATGAAACGCCTGCGCACCCGCGTCACTGTCCTCGACCGGCAAAGACGCCACCGCTCGACGGCTCGCGCGATCCTGCGGCTGCTGCCCGAACCGGAGAGCTGGCTGGACGTCGGCACGGGCGACGCCCACTTCCCCGAGACGGCGCGGGAGTTCTTCCCCTACACCTCCATCGACGGCCTCGACCCCACCCCGCGTGTGTCGTACGCCCGTCATGCCGAGCGCGTCGAGGAGGCATACGCGGGGAATGTGACGGACGCGCACATCACGACGATCCTGCGCGCCCGCTACGACGTCGTCACGCTCCTCGACGACCGCTCTCCCGCCCCGGACCCCGCCGCCGAGCTCGGCGCCGCCCTCACGCTGCTGCGCCCCGGCGGCCTCCTCCTCGTAGAGGTCGCCCCTCCGCTGTCGTACGGGCTCCGCGCCCGACTCGAGTCCCAGGACTGCACGATCGTCGCGACGAGCCGTCATGTCCTCGACCGGTTCCCGTACACGTGCCGGATCATCGCCCGCCGGAAGCCGTCAGCCGCGTAGCACCATCGCCTGCCCCGCCACCACCAGCACCACCTGCTCGCACTCCCCGGCGAACGTGGCGTTCAGCCGCCCGAGTTCATCGCGGTACCGCCGCCCGGAGGCGGTGGCCGGCACGATCCCCGACCCCACTTCATTGGATACGGCGACCACGGTCCGCCGGGTCGCCCGAACCGCCGCCGTCAGCTCCCGCACCCGCTCCCGCAGCGCCCGCTCCCCGCCGTCCGCCCACACCGCGTCGTCCCACGCCCCTGCGGAGTCCATCGCGTCCGTCAGCCACAGGGAGAGACAGTCGACGAGCAGCGGCGGCCCGTCGTCCGCCAGCAACGGCACCAGATCGCAGGTCTCGGCCGTCCGCCAGGACCCCGGTCGCCGCTCCCGGTGGACGGCGACCCGCGAAGCCCATTCCGCGTCCCCGCCCCGCGTGCCGCCCGTCGCCACGTACAGCACGTCCGGAAAGGCCTCCAGGCGCCGCTCGGCCTCCACCGACTTCCCGGACCGGGCCCCGCCCAGCACCAGCGTCCGCCGCGGTACATCGGGCACGTCCTCGTACACGCCGACGGTGAGGGTCGTCCCGTCGGGCACGGCTCGCGCGCCCGCCGCCGCGAGCCGCCGCCGCAACTCGGCACCGGGGGGCACGTCATGGTCGAGATGCACGGCGACGACGTCGGTGGTCGGCCCCAGGGCCCCCACCGCCCGCAGCTTGGCCAGGGCGTCCGGCCGTCCCACGACATCGGCGAGCACCATGTCGTACGACTCCGCGGACCCGTTCTCGAGCCCGGCGGGCGCGCCCCCGGGCGGCAGATACAGCAGCCGCTGCCCGTTCGGACCGGTCACCGCGTACCCGGTGCCCGGCGCGTCCATCGCCACCGCCCGCACCCGGTGCCCCGTCAGCAGCGCCAACTCCCGCCCGTCCGGCACCCGTCCGGGCTGTGGCAGCCCCGCGGGCACCTCGACGGCCGGACCGTCGTGCGGATGCGACAGCAGCACCTGCCGTACGCCGCCCAGTGAATGCCCGGCCCGCGCGGCCGCGAAGGCCGCCCCCGGCGTCAGATCGAGCAGCAGGGTCCCGTCCACGAGCACGGCGGTCGCCGCCCGCGCGTCAGCGTCGAGCGCGACCGCACAGGCGGCACAGGGACAGTCGGGGCGCGGGAGCCCCGCGGGGGCACCGGTGCCGAGCAAAGTCATTTCCACGGAAGTGATTTTCGCGTGTCTGCGCAGGTGCTGCCCGTCCGACTAGGCTTCTGGCAGGAGCCGGACCAAGATCCGGCTCCTGCTCTGCAGGTGTTCAGACACGGGAGGCGTACATGGCGTCATGGACGTGGCGGTTCGAGAAGGCCGACGGGGCGGAGGTCCAGCCCGCGGTTCAGCCCGAGGAGTTCACCACGCAGGGGGACGCCGAGTCCTGGATCGGGGAGTACTGGAAGGCCCTGAAGGACGGCGGCGCCGACCAGGTGCGGCTGTTCGAGGACTCCGCGGAGATCTACGGCCCGATGAGCCTGCACGCCGAAGAGGCGTAGGCGGTACGAAAGCGACAGGGAAACGGGGGCGGCCGGTTTCGGCCGCCCCCTCCTCACTGCTCGCCCAGCGTCACGTCGGCCTTCTTCCGGCTCCCGTCCCGGGTGAACGTCACCGACGTCTTGTCGCCCGGCTCGTCCGCCGCCAGTGCCTCGGTCAGCGACGTGATCGTCGTGATCTCCGTCTCGCCCAGCCCGGTGATGATGTCCCCGGCCCGGATACCGGCCTTGCCGGCCGCCCCGCCGCTCTTCACCTCGACCACGGCCACCCCCGCGGGCTGCAGTTTGTCGTCGACGACCGTACGGCCCGTGATGCCGAGGGCCGCCCGGCCCGAGTCGACGACCTTGCCGTCCTTGATGATCTGGCCGGCGACCGTCTTCACCATCGACGAGGGGATCGCGAACCCGATGCCGGGCGCCGCGCTGCCCCCGAGGTCGGGGTCGGTGGCGGCGAGCGTCGGGATGCCGATGACCTGGCCGTCGAGGTTGACGAGGGCACCGCCGCTGTTGCCGGGGTTGATGGCAGCGGACGTCTGCACCATGTTCCCGATGGTCGCCCCCGTGCCGCCGTCCGCACCGCCCTCCGTGACGGTCCGTCCGGTCGCCGACACGATGCCCTGCGTGACGCTGGACGACAGCCCGAGCGGCGACCCCATCGCCAGCACGATCTGCCCGACCTCGACCTTCGAGGAGTCCGCGAAGCCCGCCGCCTTCACCCCGTCCGGCACCTTGTCCAGCTTGATGACGGCGAGGTCCTGGTCCGGGTACGAGTAGACGAGACTGGCGGTGAGCACGTCCTCGCTGTTCGCGGTCGTCACCTTGAGGGTCTTCTCGTTCCCGACGACGTGCGCGTTGGTGACGACGTGCCCCTTGTCGTCGTACACGATCCCCGACCCCAGATCACTGCTGGCCTGGATCTGCACGACCGACGGCAGTACGTCCTTGATCACCTTCTGGTAGTCGCTCTGCAGGTCGTTGCTGGACATGGGCCTCGACAGGGGCAGGGCGGCCTGCCCGGCCTGCGCGGTCGACTTCTCCTTCTCGCCCGAGGAACCGGAGCCGGAGCAGGCCGGGACGAGGGCGAGAGAGCAGGAGAGCACGGCGGCGGAAACGAGCAGCCGCAGGGCACGGGTACGGGAAGCGTCCATGCCCCGAGTCTCTCTTCGGGGTGAATGTCCGGCTTGTGATGCTCGCCCGAACGGGCTCAGCCGCGCACTCCGCACAGGTGCAGCAGCGCCGCCACCCCGCGGTACGGATCCGTCCGCCCGGCCCGCTCCTCGACCGCCAGCAGCGTCTCCACATCGTCCGGGATCTCCGTCCCGTCCACCGCGGTGTCCGTGAACACCCGCACCCCGTACCAGGCCTGCAGCGGCGCCGCGATCCCGGCGAGCGTCGCCGTCAGCGTCTCCAGCCGGTCGGCCCGTACGTCGAGCCCCAGCCGGTTCGTGTAGGAGACCGTGTCGAAGGAATCCACCGCGGCGGCCCACTCCCCGGACAGCCCCGGCCGCATCGCCAGCGCGTCGCCGTTGCGCACGAGCAGCGACAGCAGGCCGCCGTGGGCGAGCATCCGGGCCAGCCCGGCCAGCAGTGGATCCGGCTCCTCGACGTACATCAGTACGCCGTGGCACAGAACCACGTCGAAACTGCCCGGCAGGAAGTGCACCCCGGTGTCCCGGCCGTCGCCCTCGATGATCCGCACCCGCTCCCGGATGCCCTCGGGCTCACCGGCGAGGGCCTCGCGCGCGGCCGCGACCATCGTCGAGTCCTGCTCGAGCCCGGTCACCTTATGCCCGGCCCGGGCCAGCCGCAGCGCCTGAGTGCCCTGGCCCATGCCCACATCCAGCACCCGCAGCCGCTGCCCGACCGGGAACCGTCCCGCGATCTGCTCGTCGAGCTGCCGGGTCACCAGCTCCTGTCGTACGACATCCCGCAGACCGCCCAGCTCGTGCAGCCAGGCATCCGCCGCGCCACCGGAGAACGACGTAGTGCTCAGGGCCGCTCTCCGCGCTTGACCTGCGGCTTCGGCAGCCGGAGCCGGCGCATCTGGAGGGAGCGCATCAGGGCGTACCGGGTGGTGCCCCTGGTGTTCTGGTCGGGGAAGCGCTCGGCGAGCTGCTTCCTCAGCCGGTAGGTGCTGACGATCGCGTCGAGCACGATGAGCACGATCACGACCAGCCAGAGCAGGAGCGCGATGCTCTGCAGCGAGCCCACCCGCACCATGCTCAGCACGAGGATGACCACGGCCATCGGCAGGAAGAACTCCGCGACGTTGAAGCGGGAGTCGATCCAGTCGCGGGCGAACTTCCGCACCGGCCCCTTGTCGCGGGCGGGCAGATACCGCTCGTCGCCGCCGGCCAGCGCCTGGCGCTGTTTGTCCAGCTGCACACGGCGATCCTCGCGCTGGCGCTTGGAGGCGTCCTTGCGCGTCATCGAGGTGTTGGCGACGCTGCGGCGCTGGGACTGGGCCGCACTGCGCTTGGGCGTGGGCCGACCCTTCTTCGCCTGGGGGTCGCGGGGCTGATTGGAGTCGGTCAGCGACGCCTTGTCGGCGACTGCGGCCTTCTCATCCTTGGCACGGCTACGGAACACAAAACCCAAGGGTACGGGGTGCCCGGGGTTGGACCCCAGCCCGGCGGGGAACGATCCGGCAACACCAGTCGTCATGTAAGGGACAGAGGGGACGTTGCATCGTGCTTCCGGCCCCGGGTTTCCCTGGGGGGACACCTACTCCCTACGCCGGAGCGGGAGCGAGTGCAGTCGTCCTTGGGGATGAGCGCATCCGTCCCCGAACAGTGCGTCAATGGATGCAGGGCCCGTACTGTGGGTTCTGTTGCAGAGCTGGAGCTGGAGTCCGTCAGAAGGGGGCGCGCGAAGCCCATGAGCGGTGTCATGAAGCGTATGGGGATGATCTTCCGCGCGAAGGCGAACAAGGCCCTTGACCGGGCCGAGGACCCGCGCGAAACCCTCGATTACTCGTACCAGAAGCAGTTGGAGCTGCTCCAGAAGGTGCGCCGCGGCGTCGCGGACGTCGCGACGTCCCGCAAACGCCTGGAGCTCCAGCTGAACCAGCTGCAGTCGCAGTCGACCAAGCTGGAGGACCAGGGCCGCAAGGCGCTCGCGCTGGGTCGTGAGGACCTGGCCCGCGAGGCGCTGTCCCGCCGCTCCGCGCTCCAGCAGCAGGTCACCGACCTCGAGACGCAGCACGCGACGCTCCAGGGCGAGGAGGAGAAGCTCACCCTGGCGGCCCAGCGACTGCAGGCCAAGGTTGACGCCTTCCGCACCAAGAAGGAGACGATCAAGGCCACCTACACGGCCGCCCAGGCCCAGACCCGGATCGGCGAGGCCTTCTCGGGCATCTCCGAGGAGATGGGCGACGTGGGCCTGGCGATTCAGCGGGCCGAGGACAAGACGGCGCAGCTCCAGGCCCGCGCGGGCGCCATCGACGAACTGCTCGCCTCGGGTGCCCTGGACGACCAGTCCGGCATGCACAAGGACGAAATCCAGGCCGAGCTGGATCGGATCTCCGGTGGTACGGATGTAGAGCTGGAACTGCAGCGCATGAAGGCGGAACTGGCCGGTGGCTCGTCCTCGCAGCAGCAGGCGATCGAGGGCGGCACGGGCGAGTCGCAGTCCCAGCAGCAGCCGCAGGACACCCCGCGCTTCGACAAGCAGTAGGGGCCACGCCTAGGAGGCCGACATGGGCGACATGATCGTGAGGATCATGGGGGAGGGGCAGGTGAGGCTGGCCGACAGCCACCTCACCGAGCTGAACAAACTGGACGACGAGCTCCTGCAGGAAATGCAGAACGGCGACGGCCCCGGCTTCCGCCGCACCCTGGGCGCCCTCCTCGCCAAGGTCCGCGAAGTGGGCTCCCCCCTGCCCGACGACTCCCTGGAACCGTCGGAACTGATCCTCCCGTCCGCGGACGCCACCTTGGAGGAGGTCCGGGACCTGCTGAGCGACGACGGCTTGATTCCGGGGTAGGACACGGGACTTCTCGCCGCCGGTCAGCACCTTTCTTCAGCCCGTCCGGCATTCGAGGACGAGGTGCTGCCGTCCCGTGCGGGTCGGCATCTTTCAGCCTGTCCGGTGTTCGAGGACGAGGTGCTTGCCGTCCCGTGCGGGTCCGCACCTTTGAGCCCGTCCGGTGTTCGAGGACGAGGTGCTGCCGTCCGTGCGGGTCGGCATCTTCCAGCCCGTCCGGCGTTTGAGGACGAGGCCGTTCAGGCCGAAGCGGGGGTCTGGGGGCGGCAGCCCCCAGG
>Ga0307512_10005132_pt1 | contig 13854 bp, 13 predicted proteins | sample 14_EM_MG_FD_200267 | JGI IMG/M metagenome (GOLD analysis project Ga0307512, IMG submission 200267) | Populus trichocarpa ectomycorrhiza microbial communities from riparian zone in the Pacific Northwest, United States - 14_EM | ecosystem: Host-associated > Plants > Roots > Unclassified | place... | reverse complement strand
TATGAAAGAAACCCCAGGGTTTTTTCAATGAGTGGCTCAGGGGTTTTTTTTGAATTTACCCACCACTTTGATCTCAATTTACCCACTGAGCTTATTGAAATCAAAGTGGTGAGCTAATTCAGAGCTAATTCACAATTTGCCCACTGGGTTAATTGTGATCAGATTGATGGGCAAATTTTAAAAAAACCCACAATTTTCCCACTGGGTATATTGTGGGTAAATTGTTTAAAATCTCTCAAAAAACTCTCAATTGTTGAACAGGCGCAAGTTGTATATTCTATACTACATGCTACTCTAGTCCTTACCTTAGTGTGAGGGGAAGAGGGGAGGCTTGAGGCTGTTGTTGTTGTTGAGGCTTGTGAGGGTAGAAGTCGAAGAGACGTTATATTATGTCTATCAAAGACAGGCTCTATATATACGTTCTGGAGAGGGTGACGGTCACTGCTATACAGCGTGACACAAGCCACTGATGGTCACTTAAGGTGACTCATCTTAGTAATCAACCGGGCCGCTGACACATAAGTATCGCGTCACTCCGGGATGAGTTGTAACCGGTATTACCGGGACCGACTAGCGCGAGTACGCGGACACGCGGTTTCAACAAGCCTGAGGTTAGCATCGAATACGCCAGCGAGGGGCTGTGTTCTCGGGCCCATGGGAAAAAATGGTCACGTAAGCATAGGAACGATCCAGAACTTTGGCGATAAGAAGCCCACTAACTGAATTTTTGAATTTGAGGTTCGAGGAGCAGATAGTCGTCGAGGTTGTAGAACAATACTTTTGGATGTACGGAGGATCTGATCGGATCCTGAGGAAGAAAAATCTTCACCCACGTGCCCGAGATAATAGCGTTCAATCGTTGTGCCGTGCAAGCCTTTAGCGATTGGGCTTAAAGATTGACTCTCTGACCTCGCGCATCCGTGGTGTTCCTGGACAGTAGGAGAATCGATAGAGGCCAGACCACGCCCATTCACGGCAGGAAGACCGTCATGAGGGTTTTAGCTCGCATCTAGACCAACTGAATTATACCTTGAAGGTTCCAATGCAAGATTGGGGTAAGAGAGCTGTTACCGGGACAGGTGAGGGTGCTGACAATAGTCGTCGCATGACGTTGGCGACGGAATTCCATTTCGCTTAAATACGAAGGAGCGAGCGTGGGAAAAAAACCCTAAATCCTATTCCGCCAAATCGCCATCATGTCTGCATACCCCGGCCAAAGCCTGACCACAGACCAACTCCTCTTTGCCCTAGGCAAGGATCTGGAACGCAAGCTTTCACGGTACGTATCCACCCGAGCCGCTCAGACCCACCGTTAACCCGAATTACAGTTCATACCCACCGTTCGATTTCGCCGAGGTAGGAGCGAAGCGCTCCTTCGGACTCTGATCCTCTCTTTCTAACCATCTTGAACATTCAGGTAGATGCGCTCGATAAAAGCCTCTCCAAAGTCACCATGAAGATTCGCACCATGAGGAATGCACTGGTACCAGCGAATAGGCTACCTGTCGAAATCCTCCAGCAAATCCCCTCGTGGCTTCCTTACGTATACGAAATCGTTGCCGCCTCCCAAGTTTGTCGCTATTGGCGCGCGGCCTTCCTATCTTGTCCCGACTTGTGGACCTTCCTTGACTGCAAGTCGACGCGTGCAACGCGCGCTTTCATCGAAAGGTCAGGGGTAGCACCGTTGGATATCTGCATTCGTCCCGGATACTCCCCCGAGGCTTTTGTCTACACTATTCCACACATACCGCGGTGGGGGTCCTTGGATGCTCTGGTGACTGGCGAAGAGATCGGGCCTGTGTTAGCCACTCTATCTGCGCCAAGTTCAGCTCCGAAACTCTCCAATCTGTCCGTTGTCCCTATGATTGGGCACGAAGGGGGCCTGGTGACCTCGAGGGGTAAAATTCTTGGAGGCGTGATCCCTTCGTTACAGCGCTTGTATTTCTCCAATCTCAAGGTCGACATACACAAGCTCACAGCCCCCAATCTCACCCACCTCTTCCTCGCCAGCACTCGCTCCGAGCTAGTTGACATGACCACATTACTGGACTTCCTCGAACGCAGCCCCCTCCTTGAAGACTTCGAACTTCGCTATCCCGGCCCCACAGGAATGGACATTGCGCATCCTGATCGTGCCGTTTCTCTCAATCACCTTTGTCGTATCATTCTTTGGGACCGGGGTTCGATGTTCCTGAACCACCTCGTCGTACCCCACGGAATTGAGTGCGAGCTCAATTTCCTCTTCACCGATGGTTCAGCAACGACTGGGTTCCTCGAAGAGATGTTCGGAAGGCCCCCGGAGGGGGTTAAGCCGATCTATGGAGCGGAGTCCTTGAGCATCGTTCCGCACCACGCTCGCGGGGCCGTACGGTTTTTGGGACCTAGCGGATTTGTAGAGATCTTTCCAACATTATTCCACACGGAGAGTACTTGCACGACGCGTTTCATCAATTACCCACGTTCCGTTTTGAAGAAGATCAAGGACTTGTTCATTGGATCTAGGGATGGGGTTATCCCAGGGTGGGGGTCGACTGACGTTCGGAAGCACCTCAACAAGATGCCCTCGCTCGAATCCCTCACCGTTATGCATTGCAAAAATGCGTCTTTCATACAAGCCCTTCTCCCAACAGAAGGCAAACTTCCATGCCCCACTTTGAAGAACCTCACCATCCACGTCGGACCTACTGAAAGCTTCAACATTCCCGCTTTCCGGTCAATGGTCGAGCAGCGAGGGACGCACGGGCATAAATTTGAGAAGATGGTTTTAGTTTTCAGCTACGAGCACCGCATCCACTCGGCTATTCCGAATTTGGAGATCAAGGTGGACGATCGACCTTTGTACTGGGACTCGAAGAAGAAGATTTGGAGGTATCTGAATGAAGGAGAAGTTTACTGGGAGGGTGGTCGATCCCTTGCTCCCCCGGATATCATGTCTCTTCTTCCTCCCATGCATCTTCCTGTGTAACATTTGAGTACCATGATTGACGATCACTCGCAATTTTGGACATACTAATGTGTCTACTTATACACGACGGGTTGATACGCCTTCCTCATATTTACAAGACGAGTAGTAGCTGATTTTCTAATTGTCTGGCTGACTACCTCACTGGAGTCGGGTATGTCTATTCGATCCTGTCCTGTCGTGGATTGTTCGCGTATTCACTGCACCACCGCCCTTTGCGCACTGTTCACCGGAAGCCGCTCGTACCGACCGTGATGTGGGTACAAACGATAGGTCTTCTTTTCGGCCCACATGCTAGGCTGGGTCGTGAGGGAATTTCTCTGAATTCTTCACTGCGAATGACCACGCGGTCGATAGATTAAACCAAAACGTCTTGGATCCGTGCAGGACGGAGATTCCTACACGTACATCCCAAATAAGTTGCCAGCGCATCTTGACATGAACGCTGTCCGTACCTGGTTTCGTGGGTGTGGGCGGGGATTTCGTGATGGGAATCTCCGGTATTTGCTTGGTATTGCTCAGAACTCCGGCGCTGGTTGGGGAGATCTTTATGAAGCGGTTCTAGGATGACGTCCGAAGAACCACCACTTACATTCCTTCACAGGTTCTCGTGAAAATTTCCGCCGATTCATGTATGATATGACGGTGACACCCAATGCTGGGTAAATAAAGGTACTTACAACCCTCTTCTTCAACCAGACCGGCCCTCTATGGTGATGCAGTACTGCATCTTGCGGTGGGGTGACAAGCAAGTCGAAAAGCCACACCAAGTGCGTCTTCCATCTACAATAGTATTCTTCCGCGCCCGCGCACTAAATCACAGCGCGGTCCCCAGACATTGAAATCACTACAGTGGGACGTTCCTTATCCGTTTACAATGAGGGACAAGATGATACACATCCTTCACTCATACGCTAGAGAAGGGGAAAAAACGCTCGAGATTCGGTTTCGCTTTTATCGCATATTTGCCCGGCGGTGAATCTCTGCTGGAGTGTTCAAGAGAATCGCCGGTACTGATCGAGTCAAGACCTGTGCAAGGACGCGAAATAGGATCGTGGAAAACAAAGGTTCAAGCCATCCCATCAGGACCATATATGCTTATATTCAGAGTCCATCGGCACTGCCAGCGCTGTGACTGGCTCATTCTAGATGCGAGTTCTGGGCGGGTGTGTTGTCTGGTTTCCCGCTCTCTGGTAGTTCACAGCTCTGTACGAGATATCTTCGGTGTTAAGGACCTCTCTGGTGAAGGTTTGGACCGCTGATCGGTCGCCTAGAATCACGAACTCACCTACGGCACCTCTTCACCTTCGGTTTGTGACGGCCCGAGCCCACAGCGGGTTCCCCCCCACAAGATCCGCGTCGAGCGCCTGGCGAGCCAGCCAAGGCCTTCTAGCGGGGCGGGAGTGCCCGACATACACCTTCAGCGGTTCTCTCCGAGCCAGTTTCTGGAATCGGAAGGTTAGCGTTCAGCCCACATGGTGGTCGTGGGTGTGAAGACGCTCATTAAACCTTCTAACGTTAGTGCTGTCGTCCTTTTGAGGCGACCGCTGACCGAGTTCTAGGCCAAATGAGAAACTGAGGCAGACCGTCGCTCCTGCCTTCCTCCGTGGGTCACACAGGCCCTAGAAGGAAACTGTCTTGGTCAGACGTTCCATTCCATGCTGATTTCACCCACGGGCCGCCCTGTATCTTTTGTTTGAGAGATGGCCATTCGATAGACGCCGGACGTGCTTTAGCAATCAATCGACAGTGGCTTCCCACTTGGAGGGTCGGGTGCTTGTCGAAGTGTGTTCGCGGCTTGGATCCGGAACGAAAGATGAGATTGCGGCCCGCTCTGGCGTTCAAGTGAAAATATCCCATAGAGTGGGTTTCATCCATATCACAACACGTTAAGGGTTTCAACGTGGGTGCCTTAACTGAATACACAACAGGGGGCTACCAGGTGGTATGGGGCTGGTCAAATTTCGGAAAATTATCGGGTCCGAGCGAGGGTTGAGAGTGGGGTATTCACCCGGCAGTCCAGCCAGGAGAACCTCAATCTAGTATTGAGTGAGGGACAAAAGACTAAAAGGCGTTAAGACAAAGCGACGGCTACAGACACGGGCAAGGAGACGCGTAGACGCCAGTGAGGGCGGGGGTTCCCAGATAGGGAACCGTCATTGACTAGCGTCGCTCGCAGGTTGCCATCCGCCGCCGCTTGTAGTTGTACACACCCTTACGCGTTACGCACAACGCGGACACCGTCTGGGAGTAGAATCCACGCTCGGTACCAGGTCTGGTATCACAGCCATCTTCAACTCACTAGGTCGTCCGTTCGCTCCTCGGTTTCTTATTCCTGATGGCGGACATACCCTCACTCCCTGATTCAAATTTGAACCCGCCTCGTCCTGACCTCCCTCCTTCTCCAATTCGGCCCCTAACGGCAGACAGCCTCCGGTTGCAGGTGGCCACAGAGACGCCAACGAGGAAGAGGTCTCTGCGAACTGGCGAGACGAACACACCAATCGCTTCCACCTCGACAACTCATGTCCCCGGCATCTCGCCGACAATTTTCCATCCCACACGACCGAATGCACAGTTCATTTCCAACCCGTTGGACGCGTATGATTCTCTGACAGTTGTTCAAGAGTATTCTCTTGGCTCCGACACCGAAGACGAGAAGCTACATGCACAACTATCTACGAGTCCAAGGCGCCGACGGACCAAGCGCAGTCGTGAACCTCTCCTTCCCATTGGTGGTCCTATCAAGAAACCTAGCGTATCCTCACCTTCTACACCAACAAGATCCAGCATACCTGCACGACGTTCATTATCTATTTATACACCCTCTCAACTGAACACGATCAACACACCCACCACACCGTCCAGAATGAGAAACAGTCTTGATAAAGTCTTCAAGAAGCGCCTCAGTGTCGAATCGGTCAGAAGGTCTGTCTCAGCTCTCGGCCATACCCCCACGCAGGAATCGGCCCCCCGAATTGAAACCCCTACCACTGATGGGTGTCTCACGCTCGACATGAAATCTACTGACATCGAATTTGCGCCCGTTGTTGTGGAGAACACTCGGAAGAACACGTTCTTGGCCTCCCAAAGTCCAGATTCTCACGACCACCGAGGATGCTTCACGCCAACTCTCCCAGCCGGAGGGTTGGATTTGAGGGACGTCCCTAGGATGGATGCTAACAAGAAGCCCATTCGCAAGTGGACTCTCCATCCATCTAAGAATCGTTTCTTCTTGAACGGACGTTTTTTGACGGGTGGAGATTCTTTGTGGGCTTTCGCAGCGTCGTTGGCCGTGGTATTTACCATCGCCGGCGTCTATTTCGGTACGACTGCCGTCTGGTGGTGGAATAACGAGACCATTATCGTTCCTATCGTCGCCGCATATATGACCCTTTTAACGATATCAAGCATGTTAGCAACTGTAAGACATTTTGGGGGTGACACGGATTTGGCGAGGGCTAATCCACGACTCACAGGCGTTCACCGATCCCGGCATCCTTCCTCGTGACCTTGATTTGGATCCGCCATACCCAAACGGTTCACCTTTGGACGGTGTCAAAGCACCGCTACCAAGGGATCTCAAGGTCCGGGCAGGAGTGTACGTATTGCGACCATAATACCGCTCATTCCATCAATGAAATACTTTCCAGTGTTCGTGTCAAATATTGCCCAACATGTCAGACGTATCGACCACCCCGGTCAAGTCACTGTAAGATGGTAAGCACTTCTTCTCTGCTTGTAACTACGCCAAGAAATGCTCACCAAGTCCTGTTTCAGTGCGACAATTGTGTCGACGGCTGCGACCACCACTGTCAGTGGGTCAATAACTGCGTGGGACGGAGGAACTATGCTTCGTTCTTTATGTTCCTTTTATCTGCGGTACGTTGGGGCAATCATTCACGTTGACAGAGCTTGTCGCTCATCGCGCTCCGGTTTTTGATAGGTGTTGACAAAACTATACATCATCGTTACTTGTGCACTGCATCTTTATTTCTTGACTGTTCGGCGGAACATCGGTCTTCGTGAAGCCCTTCAACACGGGGTGGGCAGTGCTGTGGCATTCTCAATATCGATCGTTGTAATCTGGCCGGTGCTTGCCCTGTTGTCATACCACCTCCGGGTATGTTGAAAACTATTCTTGGATCTAGGACCACGCCGCTAATACCACATTTAGTTACTCGTGCTCAACGTCACGACGATTGAACAGGTGTGTTATATGAATCGTTTCTCCAATGTGCTATTTATGACACCCTCCAAAGATCAGGAACCAGGCTCACAAAACGGTTACCGCGGATCCTGCACCCCCAAACCCATTTTCACATGGGAAGTGGACCAGGAATTTTTCCTACGTCCTTTGCAGACCAGCTGGAAAATCTTGGCTGGATGGTCATGGTATCGCGACCCAGGACAAGAGAGAGGTTAACCCGGGGTTTCTGAGCAACAAAGACCAATGATTCGAGTATATTACCGAACTGTCCGGATATTCTCACGCAGGCGTCTCTTTTCATCTCCTTTTGGGTCACCTTTTTTTGGAGGACCCTCGCCTTTCCGAAAGCATCGCATGTTTTCGCAAACTTGTATACTAACATTCCACACGTTTCTCTCGGTCCACGAGGGTTGCAGAGCATTTACGCGTTATCCTAGTCGATTTATACTTACTGGTATCTAATATATTGTGGTTTTCTTCATTCGATTTGGTTCCCGGAGGAATTTTGAAACCCGACAAGGCGAACGCATCAGAATTGACGTTACCTCGAGAGTCGACAAAAAAGTGAGTGACAGCCATCAAGCTTTCCGGCGTCCGCAGGGTGAGTTGTCCCGATCAGTTTCCCTGGTAAGTGGACGTGATGGAGAGGCACTCCGAAACGCGACCCACCGTTATGTTTGTACGCGTTATCCCCATCGCTTCCCCTCGCTGATTCACAGATTGTGTGATAACACAAGTTATAAAGGCATATTGTGGGAAAATCGCAGACGCCTTACTTTAGCATGGATCTATGCTTAGAATCTTGCCTGCCGAGAGTAGAGATACATAAGTAGCAGCACCAAAGTGATTCTTATGATCCCAATGGCCGACCCATAGGGCCAGAGACGTCGGTGAGACGCCACGCGTCATGGGCAATATTGGATCCCACAAACCTCTGGCCGCCTCCGGTGTCCAAATAATTGGAAATTATTTCCATCATGCTATAGTCAGCAGTTTTCCGAAGCAATAGAACGGAAGCTATGCAAGTGACGTACTGTTTCGGATCTGGCCCCGGTGAGATAAATTCCCATGACAATTCTCCCCGGGCAGCGAAGGAGACGGATGTCTACGGATCTGATAACTGTCGCCACCACCCGTTCTGCGTCCCTCCATGCAGTGAAGAGAGCTTAACCGCGAGAAAATAGGGGCCTAATAGGGGCTATGCAATATCCTCACCCTCAGTTGATCACTCTTGAAGCACGGAGAGCCGCCGCGGGAAGAGGAATCAGTCGGAGATTGAATTCAGCCACGCGTGCCGTGTTCATGCCGTTTTAAACTCTCTTCCGCCCCACAACCCAAAACGCACTTATCAGACCCGGTGAGTGGCCGGAACCATCCCAGAAGCTCCGCTCGGAAGTGAGGGGCCGCTTTCGAGGTCTTAAACTCACAGGTTATCTCAACACTTCGGTAATTCTCCACAGCGCCGGGAGTCACTGGTTTTCGGATCGGGTATGTCAACCAAATCCTCCGAGCCTCCGTCACCTCCACCTAGCGATCGCCCTTCAAAAAGACAAAGGCGGTCAGATAAACCCTCGAGCCAATCCAAGGCCGCACCCTCGGAACAAACCCGTATGTTCTCTCACCCACGGCCATGCTGAAATATTCCACCTAATCCGTCAATCTTTTGTCTTTGTAATTCATCTTAGGTGCCGATGGGAACGTAAACCGGACGAAAGCTGATTCGACCCGTCCACGCTCTCCACTCTTCACTGCTCACCGTCAACCCGTGCCTGGGTTGCCCGCAACTCCCTACTCTGCGATGAACCCGGGGGACTATCCGCTTAACGGTTCACCCTTCCATGTCCCGCCATCATACGCGCAGCAACACCCGCCGCAACAACACGGGGCTGGTCAAGGATCTCCAGGCACCCCAGTCGAATCTGGTTCCCCGCACGCGATGCAGCATTCCTCCTTCCCATATACGACCTTTACCTATCCAAGCCACTCTTACCCACAGTATCCACAGTACCCCCAACCTATCATGATGTACGGCCATGCACGTGCACAACCCCACACCACGCAGGCTGGCCCAAGCACGACTCCGTCTACATCGAGCAAACCGACTCCGACATCCGCGAAACGCAAAAGTCTGCTTTCCGCTCTACCCGATCCCATACATGTTTAACTAACCACCAGCCTTCCCTCAGGTAGTGGCAATGATCAGGCGGCCGCGACGGCAAGCGATAATAAGAAGCGAACGAAAACTCAGCGCGCTTGCGACAGCTGTCGAAGCAGAAAGATCAGGTGGGCTTCATCCGCTCCTTCCATCGATTTGCGTTTAATCGTCGTTCCTAGATGCGATATTCTCCCGGACAGCGATCCTCCCATCTGTCAACACTGCAAGCAATCACTGTTCGAGTGCACATTCTTCCTTCCAATCACAGAAACCCGGTTCAAAAAGAAGAAAACGGAGGACGAGGCTCAAGCCCCAGAGAAGGAAAGTAGCAGGGGAACGTCTTCACCGAAGACTGATACACAAAAAGGCGAGACACGCGTTTTTGGTGCGCTTCCCTCACTGACCGTCAGCGTTTCGGTTTCTGACTGGCACAGGCCCAACATCCGCCCAGCACCTCCTACACTCACAAGCAATGATTCCTCCCCGAACATATGAATCGTACGATTCTCGGTATAATCACACCTGGGAGGTCAGCAAAAGTGGCGACGGACTTATCCACGTGCACGAACCATCCATGGGCGGAACCCACGCTGTCACGCCGAAACAAGCGGACTTGAAGGTCGACCGTGACACGATCCAGAAGCTATTGAATCTCTATTTCACAGAGATTGCCCCAATGTTTCCCATCGTGACTCAGGCGGAGTTTCTCGCTAAGCCATCGCCCTCCCCGCTCCTCCTATACGCGTGTTGTCTTGTCGCTGCTGCGAGGCGGCAGTTTCCTCAAGCGATCTTCGATTCAATTCGGTATGCTGCGAACAGCGTGATTAAGATGGATGATGTCCTATCAACGGCCTCCATCGTAAACGTCCAGTCATTGTTGATATTATGTATGGTCGCGGATTCCCACTCGCAGTATGTACCTAATGCCCTTTCGGCATTATGGGTTAGAGCAGGCACTGCAATCAGGATGGTAACACCGTTTCATCTTGCCTGTTTTGACCATTACGTTAACCCCACCTCGTCATAGGCACAGGATCTTGGCCTACATCGCGCAGAGTCAGTCAAGCAGAACATTGAGTTGCGCCGACGCCTGTGGGCGGCTTGCGTGATCAGCGATCGATGGTACGTCTGCCAATTAAGATCGGAGGAAGAGCCGGTGCTCACGAACCACCCCATTACAGGATTAGCCTAATTTACGGTCACCCATACATGATCGACGTCGTGGATTGTGATGCCCGATTGCCGTCATCCGGCGATTCAAATGATTTGTACTTGGACGAACTTCTGCGATTGAGTGTCTTGCTTGGCCGTGTTCTCAAAACGATCTACACGTACGTTGATTCACTGAGATGTACCGTGTTGTTGGGCCGGTCTGACCTATGATTCAGTCCGGCAGGTTTAATGATTGCTACCGACGAGCAGCTTCACAAATTGCTGGAAGACCTTGAGGCATGGAAAGAGAAGCTCCCAGAAAACCTTCTTTTCCATGGCCCTGACACAGGAAATGCTGCTGGTATGTTTGGGCCTCGGAGGGTTTCTGAATACTAGCTCAAGTCCATTCAATTTATTAGGTCTGTTGTTCATGCTTTACGCTTGTGTAAACATGATCTTTTGGCGTGTGTTCATGCGGATCTCCTACACCTGTCCTCCCCATCTCACATTCTCCCTGACGGTCGAGAAATGGACGAATCTCGTCAAGATAACTGGGGATGTGATCGATTGGCTTGACAAGCATGAGAACATGTATGACATTTGGCTTGTGACGGCATACTCGGCCACCTCTTGTGCTCTGGTTCAGGTGAGCTTGAGTTCCTGCTGCCCCTCGATGTTGACCCTGGACAAACTATCGCATTGGCGTGATCTCCTATGCCTGTATTGCCGAATACCGAATCGAAGATTAAATTTTTCCATTTCTAGTATCATACTTGGGCTCGAAGGGCTGACGCCAACGCTCAAGCAAAGCTTAAAAAACTGCGTGACTGCGTGAGGCGCTGGGAGGCAGCGATCTCCCCGGATCATATGTCGGCACGACGAAAGGCGAGTAGATATTGCCCCTTTTCTGTTCATTATGGAATATATTCTTCGCAGTGGACCATTGCTAACATTAAATCGGACGCTCGGCATGACTGCTTCTAGACCGCGGAGATTATATTTCTCCTATACGAGGCAACGCTTGCTCCTCCTCCCGCTATGACACCACCTGCTTTGAATCCAACTGTCGGTGTGACGGCCCACCCCCCTGCGTCGGAGCTGGTGTACAAAAAGGATGAATCACGGCCTGGCGGAGGGGTTTTCGTTGCTAAGGGAAGCAAAGAAGGATACAAAGATCTTCCTCCGGGTGTTATCATTGACTCGTCGGAAGAGGAGGGTGGACCTTCGACATCGGAACGGAAGAAACCCACCACTACGGGTTCCATCACATACAGTCAACTACAGTTCACTGGGCCAGGGCCCTCGGTTCCTCTGATCGGTTCTCCGTCACCAATGGTCCAGCCGTTGGGTGGTGGTGGGGAACAGAATGTGAATCCTACCATGACTGATGTCCTCACCGTGGGTCCGCAAAGCGCGCACGTGATGAACGTGCTTGGCGCTCCTCAGATGACGAGCAATGGTGCGATGGTGGACTTTGGATTGGAAGGCATGCCTGGTGGTATGTTTGACTGGGGTAAGTCTCTGTGTTTCGATCCCTCCGTTTCTGTGATCGATTTCTGTGATCGATTCCGTGCGTGGTCCATCGTGGCTAACGCCCTAAATTATGCTGCAGGTCAATGGGACACGTTCTTCCAACGCTTTGCTGGAGGAGACAACAACCAAGTCCAAACATAGGCTGGCGGTGTACATGAACTGGTTCCCCCCGGCTGGACCAAAGTCAACTTTCGATGAAACTTTTCGACCTCAATAAACATAGAGACACGGCCTGTAATTTAGTTCTTCCCCCGCCATTTCGACCCGTTGCTCTCGTCTGTTCTAGTCCACTTCTATTCCTTCCCTCTCTTGTCTCTCCCCGATATTATCTTTCAATTTCTCTCCTCTCTTCTTTACTCTCCCCTTTTGCTATCCTGTCAGTCCTTGCACTAACGGTTGTATCCCTTCCGACGATCAGGCATTTTGTATATCCTAAACTCGCGTCACTATAATTAGTCCTTTCATGCATATAAGTATTTTGTTTGGACCGGCTCCTTCACCTCACGTCGCTTACCCTTCCTCCGTCACACCTATAAGCACCGTCTTGGTCGGTCGGCGGGAGTGTGGGGCCTCCCACTCCTTCTCCGTTTTATCCCTCGTAATTTCTCTCACATCGGCACACGCACGGAACTTGGTTTCGAAACTTCGCTTATTTACCCCCTCTCGGCATCTTCTTGGTCGTCTTGGAACACCTTCTAGTCCGCCCAAGGCCCTTGGATGCTTGAACTGCAACGGGACTCGGATTTTCGTCAACCACCCATCAAACTCCTCTCTAATCGCCCCATTCTATATTCAGCGATTCTTCGCTCGCTGATAGAGATAGAGTCCGTACCCATTCACATGGTCCGCCTCCTACACGGCAACAAGGGAATTTTTTTATACTTTTTTGTTCATTGTGCAATGCGCGGTCCCAATAGTGTTAACGTTACAACACGAATTTCGGAACCGTTTTTTTTTCTCTTCTTTTTTATTCATTTAATTCCGTAAATAAAACATGTATATACGTATTATGAGAGGTCGGACGCCCATTCCAATCAGTCACTAGTCCGAGTCTTTCGCTTGATGCGTTATGTATGCGGAGTGCTTTGAACTTGCGGAACGGAACTCATGGGAAGGCCCACGATGGTGTGTGACTGACTGATGAGATCTGAGAGAGAGCGCCGACGCCGTCTGTCATTCGCGGGCGGGTCGACAGTAGTGCCAGTGTCGGTGCCGATTACTTAGTGCTTGTTGGTTCTGCCGCATCGAAGTCGAAAGGGACGAATCGGAATTCGAATATTCGCGGTCAGGTCGAATCCATCAGAACCTCCCCTCCCCCACAGACACGCAAAATGTCATCCGACCACCGTCGCGGCAGACACAAACGTGTATTGTCGATTACGTAGCGACGGGAGAGCGGGGTTGCTTTTTAAGGATGAAAGAGCAGAGGGGGAGGAGGGGGAGTGGGGTGGCGTTATATGACAAGCTTTGAAATTTGAGTGCGGAGATGGGCTTTGTTGTGCGCCCCCTCCGGACCTTGGGGTTGGGTTTGCGTGTACAGTTAGACGCAAGTTTTCCGGATCCGTTGCGCACTTCGTAAATCGTTGAGGTAACTGCAACATCCCCCCCTGTCAACGCCAACCTTGCGATGAGTAAAAATAAACCTAGATCCCTACCTCGGAGTTCAACAAATAATTCGATATCATAGCACGCGTGGAAGTCGGGTACTGTGCGGACGTGATATATCCCACGACCTGGTACTCAAATCGTAGCGGCGCAGGGCGCCAGTCCCCGACTCCTTCAAAAGTATTTTGTTTTGTTTGGGACGTGCACAATATGGCATTTATTTAACTGTTATTCCTG
>Ga0307512_10005131_pt1 | contig 13855 bp, 13 predicted proteins | sample 14_EM_MG_FD_200267 | JGI IMG/M metagenome (GOLD analysis project Ga0307512, IMG submission 200267) | Populus trichocarpa ectomycorrhiza microbial communities from riparian zone in the Pacific Northwest, United States - 14_EM | ecosystem: Host-associated > Plants > Roots > Unclassified | place... | reverse complement strand
TTAGCCAGCAATCATCATCGCAGCCATCAACGGTCCCGGGGAAACTCACTGGCTATCGGATCACGCCATCGGGCTCACGTTAGCCACCAATCATCATCGCAGCCATCAACGGTCCCGGGGAAACTCACTAGCTATCGGATCACGCCATCGGGCTCACGTTAGCCAGCCTTCATCATCGCAGCCATCAACGGTCTCGGGGAAACCCACTTGCTATCGGATCACGCCATCGGGCTCACGTCAGCCAGCTATCATGCATGATCGCAGCTATTAACGGTCTAGGGGAAGCTTACTAGCTGTCGAATCAAACCATCAGGCTTAGGTTAGTTACACATCGTAAGTCACGACTGTGCGGGGCACCCACACGCTGTCCAATGGGGCCATCAGACTTGTATTAGCTATGAATAATCTCCTCCTGGAAGTGTGTGTGGGGACTTACATGCTGACCAAATCGAACCCGTAATGCTCTTGTTAGCCGGAAAACTTCGCTGCGGTTGGCGATCGAAGAAGCACTTACTCTCTACGGAACCACATCAGGCTCTTATTAGCCACGCATAATCACGTCAAAATGGGCTCAGAGGAACTCACCCACTATTAATTTAATCCACCATGGCTCGTTAGCTCTGGATTTCTTTGTGTAGATTAATCCGAGATGGAACTCACTCTCTATTAAATCAAACCACAAGAGTTAACCTGAACACTTATTGTTGCACGAAACACAAACTCACTTGCTATTCAATGAATCAATTGAATTGCACTTAGTCAAGATATTCTCTCTGAGAACATAGCGAAACCCACCGACTATCGAATCAATTCAGCGACCCTACGTTGCAATCTATCATCTCAATGAGTGATAAGGAAGAAACGCACAGTCTACGTAATCAGGTTTTAGTTAGCCACCATTAACATGGAAGGGAATGGGGGAGGAACCAACCCACTATTCAATCAAGAAGCGAAGTTCCGGTTAGTCGCACTCTATCACAGTAGTGCAGAGAGGATCGCAGGGAAATCTCACTATCTATATATTCAACATAGGTTAGCCACATGTCATCCACAGCAGAATATGGCCTGAAGAACTTACAAGCTATTAGATGGAGCCATCAGGCTCGAATTAGCCAGGTGCTGCCGCTGCAACAAAGGATTCTGGAAGGAACTTACCGTCTTGGAGTGAAGCCGCCGGGCTCAGGTTAGCCGCACATCGCTGTAATTTTGGGAAACTTACCGGCTGTCCGTTTATCCCGTTCAGCTCTGCCTAGCTGCCGACAGTCGTCAAATGGGAATTATCGGGATTACTCACTGACTATTCCATCGATTTAATATTAGCCACTCATTGCCACAATGTGCACTTGCTAGGAAGACGCTTACACGCTATGTTTTCGAACCACAGGTTTCTGATTAACTACTCGTTGTGGCCACGTGCAAAATTTATGGAGATACTAACCGGCTGTTGATTCGAGTCGTTAACTATAGGCTTGGATCAGTCATGCAAACTAGAGAAACTTACTAGCTACCGAACAAAACCATTGGGCTCAGGTCAGCCACCCCATATATTCAGCATAAGGAACTCACTCACTACAGACCAACCATTAGTTAACTTAGCCGCCGACTATCGCCAGGCAGAAATATCAGAAGAACTCACTAGCTGTGATATTAATCCGCCGGGTTGCGATTAACATTGCATTTTGCCTATGGTTACAATCGGGAAGCAACTCACATCCTGTCGAATCGATCCAGCGGGCTCAGTTTGGACTTTTATCATCGAAATAGTAAACAATCAAAGAGACTCACCGTCTGCTCAGCTCAGACGTCGGAGACCATTAGTTATGCATCCTTGCTATTGGAATCTTTCATTATCAAAGAACTTACCGGCTATAATTGGTTTAGTCAGCTAGAGGTAGAAAGGCAGTACTGGTCAGTATTGGGGAACCTACCCACTTTCCACCAGAATCATATCCTTAGCTTAACTGTTTTCTCGCAGCTGGAAAAAGTCTATGTGGGGCTCACCGGCTATAGGAAGAAGTGGCTAGTCATTAGTACAGCGGTGGAACTCACTCATGGAACAACTCACTTGCTATCAAGTAGTCATAGGGATGCGGTTAGTCACTTATTTTTACCACAGACAAGTTTTGACTTAAAACTTACTCACTATTGAATCCAGCCATCCCAGGTTAGTTATTCATTTTTGCAAAAGTGAAAATGTTGATTAGAAACCCACCGGCTAGTAAACAACGTCATTGATCTCGGATCAGCCAAGCGTTATTCAACGGAACAGCCCAGTAAGTACTCACGGGCTACCCAATGGAAACATTGGACTCACGTTAGACACAAAATATTTTAGAATGACATAGTGCGGGGAAACCGGGGTACTTGCCACTTCAAAACCGCTAGGCGCAATGCCGTCCGTCCTTTGTTGTCCTTCACACTTTTCTCGGCTCCCTTCTGGAGCAATAAACGGACAACGGCCTCGCGTCCGTTCTTTGCTGCATGGTGAAGTGCTCTCTGCCCTGAATTGTCCGCGGCCTCTTTGTCCTCGCCTAAGTCAATTAGCAATTGTACCGTAGCGTCATACCCCTTTGCCGCGGAAATAATCATTAGTGTTTTGCCCTGGTCCTGATTATCAATTGTGCAAGTCGTTAGTAATGCACTAGCCACTCGTGGGAGCCCAATTCTTGCTGCGGTGTTAAGGAGTTCATATTTGAGATCCTCGGGACATGTTTGGTGCTTGTCGTTAGGAAGGCCCCCTCCTAGACGCATGACCCTTGCTGCACCTCGTAGAAAATCGTTTCGAGAGCGTACAGAAACCAGATCCGATTCTCCGAGTCGAGAAGCCATCCAGTCCCCCCAAAAGCGTGGGTATGTGTTGTCGGTCAATTGTCTGGAAGAAAGCTGTGAAGCGCGGTCCTGACCGCAAGCGTCCATGTGTTCTTTGAGATTTTCAAGTGCGTATTTGATGAATGACCATCGGTCGAGATAGTTGACATAATCTTCAAAATGCTGGGAAGCCCAGGCCTCGTTTTCTGGATAGGTTGCCTGTGTTTTGCGGTTTGTAAAGCAAAGCCTCAGATAGCGAATGCAAGCGGTAGCTATTGCAATGTGAGCATCTACGCCGGCCGCTGCATCACGCATGACGATTTTGGCCGCTGCACCGTCGGAGTTAGCTTCATCCGGTTTAAGTTTCAAAAAAAACTCTCGAGCGGTTTCATGAATGACTTGAACGGTTTTATCGGCTGTAGATAATTTAGTCAGCAGTGATTAAAACTGGTGCTACCCCATGCCCAGCGAAAGTCTCAAATGAATGTAATACCACCAATTCCCCGTGTCTCCAATAGGTTCCGCCCCAAGTACAGAATTCGCTTCTCCATATCGTCGGGTGTGTTTTCTTGGAATTTTTCATCGGAAGGTAGAACCAAGGAGTCTACAGCGGAGTCGTGTTCCGCAAAGATAGTAGAATGATACACTTCCACAACCGTTAGAGGACGTCGTGCGAACAGAACAAACTGGAAGATCTTTCTTGTATCAGCGATTGCCGATAATTGCACCCTATCGAGTGTAAATTTGTAAAGCTCCTGAAGGTCCACGGGAACCTTCTTTAAGAAGGGAATGAATTGGTTTTTATCACGGAAGGTGTTGATATAGTGCAGTAGTTCTTTTATAACCAAACTGACCCAAATGAATACACCTTGTGCGTGCGTTGTGATGTGCCCCTTAGCTTGGCCGAAGATTTCTTTAGATGACTCAAGTTTTTTGTAGAGGGAGTCATGGACAAATTTAGCGATATCTGGCCCATTCTCTTCCTGTAATGATATGACGTGGTGATGCTCCTGAATATGTCTCTGAAGTTGCTGAATAGGGCGGCTCGTGATGAATATTTTTAGGCGACAAAATCTCGTCTTGGTGCACAGTTCATATAGCAGATCGACAATGTCGCATCTGTCATTCTCTTCGGATTCATCCAGAGCATCAAGGATGAGATAAAGTTCTTTTTCAACAGGATGGTCTGCAAAAGACAGCAAAATCTTTTTCAAGGAGTCGTACGGCCATTGTTCGTGATTTCTGGGTCGAGCACTCCGAAACTCTCTTTGAAAATGATGGACGAAGAAGTGTTCATCTTTTTCCAGGATATGGTGAAGGATTGACCGCAGCATGTTTCTGTGAGTGGTTTCCAACTCACGTTCTCTAAAGGTATAGAAATAGTGAGCCACGACACCGGGGTTGTCCTCTTCTTTAAGGCTTTGCTTGAAGTATTTAGCAAGAGTGCTTTTTCCACTACCTGGCTTTCCTTCGATGAATAATATGCTAGAGCTTTCTGACTCCCACCATGCCCTATATTTTTCATGCGTCCATAGCCAGTTCAACGAGCTACTATGCTCCCTCGAGATTTTATCATGACGTTTACCGTCATCACCATAATGAAGGGAACGAAGACACTCTATATCAGCCGGTTAGCTGGATTCCAGGCTGCACAGCCGGGCCCAAACCTTGTCGCTCCTTGTCGTATTCTATGCAAGGTGGTGTAACGACCATGTTCTCATCGCGATGCAGTTCGTAGGCGAGTAAAGCTTTGAACTTTGAGTTTACTGTCTTCATATGCTCACAGAACGTTTCAAGGAAGCGAACACCCTGTTGTCCAAGTTTATCAATTCCCTCGATGACGATTGATATTTCTATGATTTCTTTTATGTAAAGAATTGCCTCTGCTAAAGCTTCCAGGGGCTCATTTCTCTGAGCTGCATCGATAATCTCAGTGATAGTTTTCTTTGGAAAATCCGAGTCCCGGCGAAGAATCGCATATAGAAGGGTGCGGATATAAGTATCGGTAATCGCTTTCGCCTGGTCATCACCTGAATTGTTGAGAATGTGGTGGAGAAGAGAGTGGGCGAAGGAAGTAACTAGGCTCTCCTTTTCTGCGGTCGAGCAGAAAAAGTAGAACACATTCCGAGCCTTCTGTTTTTCTTTGCCGACGACATGTGACGAAACTTCAGCCATTCCGTGTTTCGGTGGTCCAAGCAGCCATAGCACAGGTGGGCCATCGGGTAACTCCCACTGTTCGAAGTCGATATTCCTCAAAATCCAGTCGCACTTTGGGTCGGTGGGACAAATTGGTGGGATGTTTGGTATATGGTTATTCTGGGACAAAATTCCTAGGAATGTACTTTTTCCTGTTTCCGATCGGACTAGCACGCGTGGATTGTCAGTTGAGCTAAAGTAACCTCGATTATATTACTTACGTGTTTCAAAAATCTCATCGCGTTTCCGTGCCAGGGCTCTATCACCTATCCCGCGATTGCCACCACTAGCCAATATACCAGGTCAGCAAGCCGTCATATTGTACTAGTACATGTTTGGACTCACCCGCCAATGCGCACATTACCATGAATGGTATTTCTTTGGAATTCAATGTGTCTGGATTCGCCACCGTAGCTGGTCATGGTAGCTGTCGCTGTTAGCCCTAGTTGTGCACCCGCTAGAAAATCTAGTCCGGACGTCCTACCTGTTGGAATGCTGTGAGTACTGGATCTGTTCGGTCGTATCGTTGGGTGAAAGAGAATAACTTGAAGTTCCGGATATGCCTACAGCACTTTGCTGCCTGGGATGATGGGTGTCGGAGCTGTAGTTTGGAGGAGAGTGGCAGCACCACCACTATAATCAAAAGCAATATTTGTACGACATACAGAGCAAAGGTTCGGCCGAGTGCACTATACTCTACTTTACCTACTGGTTCCCTCTCAGCTCTCAGCCCCTGCCTTCTCGGCACATGTACTCGGGTACAAGGGTATATGGTGCGCGGTCACACAGGGCAAAAGAGCGCCCGACTTTTTTCTCCCATACAACGAGAAATGCCAAGATCCTCGTCTTTCACTACATAGCACATATTTTTCTGAGAAAACATCATAGAAACATCTCCAATAGCCTATTACCACCCCTTTCTCTTTCAGAATCTCTCTTTATTGTTGTGGTGGAGGTGTAGAATTTCCGCATTGTATGGAGCGCGCCCGACTTTTGACACCCTCCGTGTACATACTCTATGATCGAAGAGATCGAAGAGCTCAGTGTGACAAAGGTGCTTTTCCGCATGCACGACAGTGAATTCTTATTTGGTTCTTTCTGACCCATGTGTTGTTGAGTATGTATCTGCACAGGATCGACAGGCTCCCGTTCGTTCGATCGCCACTGTGCCGCTCAATAGGATCATGCGGAGGTATCCGATTTGTGATAATTGTAGTCACGCTGCCGGGGTTTGCGGCTCTTTCCAAGCCAGTAGCCAGTAGCGACACCACACTCTTGGGCGAGATATAGCTAGATCTGAGCCAACACCTACTTCCCCGCTATTCGGTCAAAAAATAGTGGGGGTAGAAGAACTTGTGTGTGGAATCTGTTGGCCAGGACACCTTGTGTAAGTTCGACCCCGCATGTTGCTCTCTGCATACATGTACACCAGCACTGCGTGTGGCCTGATCCGTGACCACGCTCTATCACGTGCAACTCAGTCCCTTTTAGTGTGCAACTGCGTGCAGCTGAGTGCAGGCTGTGTACCATACTGTGTACCAATAGATACCACAATGCGCATCCGCCTATCTTAATTGGCAAGGAATAGCTTGAATTGCATCAAGTTAACATGCGCAAGTCATTTGGATGAGAGCACATATAAATCTTCCCCATACGCCATCCGAGGGCACTTGAATACGACAGGACCTCACTGTATTATAGAAACACATCTTGTTAGTCTCTCCCCCCCTTCCTCTCTTCCTCCCTTCCTCCCTTCCTCCCACCCTCTCCTCCCACCCTCCCCACCACCCCCTCGCTTTCCCCCCACTGCCATAAGATATGAGTATGTACAAGTATTAAAAAGTAACATAACTGGAATTGTGTTTAGCAATCTCCACAGCTATGAGTTCCAATATCAGACCTAGTAGTGTCAGTACAAATAACCAGAGCATTGGCACAACCACCGGCAGCCGCAACATCTCCGATACCCATAAAGTCACAGACAGCCACAACAAAGCGATGAGGGACAGCACCACCACTGCCACAACAACTCACGATAACCGTAGAACCTATAGTGATCATGCCAAGCATATCGAGTTTAGTGGTTGTACTCTGAATGGCGACCAAAACTTCAGTTAGGTAACTAAACCCGGCACTCTTTAAGACATTTCAACGGCAAAGTATCCCTATTAACATTATAGAAGCTGGGTCTCGGCTTTACTAAGCCGGAGGATCAGCTGGTGGTCGTGACTATATTGTTGTGTGCAAGATACAAGTTTTTTTTGATGTATGGATGATTGGTTAGGGCTGGACTATGATTGGTCACCAGGCAAATTATTATTTTGTACAATCTTTCCATATCTACATCTATTGTAGGAAGGGCGAGAAACGTATCATATCTTTGCGGACTAAGCCGCGGGCCCCGAGACACAGCCAAAAGTCCCACAGTGGCAACAATGGTTCCCATGGCCGTTCTCTGCGTTGAATTGTTTACTTTTTGGAGACAGAGGCTGGAAAAATGCCACTGGTACCTGGAAGTAGGAGCCGTCTCGCCGCCCATATCGATTTCTTTGGCTACGGCGATAGCGAGTTGTATGTAATAAGATCGTGCTCTATTATCCAAAAAGATGATACCCTAAGATATTACAACAGACGGATTCACAAACTAATGGAAACTCTTCCATCACAGCCCCAACAACCTAATCAAACAACTGCCTACAAAGCACCCACGACTAGTTAGGTTGGGGATTCGTCCCAATTATATCTACCCGTTCTGCAACTTGATGGCTAGAGCTGTATACCCACAAGACCTGGCGTAATCGACAGGGGATTTTCCTCTGAAATTTCCGGCCTGAATGTAGACACCATTTGCGACCAACATCTCTCTATGGAGAACTTCGCTGGGTTCGCCTACAATTTACTTAAACAAAAAGGGAAATATACACTGGAGCAGAATACTGCACCTTAGAATAACGGGCGTTGGCAAATCAATCGGGTTGGACGCTGTACGAGATATCGCAGAACACTACCGCAACTGATTTTAATGCAGCATCCTAGGGTTCCGACGCCGCAACAACGTCTTGTTAGGGTTAGGGCACATGTCTAGGTGTGTGCGGGCAGCCAACGTCTGGCAGGATGTATGAGCTTGAAAAGCGTCTTTTGACCTGCTCGAAAACCAAACTGTCCGGCCATATTGTCACATAAATCGGGACACTACGGTGTAACACTTCCTCTAATACCTACTCGATTACCCTCTCTATTTTCTTTATCCCAGACTATTCACCGTGCTCGGAATAGGGCCTACCTTCTCTTCTGTCCGCTTTCAACCTTACAGCGAGACAATTTTATCAACACTATTCGACATTCTCAACGTCAATCTCTAGTCTGGCACCAGCGGAAAAAAACCGCCTGACAGACTATTTCACCACCTCTTTATAATTTATCACTACATGATTTGATCTTGCCCTGTGTAGGCTCCGAACCTGTGCCTTAGCGTTCCCAACACCTGGCGTTTATGAGCGTGTGTGATACGAATGCTTTAGTCCTCTCTGTCCGACGAGGGGCTCTTTGCTCAGTGCACGACCGTAGGATGCTGGTGGGAGATGTACTCAAGTGCACTTAAGACGGTACTCAAGCAAACTTGGAGGTGTGCTTGGAGGGGTGATTGAGCATATTTGTGAGGGTGATCGAGCGCACATAGAGGCAGTGACCAAGCACGCTCGAAGGTGCATTTGGAGGTGCACTTCGAGACGGTTAATCTGGGTATAAATGCGCTTGATCACCCTCTCTAAGTGCACCTATAAGTGAATCATCGAGTGCACTTAATCACCGTCTCCTAGCGCACCTCCTAGTGCGTGCGCTTGAGCATTGTCTCCAGCCAGCCCAGATCGACCGTGTGTACATATGATAGACATAGACAGTTAGAGAATAGATGCCATATTATCGTTTAACAAATGTTCCGTGGTCATGAAATTGGAACTACCGGTGTAAACAAGAATAATAAGTCTGAATAACTGAGCGAGGTACACAGGTCCGAGCGCGGAAAATCCTCGCTCAACGCACGGTTGCACGTGGCTCCACTCGAGTGCAAACTCATTTTTCCCGATGAGGGTACAGGGACCTTTTGTATAATTGTTTAATCCGCCATGAGCATTGCAGGTTCGAACTTGTATCTAGCTTTATCACAGGTTTCGGCCATGTCTTGTGCAGGTTTGAATTTGCGTGGCTGCGCCTAGTGCTTTTAGCACCCCACGTTTCTGATGCTGGGCTAAGCGACCTACTTTTGTTTATTCGGTCATTTCCTCAAAAATAGTTGGTAGTACAGTAGTCCCTGTTGGTGTGGTACTTTGCTTAGATGAACGGAAGCAAGAACGGAAGCAGGTTTACAATTTCACCATATACCATTCAACGACTGAGAGGTGGGGAATAGCCATAGCAAAAAAGAAGGGCCGATGAATAAAATTATAACGGTTTTGAACTCGTATTTGACGCTGTGGCAGGTCTCGAACCTGTACCCTAGCGTTTTCAACACTTGCAAGCCTGGCGTTTCTTGCACCTAAGTTACTCGCTCTTCTCATTTGTTCATTCCACATATATTAACGAGTAATACAATAACCTTCATCTAAGAAAGTTGTTATCGTCCGTATCGGTTTGCTTATTCGAATCTCCAACGGGTACAAAGTATAAAGGAACTATAGTCTCGGTAAATAAATTTCGGCCAACCATGGAGCTTGCGTCCCTTCATCTTGCTCGAGCCCCAAGAGGCGTCAGCGGTATGGCCCAAAATCTTTTGCATTCCTTACATAGCATTGGCTGATACTTGCAATCTAAAATTGACCTAAAGAATTCCGAGGGTCACGCGGTCGTACCCGGAGTGCGCGGTGATCATGAGGACTCCCAGCAAGATGGCGAAGAAGGACGAGGACTATCTAGCTATCGGCAAGCATTCAGAAACCACAGCTGTGCATTGCCGCCTGGGCCCGAGTTAGTCTGTGATGGAAATGAACGCAAGCAGGGGCGGACGACCGGTACCCCTATGGGCACCATTGAAAAGCGACGCGTATTTCATGTTTGGGGCTGAAAGTGAAGCTGGGGGATTACTAGAGTGTTTGTGATATTTTCAAGTCCTTACTAACTGGTTCTTCCTTCCGGGAGGTTCTGGCGCATGGAGCAGACGATGTCGTCAGGGATGTTGTGGCCCGTACTCAGTACCATATCCCCGATCGCCTCTGGCTTTGAGGCTGCCCAAAAAAGGGCCTGGAGTCTCTAGAGTGTACTGTACTGAATGAAACACTTTTCTTTTTGGCCAATATTTTCGAGATACAGGGCCTTAAGTCGTGGCTGACGCAGTATAGAATGTGAGAGGGATATCGTTATTTATGATAGAAATGATCCTCACTACAAAATAGCCATCGATACATCCCATTCACGCACTTCCAACCCCGTATTTGACGGGCTCATTTTGTGGCAGTAGTGTGACTTCGAGTGATCTCAGATGTTTGGTGTCACGGTGTTAAACGGTGAAATTCAGTGATGTTTAATAATGTAGCACGATGTAATTATGATATTAGATGGATATATGATGAGCAGCCTGCTGTCAAGACAATTCAACTGTACAAGAAATGAAGGTCATAGTATACTTTTGTTCCATCCATCCTCAGCGGTGCCGAGGTTGCCAATCAGATAGCCGGGCGCATAGAAATGCAGGGTTAAAATAAGCGCGTGTTGACAGTTTCTCTTGCTTGGACATGGGCGGATTCCTTTTACCTATTCCCCTCGCAGTTACTGTACTATTCCAACTCTAAGTGAAAAGACTGAGCTTATTCATTAGGATTGACTGCTTGCAGAAGTACAAGGCATTACGATCCATTGACTTCAGCCTAGTTCGATATCTCGACTTGGTAGTGTCTAATAAAGCCCCAATGAGCTAAGCGCCGCCGTTTCTCTTGTACTGAACAATGTGTCAAGGGATGCTAGTACAGCCCCGAGATATAAACTTCGCTATTACTCCCAACAGGCGAGTTAGAATAGACTTAGGCTAGAAAAGTTTCTTGACCATATCTACCTAGGTACAATACCTAAGTCCCTACACCAGGACAGAATCAGAGTCAAGTTAACTCCAAGAGGTAGAAGGTTTTAAGTATCTTCCCACCACCTGAGTCTCCCAACGACCCCTCACCTCAACCACATCCATCCCAGCTCCCACCCCCACCCCCCAACCCACCAACAAACAACCCAGAGCAACACTCGAACCCAGCCGTCACCCGACCAATGACAACCTCCACAAAAGACAACCCCGCGGGCTACCCCAGCACGCACCACCGCCTCTGGAGCCAACACGAGCTCAAAGCAATGATCAGGGACCATCTGCGCACCCACCCCAGACCCGTTCCCAGCGGGGATGGAAAGGCGCCGGCGATAGAGGTGAAGGTGTTCTGGGGGATGTTTGTGGTGCGCGTGGAAAGCATCGAGGGCTTGGTGGTGGCGCCTAGCGAGGTTCTGGGTCTGGTTGCGGTTGCGTGTTTGGTTTGGTTTGTGGGCTGCTGTTTGTGTTTTAGTAGTGTTGGCTGGATATGCTGAGGAGGGAGACGGCCTTGTTGGGACGGTGTTCTTCTGGTTATCTTTGCTATGCTTGTGTCGATGTGCGTGACCGGAATCTCTATAGACGGAGTCGGTTTTGTGTAGTCGGTTTGTAGAGAAAGACTGCATATCTGGGCCTAGTTGTCACGCTGTACACTTGTAGTGGGGCGAAAAGTTTGGGCGTGAGAACCAGTATCCCAACCGGGCCGAGCCGGCGAGGCCCGTCTCCCTTAGCGGGGGCTTAATGAATCACTACGGTTTGGGGAATGGTATGTAAACTAAGCATCGGTGCCATGGTTCCATTACTAGCACTAGCTGTCGATGAACAATGTCACATGTTGCTTGACTCTCCGAATAGGCTTCGCCGGCGCCCGCAGGTTAGTAACCAAAGCCAGCCCTCAGAAAACCCATCAAAGCCCGGGCCATTTCGGAACATAAGTGCGGGAGGGATTGAAAAAGCGGCTTCTCTCGAGCCAGGCGACGGGTGGGGTGGCAGCGTCGATCAGACGTGTTGGTGGATGGGATGGGGGCCATAGTGGGAATCATGTGAATACTGGTTGAAGCGTGACCTCGACCAATGTAATGCGTCGTGTACTTGCAAATCGGTTCTCGCTTCTTGTCTCGTTTTTACTGCGTTCCATGCAACTGAACCTTATCTATACCGAAGCCGCGTTTGCAAGTCCACTAGGGCCACGATCGCCGCATCACAAGCCTAGAGTCACTGCAGCTACAATTACGGAGCCATTGGACTCCCCGCTTTGTTTTCTCCAGACCCACAACATGCCGTAGACACCGGAAGAGCTCGTTAGGATCGCTGCCGCAGGTTAATCCAAGGAGATCCGAATCCGAGCGGCATTGTGCTCGTTCCCAGATTTTCTCGTCGCTCGCAAGCTTGCGCTACGGCATTGGCAAGAACTTCGTTTCTTATCCTAAGTAAGCACATTCACGCTTCATCTAGATATTTCCATCTTCGTTCTATCTTGATAAGTCACAACAACTCCGGTTGAGGGCTGATCAATATATTAACAACAAAACATTAGTTTAACTACCGTTGGAAAGATAAAAGATCATTAAAGTAATATCTCTCTTCATCCTTTTCTATCTTCGTTTATCTTTGTTCATCTTTAACGTTTAAGGCCTAGGTATTGCTTTACGCTTTTGATGATAGTCATTGATTTAGGCATTGTCTGAAGAATTAAATCATGACTTTCATCTTGAATGCACCACCACCGGAATCTTCGGTACTACCCACCTCTTCAACTACGAAAATCTTGCTATTGCTCGGATAATGAATGTGGGAGAGTAAATAAACCCTTAGTCCATCGAGTATACATAACCAACCCAAGCCACTCGACCACCCCTGCTCCTTCACCTCAACGCACGCAACACACGGCGTAATTCCTCGACATGGCCGATCCAGAACGACAAGTTTCCCTAAAGAGCCCAATGAGAACCAGCGACGCACGACCCGCTGGTGGCCCTCATTTAGCGTTTGCAAGCGACGCGAATAGCTGTTAAAGAGAGTGAAACACAGCGGTACCCGCTTCAAACGAGATTGTGTCTAGAAAAGATATCTCTGATGAGTACGTACACATGAGAATGACAACTTGTACTAAGGACAAAGTTTTGCCAAATGCTACTCGAATGTGTCTGAAAGGATGTTTATTCCTTCGTCAGGTTGTATGTACTTCGTGTCATCTATTAAGATTGCACATAAGCTCTTGCTAACGATGGTACTGGTTTTTAGTGGGTGTGGTAGCCTATCTGCTCGTCCTTCTCTTCGTCGTAGTTTTTCACGGCGTTGAGGAAGTTGAGAAGTTACTACTGCAATGACCAAAAGAAAACAAGATGGCAAGATAGAGCTACTATTAATCTCTTTTGTCGATGATGGAAAGAGCAAGACGGCGAAGATGAAGTTACTTCTAATTCTATTGTCGACGATGAAGCTACTGTTGGTCTTTCTGTCGATGACGGGAAGAGTAAAGATGGACCGATACCAGAATCGTCGCCGGTAGCGGTGAAAATACTGCTAGCCATTGGCCTTACAAATTAAACAGAATCTTTGTAAAGTGCTTCCTGCAGCATATTTTAAATACTACACTCTCGATTGATACCCACAAGAATCAAGTCCCACCCACCTCCATCTTCTCCCCCTCCTCCCCAAAAAACTCCCCCTCCTCCACATCCAACACCAACATATGCCCAGGCATATGCGCCATAACCGCCCCCTCAATCTTCCCCCCCGCCCTCATAACCGCAACCTGCGGCGTAACCCCACACCCCCAAAACACCG
>Ga0307512_10005130_pt1 | contig 13856 bp, 20 predicted proteins | sample 14_EM_MG_FD_200267 | JGI IMG/M metagenome (GOLD analysis project Ga0307512, IMG submission 200267) | Populus trichocarpa ectomycorrhiza microbial communities from riparian zone in the Pacific Northwest, United States - 14_EM | ecosystem: Host-associated > Plants > Roots > Unclassified | place... | reverse complement strand
CCGGGAAATCGAACATAATCATCAGGCGCGAGCTTACCGAGGGGTCCAGAACCACGTCGTTTACCATCAACGGAAAGAGTGCGGTCGGAAAGGACGTCAACGCTACCATTGCACAACTGAATATCCAAGTCGGGAACCTCTGGTAGGTGACAGAAGCTTATGTTTTACCGAATTCTCTGGCTCATTCTGAAACAGCACTTTCCTTCCACAGGACCGCGTGGCAGAATTTGCTCGCATGACTCCGCAGACCCTCCTGAAAGAAACACAGCGAGCTGCCGGTAACGAGAACCTCACGACATGGCATGAAGCCCTGATCAAATCCGGCCAAGAGCTGAAGGAGCTGGGAGCGGTGCGTGTGCATCTTTTGTTTAGTTGCTCATCTCATACTTCACAGAGAATAAATAGTGACAAGGAAAGACTTGTTACTTTGAAAGACCGCAACGCCACCCTGGAGAAGGAGGTCAAACGATTTGAAGAACGCCAAGCACTGGAGAACAAGGTAAGGGTTTTTCCGTCTCTTTCCTCTTGACCTGGAACTCATACGCCGGAAGAAAAACCTTTTGGAAGTCATCTTGCCTTTCGTGGAGTACAAACTTGCGATGGTGGAATATCGCAACACGAAAGAAGAACGAGCCCGCCACCAGGAAAGGTTGAAGGTTTTGAAGAAAAAATATCAACCTATGTTGCAATTGAAAGAGTATGGGCAATACTTATTCCAAGTCGAAACCGTCCTGACATCCGCTTCCAGTGAGCTCACCAGCCGTAGCAAAGGCTTGGAAACCACAAGGAAAAAGATGAAAGATTCGCTCCGGGAGACTGTAAACACTCTGCGTAAACGCCAGACCGATGACGAAAACATTGTACGCTTTTCCCTGCCTTTGCCATAATCCATGGGGCTGAAGATTCTCAGTGCGTTCGCCAAGAAGCCATCATTAACAAACTCGTCGACCTCAGAAAGGCGGAGAGGGAACGACAGAAGCGCATCCAGGAACTTGAGAAGCAGATCAGTAAACTCAAGGAGACCCTGGAATCGCCTCTCGAAACCGAGGATCAAGAGAAGCTCGACGCTGAGCTGGTGCGTTAAACACAAACCACGAGGGGATATCACTGAGACCCCTCGCAGCATAATGCACGTAGGAAACACGAGAAGCTCAAAAATGAGTTATCCACGTTGGACTATCAGAGACGACAAGACCATGACGCCGAAGCCACTGCCCGGCACCAGTACGAGAGTTATCAGAAAGAGTACGTCGGGTTCTAGTGAACCACCAGAACCTCACTGATCTGGGGGAAAAAGACTTCAGCGACTCGACAACGAGGCTCATGTCAAACTCCAGAACTTGCGACGCATGGATCTGGATTGTGCGGACACCGTCATGTGGCTGAGAGAAAACCAACGGCGGTTCCAATTCCCGATTCTAGAGCCCCCCTGTTTGTCGATCAACATCAAGGATCAACGATACTTAAATGCAGTCGACACCCTGATCAACCACGACACCATGAAGGTGCTGTAGTGCTGCTCTTTGGATATCAGCCCACTCACCGGGAAGCCTTATAGACATTTGTTGCTCAATGCGACGAAGATTATAGGCTCTTGATGAAGCTGGTTGCTGACACAACAGAAGCCCTTGGTCGGAGGGGGAGAATCATCGGTTGGTTCAGGCCGAAGGGGCAACCTTCTCCCCAGCCAATAGACCCAGCGGAGGTAATCCATGAGGTTAATGAAGGGTGCCCGGTTTTTGACCAAGATTTTCTCAGTTAAGAACACATGGATTTGACGGATATGCGCTGGATTACATCGAATGTCCTGAGGAACTGAAGTGGTTCTTGCAAGTCAATGGACTGCATCGTACCGTGAGGCTCCCCTTCCCATTCCTAAAAGAAGTGATACTCAAGTATATCCAGCCTATTGCTCTAAACGAGAGGAGCGTGAATGTGAACGAGAGCATGACAACCATCGGGGAGAAGGGTGGAGGGAACTTCATCGCGGGTGGTGTCGTGTATAATCTCAGCCGATCGAGATACGGAAAGCGTCTTGTGCAGAGTTCGACCCGAGACTACGGCAACGCACGGTGGTTGGGCAGAGCTAATGGTAAGTTCGACAGCTTTCTCGACGTGTAGGGGTTCTCATGGTATCTCCAAGTCGATCCGTCCGAAAGGGAGAACCTCCAGAAGAAGGTTCGGGAAGCTCAGATACAGCTTGACGTCGCAAAGGATGCGCTTTCGGGGTACAGGGAGCGGGAGAATGAGCTCAGGGCTGACGAGGTTTCAATGGGGAAGCAACTTGTATGTGGTACTTCCCCCCAAGACAGCCAACACTGACTTTCGATTAGCGTGGCCTTCAAGAGAGGAAGGACAGCATTGTTAAGGAACAGCGGAAGAGAGCAGCCATCCCCGTTAGAATCTGTGAGAGTTGTCGACTACTTTCACAATACCACCGCTCATGACACCACCAGCCAACCTGGAGAATGAACTCAACGAAAAACTCGATGCACCATCAATGGAAGATCAAAAGGCGAAGTACAAGAATGACATCGAGAAGGTGATCAACGATCGAATTACTGTTATGAGGGAGGTCGTGGTACGCATGTCTATCCTCCCCCGGCTTTCCGGACTACCGAACTCGTTCCCCTACAGAAAATCGCCCGACGTCTTGAGGCCGATCAACAAGAGATGATCAAGACCGGGCTGGAAGCCTGCCAAGTCGAATCGGACTCTGAACACCTGGACGCTAAGTCTGAGGACATGATGGCTGAGATCAGCGAAGCCTTAGCAGCTTTCAATGACATGAATCACAAGTTCCAGTCGGCCAAACAGGTATCGAAAGAGAAATTGACGGAGAGCAGAGATAAGCTAGAGGCCGCCACCGAAGAGGTTCAAGGGTTGTTCCAGACCCTTCAGAACGTATGAACGTCGTCTGGATGATCCCTTCCTTCCGCTGATGTGCGTCCATTAGGAGGGGAAACTGGATGAAATGCCCGCAGATGAAGTGAAAGGCGAGCTAGAGCAGGTCGAGAATGAACTAGAGATGAACCTCGCGACCAACCGGAACGTCATCGACCAGTATCAACAGCGTCAAGCCCACGTCCGTCTACCGTGTTCCCTGTTTGTCGAAACCCTGCTCACCGTTTTACCAGATCGAACAACTAACTCAGGATCTTGCTGAAGAAGAGGCGAGGGCGGAAAAGATCAGTAGTTCTATCGAGACAGCTAGGGTATGTTCCTCTCCTCCGGCCAAACCCTCCACGTGGATTCTGACAGATGGCACAGGCCTCCTGGGAGCCCGCACTCAAGACCCTCGTTTCTAGCATCGGCGCCAAGTTTTCTGCCGCTTTTGATCGTACGACCGTTCCTCCGGGAGGTCTCTATCTGTTTTGCTTATGAGTACTTACCAGGAATTGGTTGTGCCGGAGAGATTCAAATCGCCCCTCACGAAGACTACGCTCAGTGGGCAATCGATATCCTCGTGAAGTTCCGTGACAATGAGAAGCTCCAGCTGTTGACAGGACAACGCCAGTCTGGAGGGGTATGTCTTGTCTGGTTTACGTCAAAATGATAATAAAAAAACTGACGGCATCCGACAGGAACGTTCTCTAACCACGATTCTGTATCTCATGAGTCTGATGGAGCAAGCACGGTCACCGTTCTCACTCGTCGACGAGATCAACCAAGGAATGGATGCTCGTGCAGAACGGCTTGTTCACGACCAACTCGTGGGCGTTACCTGCAATTCAGATGTTGGCCAATATTTCCTTATCACACCCAAACTCCTCCCCAATTTGGACTACCACCCTCGGATGAAGGTGTTGTGCGTATGCAATGGCGAGTGGCTACCAGAACAAGCGGACACTGGTAGCCTGATGGCGATGATAAGCAAATCCCTTAAAGGGAGGGACCGTGCCGAGGCCTGAGTTTGCCTTCGAGAAAACCGGCCACTACGCTACGTTTCGAATAATCATAAACTACGTACCGATATTTCACGTTGTCTTTGGGGGGGCACTTGGATTCCCTGAAACCCCGGGGATGTGCATCTTTCCGGCCGATGTTTTGAAGGACGTTGTCAACTACCTGGGTGCGCAAAGTTTCATATCGAGGCGCCTCAACCTCACGCCTATCTACGCCACCTTCTGCAACTCTGTCATCTGATCTCATACATATAGGCCAGGATGTGGGGGGCTTCGTCTTCGCGGATCGAAAGTGAAATTCGGTTGTTGCCGAACCCAGATCGAGGGAAGCTCACCCCCGCACTTCCGCCAGACCAATGGCAATCGTTATCGACCCTTCCATTACCAAGGGCCAGGGCCCAGGGCGGTCCTCGCCACCTCCGTCGCATCCACCTCCTTCGTATAATGAGTCAACTGCCACCCAACCGCTGGTTGTGCACCCTGGGACTTCCGGCGTTCCACATACGAGCGCTGGATATGGACCAACCCCGATAGGCCAACAACAACAAGCCGTCCTTCCTTACTATGACCCGCGATCAGCGCATTCTGCACAGGCTGCGAAGAGGAGAGCAAAGGAGAGATTCGCTGGAGCGGTGTTGTGGGTTGTAATAATCTTTGCGCTGCTCTCCGTGCTCGTTTGGATGAACGTGAGGATCCAGTTAGGGTGGTCAGTTTCCTACTGCGCTTTGCTGCGGGCTGAACCTCACCATCCCCTCCCTTCCCTCAGACTCTACATGCCTCTCGACATCTACCATCTTGCGCCATTAGTTGTATCGCGATGCACTTATGTCGATAGCAAACGTGTTTTTATATTGGTGAAAGGGGGATGTTCGGTTCATTGTGCGCTGGAGATAACAAAAAAGGATTACTTTGACGAAATCACCGTGAAAGGGTCGTGGACCACACAGATGACCGGGCAGAATTCAGTCGCCACACGTTGTTCTCCCTTCCTGTCGTCCTCGTTCCCCACAATAACAGTGACCACGACCATGTCCCTCCTTCAATCCCTCTCGCTTGTCCACCCATGCTGTGGATGCGTCTACTCTGGCCTCTTCGGTTCTCCGATCCCCATCGGATGATCGTGGTGGACGCCTTGGAGAGTGGCTGACGACGACCACCATCGCCGTCTTTTCCGATTCTTATCCATCTCCTCAGTTCCGTTGTCTTCTTTGCTTTCCTCTCCACATCTGGCCAGACAATGGACCTGACAACACCCAACATAGGGTTACATCGGACCCCGTAACTCCTGGCCACTCGGATTGCCCGAATTTACCGCTAATTTTTTGCTCTTTTTTCCTCGCCGGGTCACCCTTTCCTTTCTTCGACGCGTCCACAGCTGCTCTGAGAGGTCTAGCGGCCGTGAGCAGCGCGTGAAAGGCCACCTCTGTGACGACAACGGGGTTCCGGGGTCCTGTGGGATCAGTGCGTGGGAATATTCCGTGCGAACCTAGAATGGGTAAACTCGCGTTTCGCTCTTCTCCATCCATCATCCCTGTCTTCGATCGTCAGCCACAGCGCCGAACCTTGTCCGCTCATCGTCCTCGACGTTGCGCACCATCGTCCCGTACATCGTCGGAGTCGCTGCGTCTCCCCTCTTTGCCAACTGCCACACGTATCGCGCGCATCCCCTGTTGTTAACCTTCGTGTCATTCGATCCTTGTAGCTTTGCATCCTGTACGTCAAACGACCCCTCCCCACTCTCCCTCGTCGCTCATTCTCTCGCAGTATCCAGCCTGTTGATGTTCTGATCCCTCGGTCTGTTCAAACCATCGTTTTCTTCGTCTAAATACCCTCATTGCCCACCCTGGATTCTGCTCTCTCTTCCTCGACCCGTTCTCGTGCAGACGAGGACTTTATCAATCGATCCCTCCTCGACAGTTTGGACGCTCAAGCGGACGCAGAACCAGTCTCCTCGTCTGACTCAGAAGCAGTAGGACCTCGCTCGATCTCGTCATCCAAGAGTTCCCCAACGGTTTCCCTCCACCTCAACATGCCTCCCAACACTCGATCTGACTCTCCCAGTATTCTTCAAAATAACGAACAATCCCCTCATATAAAGGACCCTTTTCTCCATTCCCTACCAACTTCCGCCCATCATTCCATGTATAACACCTCGCATCTACCCACAGACTTCACTTCTGCCGAACCCAACTCTCGGAAGCAGCTTGCGAAGACGAGCAGCTTCGCTTCCGATCGCACCATTCCTTTCGGCTTTTTCAACGGCGAGTCTCGTCATGCGTCTTCGGTCCCTGTAAATAACTACGCCTCGCAATTCTCGTCGGCGACTTCGGACCTGTTCTTGTCATCATCGCAACCGGTCGACGCGCATCACACCTCTCAATCCCATTTTGATATGTTTGGAGGCGTTCATTCCGGCTTATCTGATGAGCACCGCATCAAACAGTCATTCCTCAATGGTGACGGAGCCATGAACGACTCGAGCTCTGGGTCCGCTCTTCACTCGTCGAGCATACTCTCGTCGCTTTCCCAGCCTCTACCGCAGCAGTACCCTCAGGCATCGTATTTGAACGGGTTGGCACACATGCAGTCGCAGACACCTTATGGTCCTCACTTGCCATCTGCTTCCACCACCGTTCCTATGCACTCCGTCGGTGGGACCGTTACGAATCCAACTCAAGTTGAAGAGATATCAACCATTTTTGTCGTCGGATTCCCAGATGATATGCAGGTATGTCATATCATGGGTCCTCGTTGTTAGCCCTCACTAAAGTCACTATAGGAGCGCGAGTTCCAGAACATGTTCACATTCTCTTCCGGTTTTGAGGCGGCTACCTTGAAAATTCCAAACAAGGAATCCACTTCATACAATGCACCCAATACTGCTGGTGTTCGCGGTGGTGGCTACCCTCAAAGTTTCAGCGATCAGTACAACCTTGCCGGTCTCTCCGAGAATACTCGCGATGGCATACCTTCATCCTGGCCCACAGAAGACTCTCATTTCCCGCCTTCCTCCGTCTCTCAACCTCCCCGGAAACAAATAATCGGATTCGCCAAGTTCCGCACCCGCCAAGAAGCTCTTGAAGCTCGGGACATTCTCCAGGGGAAGCGTGTGGATGCTGAGAAGAATGCCGTCCTCAAGGCTGAAATGGCCAAGAAGAACTTGCACACTAAACGTGGTCCCGTCGCCGTCAACACAAATCTCCCCCCAATTATGACCTCTGGTTCTGCCGGCGGCATCGTCGATTCTTTGACCTCTCCGACTGGCGTCCACCCTTCTGAGCCCCTTACTACCCGAGACAGGGAACTCGGTGCTATCGGAGCGATGGGCCTTGGCTCAAGGCGGGACCGACTGGGCGACTACACTGATAGCGAAGACATGGATCGTACAATGGTTACCGTCCGTGGTGCGAGGGGTCGGGCTGATGAGGATGAACGAGAGAGATTGAGAAGACGCCAGGAAAGCGACGCATCGCAGATTAGATCTGCTGCCTATGATGCCTTCCATTCCGTCCCCCCTCAGGTCTCCAGGTCTCCCCAACAAAATCTTTCGTCGATCAGCGGAGGCCTCCCAGGCTCCTCTCATGACCCTGTCGGATCTATTGGTTCCAACGTTTGGGGAATGACCGCAAAGGAGGTCAATAGACGGTTACCTATACGGGTGGCCCTCCCTGACTTGTCTACCCATCTGACCTCACCTCAAGCTTCCCCTCCCAAGTCTACCGGTCTTCCTTCGTCAGCACATAGTGTCGAGTCTGATGGTTCCTCTGGTATTTATCACAACGACACCCTCTCGCCCCCTTCCGGCACGTTTGTCTTGCCTCAACAACCCCCCTTCGGTCTGAGATCCCGGCCCTATTCACCACCATCATTGGACTCCAGCCAACCCCTTTCGTCCACGTCTTCTTCACTACCATCATCACAAACGTCCAGCGAGGATGGGAACGGAACGGTGGAAAACGATCTTTCCAAGGACCTTGGATCCATGTCCGTTGGATCCCCGAACTCATCTTCGCCAACCTCTGTAGGGGTGATGTCGAGTAGCGTTACCACGACGAGGGGCAATCCAGGTGATCAGAACCCGCCCATCAATACTCTATACGTCGGCAACCTCCCCAGTTCCCCTCCGCCTATGGGATACTCGCCAAATTATCTGGAAGACGAGTTACGCGAATTATTCGGCCGCCACCCAGGTTTCCGTAAATTGTGTTTCCGGCAGAAGAACAACGGACCGATGTGTTTCGTTGAGGTATGCACATCTCGTCTTGCCCCAGACCGCACCTGTCTAACGCCTAGTCCAGTTTGAGGACGTACGTCACGCAACCAAGGCGCTCCATGAGTTACAGGGAAATACGCTGAACGGCCTCGTGAAGGGGGGAGGAATTCGCCTCTCCTACAGCAAGAACCCTCTTGGCGTCCGCACACCAACAAGTGCAACGGCGAACGGCATGCAACAGCAGCAGCAGGCGCTTAAGGATATTGGCTCGACCCAAATCTGCGCTCAATACTACCCTTCAGAGTCCAACATAACCCGACAGTCTGAACTGACTGGCGGGCCACTCGGCCGGAGAGAGTCGCTCCAGAGCTATCCTTATACCCATCCCCCGGCTCCCCGCTTCTCCAACTCTGCGAGCCACTACTCGGCGACTGTTGCTCAAGTCCCCACCCACTCCTCGTACCCCAGGTCCATTCAGTCCCAGTTCGGGTTGGACTCGTTTGCCCCCTTCCGCCTCGCGACTACATCCACTCACCAGCAGATATCCGAGCCTCTGGGGCCCGATGATCGTTTCTCGCACGCGTTGACTCCTACGGTTCACAGTGCGTAGAGTTGAAGCATCTCATGCCTCACCTTTTTATTTTGTGGTTGGCTTCTTCACTTGTATCCAGTATGAACGCACATTTTTTGCCTCCACTTTCCTAACGTATTCTCATCGTATTCCTCATCGCTCGTCGGACAGTTTTGTCTTTCTGCATTCATCATCTGAACCCATTGCCATCGTCAGTAATACATCCCCAATTCCGACACATATACACAACATATCACATCCACTGTTCCTTATTCTTCCCTTTTGCTTCATTTCTAACTGAATTCTCTTCGTAATTGCCTCCCCATATACTTCGCCCATCCCACTCTTGCGTCACCTGTTCCCCCATTCGGTATTAACTCCCTACTTTTCCACTTTTTTTGCATACAGTTCTCTTCCTTGGCTTTGTCCCACATATCCTTCGCATTGCTCCTGACGCCTCTGGCGTTCTTTATCTCGTTATTCGTTTGGTTCACACTGCTTCTTTCTTTGCCCATAACGTTTCTGAATATTACGAATGCCTGTACTGTATTCTTACCTTTCCTCCCCGCTAAACTCATATCCTACGCCCTGGTTGTTACCACTGTGGACCCTATGAAGCAGAAATGTGTGCTAGAGTAGTCCTTCACGAATAAGTACACGAGTTCCCTCGACGCGGATTTCCAATCATGAAATCGGCCGCAATATGATACGCGACCTTGCTCCGTCTTTCATCTGCGCAACACGCACTCCGCCTCAAATCGAGAGGTTTACCTCGCCGACTCACGCGCACCAAGCGCGTCAATCTACGTGATGGACCCTCCCAATCCCAACCCCAACTTTTCGGCGTTAGTCAACCCCCGTAAGCATCGTCACTCTGGCCCCAGCCCCCAGCTTACCCGTCGTCCTACATTGTAGAAGAATACGCGAGGATAAAAGAGACGATCCAACATGCCAGGTCGTGGATGAACCAGATGGAAGTCCAGAACGAGGCTGGGTTTCAAGCCTTCGCTTATACAGAGCAAGAGTTGCAGAGACGGATTCGTGAAGGGCGTGAAGCTGAGTGAGTCCAGTCAGGACGTCGAGCCGAAATGTTCTTAGCTCATTAGGTTTTGGTTCGACCAGGATGGTGGCGGCCCAACTGAGGGCAGGAAATCTTCAACAGTGAGTCCAAGATGGCCTGCAGCCACCGCTCAACTTTCGTTGAAGTCGTGGATCACGTAGACAGATGTTTGCCGCACAACAGCCTCAAGTTACCGCTTGGCAATTTCCGCCCATGCCTCTGCCTAGCACAGATCAGCAAGTTTTTCCGACATCAGCAAGGATTGAAGAGGTTCCGTCAGTGTCTTCGGGAAGGACTTCGAGATCAGGGTCACATCCATCACTCCAACGGAATGATAGCAATCCCGGTTACCGGAGCCAGCAATTCCACCAGTCCGAAGTTCCACGGAGTGCCAATGTCTCCTACGAACAGTTCTACAATTACGGCACCGTACCGGCTCAGGCAACAACGTTCATCTCGCACGACGTGGGTGTTATCAAAATCCTCTTCCGGTGATGAACTGACTCGAGGTGCTTGCAAAGTTCCGCCCTAGACAATCCACGGCGCAGCAAACTCCTCCGATGACCGTCCCCATCCCTGCTGCACCTGCACAACAACCCCCGCCTCCCAGTATGTTCCCGGTATTTCCCTCTAGCAGGTCACTGATCAAATTCTAGTTTTCCACCAGTCCTCACCTCAACCACCGCCTCAACGGGAACCCCCGCGTCCGGTCGCAGAAGCGTCTTCCCCCATTTCATCTCAAAACGCCTCCTGGTCGCAACATGGCATCGGACAAAATCAAAGGACTGCACCATACGACTTTGTAAAGTCAGTCCAGGAGGGTCTACAGGTGGGGTTCTTGATAGCTGTTCATTCTGTTTGTGGACTAAGTCTGCGCAGAAACATCCGGAGGAGGTTCAAATGAAGGTTATCGCTCAGATCCTCGAATACGTGAACGGAAAGCCGAACCCGAACCCCCAGATTCGAGCGTGGGGTGATCAACTGAAGGTGAAGAAAACTTTCTAGCTGGGTCCATCGTACCTGCGACTGACGGAGCTGGTTTTGATTCGGGTTTGAAAGCAAGTAGGAGGTTCAGACCCAGGGAAACTTCTAAGCCACGTCCGTGCCAGACTGGTGGAACAGAGGAAGGCGCGACAGGCTGCCAGGTCCCAAACACAACAAGCGCAAGCTCATTCAGTACCCCAGCCTCAATTCCAAACAACACAGTCAGAGCAACCACCTCAAACTCAACCACAATCAACGGGTGTTGCGGCAGGTTTCGTGAGTCTCTAACTTAATCGGCTCAGCTTTTCAGGCGCTTAACTACACACTCAGGGCGATGGCGCTTCATACCAATCCCCATCCCAACAGCAAGTCCTCAGGAATCTGATACAAAAGTTTAGCCGCGAACTGGCAGAGGCGAAGGTACAGCTCGTTTCCTGTCAGGTTGGCACATTCACTCAGTTTTTTTCGAGATTGATCAAAGGAGGATCGGGGACATTCTTTCGATTGCGTATGTCAGTGCACGCCTGAAACAACCACCAAAGCACCCTGATGTTTGGGTTCGGAGGACTTGGGAAATGTTTGAGGTGCGTTGATGCACATCGTATTATTGACCCTGGGATTTCTGACATATTAGTCCTTAGAAACATTTCTCCATGGACCGCCTCCCTTTGGTCTTTGCCAATCTTCTCGCACAACTGAACCGGCCGATTCCCGACGTCCCAGTGTCAGCTGAACCACCAACTACAGGCCATTCCTCGAGTTCCCTTGCGGCGGCCTTGGGTGACCCTCCATCGAATGTCGTGCCTCCAACTGTGACGCAGCAGACCCACGTAGTAGCGCAACCGCCTAAAGATAATCCAGTTATGCAAAGTGGGGCATCCGACGTTCTTCCAGAGGCACACGTTCCGCGATCGCGCGATCCAGCACCTACTCCAGATTCCCTGACTCAGGCAATCGGAAAAACGTCCGGTGTATCCACACAGCCATCGTCATCTTCCGGTATCACACTCGTGAACCCCCCTTACCCCACTACCGCAGATCAACATACCACCGCGGTTCCAAACGATGCAGCTCGCCAACGTTATAAGCCGATGGAATATAATCAGCTTGCTCTAGTCCCAAGGCGCAACTTCCCCAACGCCATCCCCAATGTAATACAAGGGAAAGTACACCAGCCACAACTCCCTGGATGGACACCGCTCTACCAACCAGAGGCTTCAACCTCCACCCTTCCCAGACGGCCTCCCGTCAAGGTTCGACTCGCAAGGGAACCTGACCGTTACAGGCTGGCAAGGGACATCTTGAAGCAACTTGGCAAGCCAACTGGGATTGTCCCTCCAGTTCCTACGCAATCCGAGTACGAAGAACGGAAGAAGACAAGAGCCCATATGGAAGCTACTTCAGTACAACCTCCCACTGAGCCTGTGGTGACAAAACCTCAACCTCAGTCGTCATTGAGCCGTCGTGACCCGCCCCCACCCCTGGAAACTGACCCCGCGCCGGACCAGGCCCCGCCACTGGGCTTGTCTATGGAACCGCCTCCAGCAATTCCGATCGACGAACCTCCGTTGCTTGAATATCCGTATCCGGACACGGGCTCAACTGCTCGGGATGCGGATGCTACCGGAGAGGACGTCAACATGGATATTCGACCCTCTGAGAATCCCTTAGTGCCTCAGCCACCAACTTCCCCCAGATCAAACCCCCCACAAGAACCTGTTCCTCCTCCAGTGATCCCTGAATCGGCTCTGGACAAGGAAGACAGGCCCACTGCCAATCAACCTCCCATTTCGGAACACTCGTCATTGAAGCGAAACGGACCTCCGCCCGGAGCGGAAGTCATCGAAATAAGCGACGATGAGGAACCAGCCGCCATCGACGCCGTAATGGACACCATCGAGCCCATGGAAGTGGATGTGGAAGCTAGAACTGGTGGTGTGGTTTCCAAAAGTTCGTCGGGATTGTCTCTGGATGGGGATGGTACTCTGACAATTGTAGAGGCGGAAAAGGACCGTACCAAGGAGGCTCTCGGCTATCGACCTCGAGAGACAATCGACTCTAAAGATATACAGTCTATGAAAAGGAAGTTGCAGAAGAATCAGCTATGTGTTGAGGTCCCGCCTCTGCCTGACTATGCACGTCAGAACAAGGGCGAGAAGAGAGCACCGATCCGAGAGGAAGACGAGGAAGGTTTGTATGGGGTGTCGGTTTTACGGGTTCGGCTTCTAACGTACTACTCGTTTCCTAGACCCAGAACTTCGGGCTGTTGTCGACTTGGCATTTTCGAGATTGCGATCGACGCGTTGTCTGTGGTTGGGATGTAAGGCTATCCTCAACTCTGTGGACAACCTGGTCAAACACTTGAAGATCCACGCGGACGAGACAGAGGTTCGTGCACGCGATCTTCGCTGATGACGCAGAATGGTTGATATACTGTCTTAGTGTATATCTGATAACCTGGAGTGTCAGTGGAAGAAGTGCACAAGGTCCTATAGGACACGTCTGAAACTCGACCGCCATTGTGCGCATCATGCCGAGAAAATCTTGCATTGTCCATACGAAGGTACGGTTGCCTTTACTATGACAAGTTATCTCATAATTCAACACGGTGCATCAGATTGTGGAGAAGAGTTTCGCGATGCCGGGGAATTGCTTAACCACACGAAAGACATGCACGAAAATAGTGATCTGCTACCGTCTACAGATCCAGTCCCGTACTCAGGACGGGCGCTGGATGTACTTCCACGACAAGTTCCTTCGTGGAGCATCTTCCCAGTATCAGTGGCTCCTGTGCCAATATCTGCTGATCGTCATAGTCAAGTTGGACGTTGGGTAAGTTTCGCTTTTTGACGAGACGCTACGTTGTTCCTGATTTGATGGGATGTGTCTTACGGTGATTCTGTGTTGTTAGGTGGCTCGAAATATATCTGGAACGGCCAAAAGATCAGATTCCTCGAGGGGACTGCGTAGTTCGTGGCGGCTCGACACAGGGAAACGGAAATCGACAGGGTCTGAAATGGAGGACATGATGAACGAGGAACGGTTTGGACATTTTTCATCCACAGATGATGGAAACATACTTTTCGCAGATATCCCATCGGGGGCGGTGTCCTCGCATTGTCG
>Ga0307512_10005129_pt1 | contig 13858 bp, 12 predicted proteins | sample 14_EM_MG_FD_200267 | JGI IMG/M metagenome (GOLD analysis project Ga0307512, IMG submission 200267) | Populus trichocarpa ectomycorrhiza microbial communities from riparian zone in the Pacific Northwest, United States - 14_EM | ecosystem: Host-associated > Plants > Roots > Unclassified | place... | reverse complement strand
TGGGTATGTGGTAGAAGTTTCAGGGGAAGATTCCATCAACCACACCATCCGGCTTTGCCACTCTGGGGGCGGCAGAGCCGCCACCAGTGCTAGTATATACATATCCCTATAGTATTCTCTCTCTGAACGGTAGACAATTGAACATCTTTATTGATGTTCGATTAATCTCAACGTTAGGCGGGGTTGGGTGAGTGTTTTGTATATTTGTAGTTTTATAGAGCGTTCGAACTGCATCCAGGCGGCCTGTACTTCTCTTAAACTTGGACTACTTAATTGACCCTCTGATGCAAAAACCGACTGATACTCCCAGTTTATCTCCTCAATCTTCCCAGACGATTGTACCTATATTTTCCAGTTACTGCCCACTTACAACTGAGATACCATTATAGCCTCGACATGTGATAGTAAATGTACATGGAGATTATTGGGATGGCAGGAAGTCCTGCAGTACATCTGGAATGTACAGACTTACTGCGTAATACCTCGCCTAAGTCTATCGGTTTTATGGAGTTACAGGGCTTACAATTGTATAGCCGAAGATGCTTGTCAGAACGAGCTTGTTCCAGAATTTGGATCCTATTCCTGCGAGTGATCAGAGTATTAGACTGAGTAACATCTTTAGAGTAGATATATAATAACGCGAGAGGTATTCATGAAAATGCGAACGTCACCGGGATTCTATGCTTACGTAGCACTAAGTGTAACACAAGATTAGGGCGCGGCTGACACAAGCAAATCCGTAAGATGGGGAGGAATGTGGGGTGCGATAAGGAGTAGAAGTGGATAGGTGAAGGCATGGCCAGCCAGAACCTATGTGTTGTATGCCGGATTTTAATGCAGCACATATTGAATCACAACGTGTCATTTTTTGTAGCCGTGGGTGGGAAATCCCGACTTGGAACACAACTATCGAGAACGGAGTACTTTGAATCCGTTTCGTTGGGATACAGAGACATTGAAAAGTGCAATGCAGAGGGTGGGAGTGATTATGTTTTGTTGCATCAAATTTCTCTGGCGGGAGGGTTGCCGAGGCTACTTTCAAGTATAAGGGCGCTGCTAGAGCCATACGGTCAGATGAACAGTAGGATCATTTCATAGTTCAGCACAAGTACGTGACTTTTTGAGAGTAATTTACTGTTGGTGGTATTATCACAAGACCCCCTAGCGTATCCAGGCTGCCTTACCGACTGACGAATACCTACAGTTGTAAGAAATGGGGCTTTTTTTAATGTTTCCTATCTGACTTAAAGTGCCATCAATTCTGTCAACCGTCAAAATACGCAGTGAATACGATTTAAAAACGCTTTAAAAACGCTTGCAAAATCGATAACACTTTACTACGGATCCACCATGTTATTAAAACTCCCCTTTCTTTCTTTCAACATATGTTACTCCTCAGTTTCCCGGTTAATTAACCGGCAGAAAAGGTCCACTGCTCGGCAACCCCCCAGTCTGCTACAAGCTACTAATAACCTTTTCATACTCAATATATGATTTTAAACGGATTTATAAACAGACTAAAATCAGCCGGGTAGGGCCTAGCTTAGATCAGATATTGGTTTGAAATCATATGTCTATCACCACCGGCACTCTGTTACTGCAGGATGAAACTGTATCGCCAAAAGAAGACATCTTTTATGCGGGGAGCCGTACCTTTGGCATGACTTTTGTTGAAAAATGACTTGCTTTATTCTCGTGGATGCGTGGTGCCGTCACGTTATCGGTTAGACAAGTTTAACCTTTACATGGATCATTTAGCGGCCACTTCGATCTCCCGAGTATAGGACACGTGCGCTGAGCGGCACTTTATTTAGACCGACACCGAAACAGTTTCCAACGGATCACGGAGTTTCTATGGAAGAAAAGGGTCTTCTCCATTTTTCAACTTGGGCATAGGAGTCCAATCTTGATATCTCTAATGTCGGTGACCGACTGACCACAACAGTTCCCAGGGTTGAATAAAAACAAATTTTATGCAGGATAACCCTCTGAGGACCATATTATGCAGATTAACCACTGAACTGCAGGTTAACTCATCATTTGCGGATTTATTCAGGATAACGAGAACATTTTTGTATGATAGCCCTGTCATAGAGAAGAGATAATCGAGAATTAAAGGTTTCATTGATTCATTTGGTTGAAGATTTCTTGGTACTTCAAGGGTTGCGAGTGGTAAAGCAATGAGCAGTCATTGGTGACATCAATTCACGATGTATGATCCATTATCCCTGTCATGGCTACTCATTGAAGTTGTTATTAAATTGCAACGCAACACACAATAAGCACTCACCCGCACAAAATGGAGTGATAGTTAAGTTAAACAACACCTTTCCGAATTCTTCTTTTATTTTACCTGCTATCTAGTTCAATATTTTTGGTGAGTGTCATCCTACATAAAAATCGGTAAAGGGTTCCAGAAGGCTATCTTGAATAAAGTCGTAGAAATAAAACGCAGTGACCGCTGCTAGTTTAGCTAGAAATACAATACAAACAATTTCAAGCGAAAGAACATAACCCAGACATGTCGGGGAAATTTCCGCCTCAGAACATATTAACCTCCGTCCAACCCTTTTCCCTACACGTGATACTGCCTGAGGACAACCCGAACACCTCCTCCATCTTCCTCTCCGGACAGCTTCCAACTGTGAGTGGCATGTTGAATCCAGCAACCTTCTGCGCAGCGTAGCCGTCAGCAAAATTGAAAACGGTGTCCTCGTATTTCCAGTTGGTCAGCGCCTTGCTACAGTCCTTAACATGGTCTCGAATGGACCTTCCATAGTTTCCATCGTCCCATTCCGAGATCTGGACGCTGTATCTCCAGTACGGGGCGAGGAAGGGTTCGCCCGTCTTGCAGGCTATTTGCCGGTAGCCAAGGTGGTCATTCGTGTCTGGAAAGGGATCATGATGGTTCCCGTTACCGTTCACGTCCCGAACTCCTACTTGGTAGAATTCACCTAAACGACATGTCAGTGACTAGGATAATAAATAGGGTAAGGGATTTCACTAACCAAAGTTAGGGCCGTTCAACCAACCGGCGTTCTTGACGTTAGCTCCACCATTCTTCGTTAAGCATTTGTTGATTGCCTTCTCAGTAGCATCGTAGCAATTCTGGCCCGATGAGGTGGCGTACAAGTAAAGCTCTTTCTTGGCGGCAATCTTCACGGCGTACTCACAACCGTTGTCACCTTGCTTCTTTGCTTGCACCAGGTGCCCGGGTACTCCTTTGACGTCCTGGCACAGGTTTTGACACGCTTGGTCGCGCATTCTGTAAAGAATATCTGAGGCCGTATATTTGCCGTCCAAAAGCACCCACGCCGAAGGAAAGTTTGGGTTGAGGTCACCACCGCAGACGGCTTGCTGGTCTTTGGGAATCGGTAGGATGCTGGGAGTGGAGGAGGGTTGCCCTGCACAGCCAACGACGGTTGGCGTAGCTGGTTGATTCATGATCTTGCCCTGCTCCTGGGCCATAGCCTTAATGACTTTATTTGCGATGATGCCGTGGCCGAATTTTGTTGGATGAAAGACGCGTCCGTACTTGTCGGGAAGCCAGCTGCCGCTGAACTGATCCCCGGGCATGAAGGAAGCGTAGTCTTGAGGACTATCTTGCATACCTTTCACGACCCAATTTGTAATTTGCCCTTCGAAGGTTGCGTTGGTGGTTGGGTCTAATCTTTTGGTAAGATATCGTTTGCGTAGATGGTCTTGCCCCTTCTCATCAGCAGCATCGTCATCTTTTGTTGTTCCCCATTCGTAAAAAGTAGTCCGTTCCCGGTTTACTCCCTCTCCATTCCCTTTGTTGTATGTTTCGTCGACTCCGGGAGAGCAGTAGCGTCCTTTGTTGGTTTCAACCTCCGCATCCCAGTCGACAAATACGGCCTGTGATCCAGCTCGGGCAACAGCATCCTTGATTTTTGAGTTGACCAAATCGACCAAATCATTCATCGCTTTACTGTAGAATATTAGAAGAGGGCAGAAGGAGGAGAAGAGATTAGACTCACCGCCTATCCTGGGTGAGATATTGGTAGCCAGAGAGTCTTGCTATACTCCAAGAGACCTTGTCGCAAGCAGTGTCGGTAGTGTCCCAAAATTTGCTATAACCAGTGTAGTATATGCGGCTGTCGTTATCGCGCAATTTTCCTTTGATGGCACCGAGAAGATTGTCGATATTCTTCGAGAAGTCTGCACTCTCAATCTTATTTTTGGCGTCGGACAAGATGCGTTCACATGACCAGAACCTGAAAGCAGCCCACTGATAAACACAGTAGTTAAGAATTGTGGAAAGATCTGCGTCGTTGCCTCCGGCAGAGACTGTGACAAGTTGAGGGCTGTTGAGCTTTGGCACTTGCTTCTGCAAAACGTCTGAAACTAAGGCACCCGAACAACCAAGATATTGAAATTTTCGGTTGGGATTAGCGCCTAGATTATCATCTGTGTTGATCTGGTTGGGGTAACCGTAGCTGTATTGCGAGCAGGCTGTGTTGAGTTCGATCTAGAACCAGGAAGTCAATATAGCAACTAGGAATGGCAGTACGCTCCACTCACTTTGTTGGTACCCTTGATAGCATGTCCAGCTCCGATTCCAACACCGTATGAATCCCCCAGAGCAGCATAGGCATCGATCCATGAATTGTCAAATGGGTTTTTAGCATCCGTGGGACCTGCTCGTGCTCGAAGCTTTTGAGAATTGTGGCGGTTGTGTAAATCTGGATATGGCGAGAGTGCCGCCGCAAAGCCGATGTAAAGAATGATGGAGTTTAAAGAAAACATCCTGACCGACATTTTGGTCGTGATTGGGGGAAGGAACGAATGTGATGAAGTTTAAGAATTCAATGTGCGCATCTTTATGCACTTGTTTTCTACACAAATATATTAATACGGCTTATGATCACTTTTGCTCATCTAGTTTCATGACGAACGCGGCTGACAATCAATTACCCGTCTGAGAGCATAAGTTCACCGGGTCCAGGGCGAGCGCTTATTCGGCAGATGTCCCAGTAATCGGGTCTCTCGGATCCCACATGCACACGGCTAGCAGCAGTAGGAAGTTAATCAATGCTGGCCAGGTTCAGTGCTATGCGGGCACGCTAAACGCCTAACCATAAAGCGAGCCAATGGTAGAACGGTTCTAAGCGCCACCCACTCGTTTCGTTAAATTACCCAGTGTAGGGTTAGGTGTCCGGTTCGTCCCGTGGGAAAACTAATCAATAGTCGTAGTGTGACGTTGAACTAGAATGGAGCATGTGCGTCATGTATTCTTACACCCTGGTTCTTCAGTGCATCACTCCTCCGGTTTCCCGTTTCCGGTTACCACATCTACACAGCCCTATCTAATATATGCCCGATTTGGGTCTAATTAAGCTCAGAATGTTGATTAGAAGAAATCTCATTACGGCACCCCACCCCACGCGGCAATGATCTATACTCTAAATCCCAGTACCGAGTAGAAGAATCACAAGCACTTACACTCAAATGCATATCCTACCTTTAACGTAGTTTGAAGTTCATCTATGAGATTTGGTGAGATGCGCCCCCTCAAATTTTATCTATGAATAGACTGCGTAACGTGTTGGATGGTATCGATTACAACTCAGAGCAGAACTCACAGAACGAGGAAGGCGCATATATCGCGGTATCTACACTTCTGCATAACCTATAACCTCCGAATATTCCCTTAAACGCACCCGGCGCCCATCCAATAGCATAATCTATTTCTTTCTTTCCCTTCTCCAAATTCCTCGGCATCGTTTTGTCTCAGAGTCTTGAATAACTTCACTATCGATACTCTTGCTCACTTGCTCACTCCTACCACCAAAATGCTTTTCAATCCCCGCCGATTATTCACCTATGCTGCTGTCTTGAGCTTCTTTTCCCAAACGTTAGCGGTTCCTTATCTCGGAATTACCCACGATTTTGGCCAGGGACCAGCGGCCGATGTGCAAAGCTATTCGGGAGTGATCGAGTTCTCGGACATCACAGACACAGACCCCGCCGGCGGTCCTTTGTACCCTCCCACAACCATGACCAACCCGCAATTTGTCAACCTCGTAAAAGTAGCATACAACGAAATGGTAGCGAAATACCGAAGCGAGAATCACCCAAATGACGACAACCTCCCGGGAGCTATGATCGGCCTTGCATCTGGAAAGAAGATCTACTTCGCGTCATCGATCAAGGTTGTTCAGGCAAGGAGATTCTACGAGGCGGATTCGAAGATCATAGAATACTTTGACAGTTGCCTCTTTGTTGGCATCGGTTCGCACCGCACCGGTGGTGCCTGTGGTGAACCCAGCGTGTTGGACCTGTGGTATAGAGAAAACAATGCAGACCCTCCCACGGGGAGTGTGGTAATCCGAAATCCAAGGATTGCAGCCTGGTTGCGCTTCCCGTATACGGATGTTGGAACGGAAAGGAACTACAAACCATGCAGTCGAAACAACAATGGATATGGCTGCGAAGAATTGGTTCGGGATAAAGGACTTGATGCTGTTTTCGATGTTCAGCCAGTTACCAATGGAGAGGATGACTGGACGTTTGTGACGAGGAACCTGCGGCAATCTTGCAACCATTAACCTCCGCCAGCCGGCACAAGGCGCGGGGGAGTTGGCCGGCGGTTTGACGGGCAGGTGGGCTAGGTAGTGGTGGATATGAGAGTACGGAGATAGTAGTGCAGATTGTTATTGTTCATATCTTTTTGTTTTTCATAGGAAACGAGTCGATACCCATGTAGTACAACCGGTATTATTATTTCAAAGTTTGTCGGGTTGATATTTTTCTCAAGTCAACGTACGTGCAGCTGGAATAAGGGATATCTCATGTCCAGTTGGGTTTGAGAGCGAGAATTGGATAATGCAATCTCAACTGCACCGAACACTCTGCCTACGAATATGAGTGGTAAGAAAGGATGTCTATCTCAAGATCCCGTGACACAATTTTATCCCTGCAGGTCATTTACCATATCGACTCGACAATACGAAGTATGCTAACATGCGTGACCCCAGGTTGCTGCTGTTGCTCACGCACGATCACCAATGATGCAGCCTCTTCGTGCAACAATGCTGCAGGGACCAACGTCATTCATCCAGTAATCTTCCACCCTTTAAACTTATTTACCCGATATTAACAGTCAGCGACGTCTTCCATTGCCACTTCTGTTGGAAGCGCCCGGTAGAGTGCATAAATCGGGACTACCCGGTTGTTACGGAATAGGGTAGTGACCCGCAATCTTTCCATATATAGAAACAGAATAGTACTACATCTAGCACTCCACTACCAGATTCGTTTCGCGTATAAGCAACTACCCAGGTCCTCCTATTCTGTTTACTATACCACTTCATCTTTCCACCCTCTGGTCGCACAACTACTCGTTCCTAGAAATTAACTCACACCCTACTTAAACAATGTCTACTGAGTAAAACTGACCTCGTGCTCTCCTCTGTTCATGCACTAACATCTTCTAGGAACATCATGGCAGATGACGGAACCTACGCCCCCGACAACCCCTCATACACCAACTTCTTCGCAGCCGTGTCCTCGGGCAACGTATCCGACATCGACAAATCCTTCACATCATCCCCCAACTTCGCCATCAACGCCCTACGCCATAGCGGCGATGGCTACGAGGGTATGGCAGCCCTGCACATAGCTTCCTCCAACGGACATGTCGCCATGGCCAACTTCCTCCTTTCCATCGGCGCCGACATCGACGTCCGCGACCGCAACATCTCTGGCAGCTCTACGCCGCTTCATTATGCAGCGTTCAACTGCCATACCGAAGTTATCACCACGCTGTTGGATAACGGTGCGGCGGGAGACAGCGTAGGCGGCTTTGGTGGGACGGCATTGCATCAGGTTTTGCAGAATAAGGTTTCGGTGGAGGAGCGGCATATTGCGACGATCACGCTGCTGCTGGACCGGGGGTTGGATATTAATTTCGGCGACGTGGAGCTGGGAAATACCGTGGTGAGCCGGGCACCGAATCCAACTTTAAGACTAACGCTCACAATTACAGCTCCACCAGGCGGCGGGCTTAAAACACATCGGTCTCATCGAAATTTTGCTAGCTCGGGGTGCGGACATCAACGCCGTCAACCGCAGTGCGTCGTCGGTTCTTGGCAGCGCCGTAGATTCCGGAGACTATGATACTGTCAAATACCTCCTCGACAACGGCGCCGACGTCCACCTACCCCCTGGCGGTTTCTCGGCCATATCTAGAGCTGCGTACCACGGAAATATAGATATGGTTAAGCTTCTCCTCCGCGACACCTCCGAGTCAACAGTCTACACCCACCGCGACGCACTGCACCACGCCGCTGCCGCAGGCCATGTAAACATGGTCCAGTTATTGCTAGATCGAAACTTCGCCATTAATGCGCGGGATAGCAGCGGCGATACTCCGCTACTATCTGTGTGTGCCGCAAACCGGGCACATCCTCGCGTCGTCGCGTTGCTGCTAAGTCAGGGGGCGGATATTAGCGCGCAGGGTAGGAAGGGGGACACAGCATGTAAGTTTCTGATCCCGCCCATATCGCGTCATCTAACAGCCGGGAGTGCACAAAGCCGTGTGGCGCAGCGATGCGGGGGTAGTCGGGCACCTTCTCGCCGCGGGCGCCGATCTCGAGGCTTGCAACGATAACGGAGAAACTTCGATACTCACCTATGCCCGCAATATCTCCGAGCATTGCCTGAATAATTTTCATAACACTGGGGAAGGCGTAAATACCCGCTTGGAGGTGTTCAAGCTCCTCCTCGATGCGGGCGCGGATGTACGTGCCACGGATGGCGAGGGGAGAAGTGTACTACACGCGCTGAACTCGCGCCCGGCTTTGGGGTATATGGCGGTGGGGAAGATTGAGGCTGCGAGGATGCTGTTGGAGAGGGGGGCGGAGGTTAATGCCAAGGATGTGGAGGGGAGAACTGCGCTGATGGTTTTGAACCGCGGGTTTGAGCCTGATTTGGCAAGGTTTTTGATTGATTCGGGGGCTGAGGAGTGAGGTGAGGGTATGGGGTGGTTGCTGCTTGGTGTGGAGTTGAGTACGGGGTTGTTTGTAGGTGTGCATAGCAACGATTTCTCACCCATCGAAACTGTTAGTGGTGTGCGAGCTGATTACAACTCAGGGGAAGCACCGCTCCCGCTGGCCCTGTCAGCATGCGTGTTTACCCGTTGCTCCCCTGGGAATGCTGTAAGCACGGGCCCTTGCAGGTTACATGCTTTAGACTGTGAGCCTAAAATTGCGATGACCCCGGGCTGAGCACACGTTTGTGCATGGAAAGGTAAATAATCCGGTGCATGAGCACCCGGGATGTCGACAGCGCGAAGAAGTAAGCGAGTGTACCTCGCAGAAAATGTAGCTGCATCACATGCTCGCTCCTTCCAACGACTCGAAGCTGCTGATGTCTATCCGCTGCCACCTTCCACATTCTGTAGCACAACATTTAATAAATTATAGCGCAACATATTGCAGCATTTCTTGGAAGGTGCATGAATAGTCTCGATGCACTAAATCTATGTAGGATACTTAACACTTGGCATCGACCGGGGGAAGGTAGTGGCGATCTTGTTGCCGTGGAACCGGGACGGAGACGGGTCACCCGCCTTCCCGGCAGAGAGGGCACGACTTTGACCGGGGAGCGACCAGGATCAGGGCTATTCAAACGTCATTTGCGCGACGAGGTGCTGGTGCTCTAATCCCTGTGCCTCATTGAGGCGGGGTAGATTTCTTCGGCACAACCCACTCACTCGCCTTCCTCCACATACCGCTTCTATTGGTCACGAGAAGAACCTTTACTTTTTGACTTGATAAAATACAGTGTATTTCGGGTAGTCTTAGCTAGAACAGTGACCGACTTATAAAACAACGCGAAGGATACATATCAATAGCGACTTAGCAATCTAGGGCCAGCTCTACACTTTCAATGTCGCATGCATATTGAAAAGCTTGCATACCACTTTAGAACTGCATTGCCATCTCGTGCGCGACTTTGTGATCCCGCATGCAATTTTGGGATATGAGGCGCGAGTTCAATTCAGGAGAACTGCTATTTAGTGTCCCGAACCAACGCAACTTCGGTGATGGTTTGATTTCTCTGTCATTTTGGTCTTTTCTAATAGAATTCATATAATATTTGTGTGCCCGCCGATAGTACCGTACGAAATACGGTGTTATAGGAAACAGTTCTTATTAACACACTGTGAGTGCGAAAGAGAATCGCAAATAGGGCGGAAATACTACCATCAATACGGATCGACCTTTTCGCTATTTGTGTAGTGACTTCAGTTGTCTCCAGAGAGGGCACGTGCTCTGAGCCGCACTTTTGTCCGAAACCCCTGCCCGCAGGTCGCCGCCACAGCTGCCGCAGCCACCACTCACGGCTTTAACCTTCTTTCGGAAAGTCTCTTTATCTGAACTATGCCGCAACCGGAGGGCGAGACGACCTGCTTTTGACCATTTTTTGGATAGCGTTCGTGACTACGTGTGTGATATTGTAATATTGGCGTCGACGGGCGGCGGGGGGTTTTGTGCACGATACACCTTCACAGACGCTCGAATGAACTACACGCTGCACAGATCTGCAATGTCTATCTTCAATATCGTTGTTCTTTCAGCCGCTAGCGTGCAATCGATATGCCAATGCTTCAATTTGTGAAATGGTTCTACTCTACGATGAAAGTCTACGGCGATGTAGGAGGATTTGAAACTAGCGCAACGCTCTTTTCGTCTGATCTCATGTACAACAGTATTACCGTGAGTAGTAGTCTGGATGTTGATTTAGACAACTGTGGCGAGAGTTCCTTGAATAAAAGTAATCCGGTGACACAGATTAAGTTTCTACAGAAGGTGAAATATTGTTTAAGTCTATCCGGGTGGCAACAATAACCATGTTTAATCAGACATACACTGGTTGACTGTATTGTAGCCATCATTGACTGCCTTCATTTATACACCTAGGCTACTAGCGACGGGTACGTGCAACCCAGGACTAATATCCGAGATAATATGCCAGTAGCGGAAAGCTAGTATACGGTAGGTGGTGTGTATACCACTTTAGTTCTGCATACCCTCATACTAACTGTAGACTTGTTATGACCTGATGTAGAATTGATACAATTGTACGATGTTACGTAAGAAAAGAACCGTGCATTGGACTATAATTCAGAGACGAGAAAAGGAGGAAAGACTCGAGATATATACAAGAGAGTTGTGTGCCTTGTGCCTCACAGGGTGGTTGACCTCAGTTACGGACAGCTCGTGTTCATATGTAACATCGAATGAATTGTACGGGACAGAGACATGTCAACCGCCTTCCCGGCAGTTCGGGTATGACAGTGACTAGGGCGCGACCAGGGTCATGGCAGTTCAAAAATTCGTTTTGCACGACGAATAGTGTTCTAATCCCTGTACATCATTGAGGCGGGGGGGTACTGTGAGTACATTCCAAGGCGGGGTATTTTCCTTCTTCTATAACCCACTCACCAGCCTTCCAAGGGCATGAACCGGACAGGAGTGGCAATTCCACCAGAACATTGCCATTACATATCGTGTGTAAATTACACTGATGTGGGTGATATTCCATGCAGCGTGTACCACGATTGAGTGATATCGTATGTAGAGGACTGTGCAACTATCAAGAGATTGAATTTTGGTATTGAGGTCTCTAAAGCAGCAGGATGGCTTAGTTTCAAGAGATGCAATTTCAAGTTATTCACATTTCCCCGTACAATTTTTATGACAACCATTGACAGATTCTCTGCCATATCATGTGTATGTGCAATGTGTGGGTGCCAGGGTTGTGCTGTTGATGATGGTGATGGTGGTGATGGTGATGGTGCGGATAATACAGTTGCATTCACAGTGGTAGCATTGCACAGCCAGCCATGTGGAGCCCCCAAGTCCAAAACCAAATGCCATCTAAATTTTCCCCTTGCCACCAACAGCCAGCAGACGTAGCAGAAATGGTGGGACTAAAACAACATAACAACATATCGCGTGAATCACAAATTTCGTGTGATTTACACAGTTTTATTATGTGAATCGGATGAGCCTACTAATTGGCCAAGTACATTGGGTGTCATGGCTCAATAAGATCCTCAATGTGGCACTACAACTGCCACTACAACTGCCACCAGACCTGATGAACTCTAGGGATAAACAACCATAAAACTGAAGTTTAAGGAGCAGAAACCATGTTATCCTATACTGTATTGTCGGAGGGAATTATCTATACCTTTATTCACCTCTTTTACCTCAATTGGTTACAATTTGCTATGCAAAGTGTGACTAGCTGCAGGCGCACCACCGGATGTGGCTGGAAATATGTTGTGCCATTACTGGAAATCCTACGCTTATAGCTGTAGGTACCGGCAGGGGCCCGAGTCCAGTAGATCGCAGCCCCGGGCGGACCAGGGCCACTGAAATCATGCCAGGGATAAGACAGAATAGCAATGTCAAGCCCCGAAAGACTGTAGTCGCACCGGACCACTGGGAATTCTGCCAAGCATCTCAATGGTCCGTCCCGTTCGTTAAATGGTAGGCCTGGGACGAGACGATAAGATTCGGGGTAAAAGAATCAGGACTGCAGTAGACCAGGGTAACAATTTTAAAGACTGTAGGACTGCAGGGTCCTACAGTTTACGGAAGCTGAAACTGTCTAACAAACTAAGTATTAAATCGAGCTAACTAAAGCAACTACAATTATTAGTCTTCTGCGCGCATCTGAATATCAAAAGCGATACTATTCTCTTTAAGTGTTCGAAACGGGCCCGGCTTTTCTTTGAAAAGCCGGCGCGTGTGGACTAGGCTTGTTTTTGGAAGCCCACAGGCCGGCCTGCATATCTGAAACATGGAAATGAGCAAACAATCATCGTATATGGGTAGCAGAGGGTATCATTTTCAGTGAAGGGTGGACTATTTTCCGTGGCGGATTGACTCATCTTCTCGAAGCCAGAAGGCCCGTATATATACAGACTAAACTCCTATATCCATATCCATATCCGTGTCTATATCCGTATCCATACCTACATTCGTTTGCATATCCGTTTGCACTGATATGAGCCGCTCTGCACTGATATGAGTCGCTCTCCTGAGGCATATCTTCATACACCAATTGCATATGAAACGGACCTGAGCAGTGAGGCTCATGATGCTGGTGCACATGCAACAGCAGGCCGGCCGGGCATTGTTCAAAGCCCGACGGCCAGGCCTGAAGATGCCAGGCCCGGCCCGGCCCGGCCCGTTTCGAACACTGTTCTCTTTACCTTTGCGGTCTCTCTATATGCCTAACTATGACAAGACCAAATTGGCCGCTGTAACCATTCAGGTAGACTCATGCGTGGGGTTGTGCAGATTTCCAACAAGGATCATGCGAATTCGGGTTTGGTGCCGCCTGACTGTTGCATCATTTCACTTCCTAGTGGACTCGCTCTTCCCTTCGTATGTGCTTTATTCACTCATATACAGAAAAATTTCCCGCGCTAGAATAAGAACAGTCACGAAAGCAAAAGACCGGAACGAAAACAGTAAACGACGCGTAAACAGAGGTGCCGCCTCGGGGGGGCGGAGGCCGCCGCTGCGGCCGCCCCTCCACCTGGACTCTCCCATTCCTGGCCGGAAGCCATTTCACTGGGTGTAGAGTCGAAAACATACAGACAGTGAAGTCAACCGTCCCGTCCGTCCGGGATCACTGCGGACGGGGACGGACGGCAAAGTCGCCGTCCGTCCGAGGGCAGGACGGAAACGGCGCCGTCTTTTTGAGGCAGGACGGGGACGGACGGCAATGACGGCGAAGTAGCCGTCCCCGGCCGTCATCTGCCGACATCCATGGATCTCGTGCAGTGTACATTACAAAATCTCATAAAACTAGT
>Ga0307512_10005128_pt1 | contig 13860 bp, 11 predicted proteins | sample 14_EM_MG_FD_200267 | JGI IMG/M metagenome (GOLD analysis project Ga0307512, IMG submission 200267) | Populus trichocarpa ectomycorrhiza microbial communities from riparian zone in the Pacific Northwest, United States - 14_EM | ecosystem: Host-associated > Plants > Roots > Unclassified | place... | reverse complement strand
TATGGTTAATGGTTTTGCTACTTGGTAAAGCATTAGGGAGTGTGTCTACTCTACAGCCACAGTAATACATAATGGTCCCTTCATTGAACACCACCCCATGTAATCTCAGTTCATTACCCCAAGTGTACCACCTGAAGTCAACAGCTGCAGATAATACGTCTTCATGTTAAACTTTTCTGGATTCTGGTTCATTTGAAGCTCGTCGCTTTGAGGTCTATTCCCTTGAATTACTAGTAATCGACAAAGAATTCGACGATCCTGCTGTCCGATAATCGCACGTATGCACAGCTTCCCAACCCCACGCCCAGGCGTCACATCTTCTGCGCAGTCGCAACCTTCTAAGCAGGACAACCTATATCCTCCGAAGAACTACCGAAATCAAGTCAAGAAAAAAACCTCGCATCATGCCGATTGGGTTCTCCTAATACTTTTCAGCACTAGGTATTCAACCAGGCGAAGTTCGGTGTGGTACGCTGCATGCGGTGTCTACTACTCTGCCGGTGCTGGCTGTCTTTGCTCTCAGCCCTTGGATGTAGAATCCTGCTTCCGCTCAAGCCTGCACCCCTACTGAAGGTCCGGTTCATAACCTTCCGGAGCTTTCCCCTCAATCGCCGCGACTTCAAATAGACACTTTTGGCCGTCACTTATGACTGTCCGAACATTGGCCACATATTTCTAGATGCCACCAAGCCTGAAATTCTCGGTTCTTTTTTACCAATGACGATTGCATGTACAGTGTATTTGAAAGTCTGACCACAAGAGACTAAAAGTGTTGCGGACCTTGCAGTCATAGTGGAGATCCAGGAATGAGCTTTGTGACAATGCTGCCCACTATGGGCGACCGCTTACCTTAGATATGAATTAACTCTACTAATTATATGAACATAATGCCGCAGATATATGAGCCATCCGCCTAGCCTAGAAGGTAGGACATGGCACTATAACACCAGGTAACAGGCTCGAAACCCGCTCCGATCATTCAATGCTGAAAACACTCCGGTCGCAGGCTTGAAATCTGTAGAAATCACTTTTACTCTTTTCTCCTGTCGGCATGCTGCGGAGCCTGTCTTTCGTAGTAGCCGTAATGCTATGGTGGTCTGTCTACGGGTTGATTTCCGTACGATAGAAACGCCGCTGATGCAACTGATCATCTGTTGACGGGAATACGGGCTTTGCCCAAGAACATCGACGGGCATCGTGTGATTGCTTGGCTATTATGTGAGCTACATACCACCATACCACTTTTAGTATAGTTATCTTGACATCGTGTACTTTAGCTTTTCATTTTCTCTTCTCGCTCTTTAGAACTTAGACGATTGACGAGTTCTCTGCGCCTACTGCAATATGCGCGTGTTAACATTATTTAGCTTAACCGGTAAGGTCTGGTGATATAACGCCAGATAATAGGCTCGAAACCTGCTGCGATCCCTTATGGTGCACGTGCTGTAAACACTAAAAAGCCATGGGCTCGAAACCTACAGATCTAACTCTTTTATCCGCCGTGGAGTTTTCATTTTCGCAGCAGCCGGTCACGTACCGGTCCCAGACTAATTTCCGTACTAAGAGGTTGCAGTATTCATGATAATTGTCAAAGCACTGCATGTATAAGACTCAAAGCTTAAAGCTTTCGGTAGTTAGTGAAGACATCTGAATTCGGGAGAGGGCATCACAGTACCTGTGTTGTATATAGTTTGCCATAAGATTAATTGTCAGTGTGCTCATGAAGAATTATATGACTGGAGTTACTCCCACCTCGCGCGGGGTTTCATAACATATCACTTATCATATCCCAGATCTCAACGGCAGAGTAAGCACAGAAGACTAGAAAAACGCAAAAGATCTCGGAGGTACGGAAGTAGAGTATACTAGTATTGTGTACATGTAACAGAGTTCTAGCAAGCGTACATGTACATATAAGATCATCGCGAGCTAGTGATATCGATATCCATATCAAGAGTTTTGGCTGCCACACTTGGCATAGCTATTTTCTGACGTTCCACCTTATCACGACAGCCCCCCACACATTTTGCCGGTGCAATTCTTTTTTTTCTGTGTCACTACTCTAGCTGTAGGTATCCGTCCCGTCCCAAATATCCAGCAGAACAGGAAAAGCCTCTCGGCTAGAGTGTTATACGTAGTAGACAAAAGCCAGTCCGAGTAACAGATGGTTGAGATGAAATGAGGACATTGTAGTACTATTCCATAGCCATGGACGCGAGGTACTAGGACTACCGTTGGCGCGCACGGACCTAGGGATGATCATGAGGATGGTTCGCATTAGTACAACTGACTTCATCCGCAGTGACGCCAGTGCGGCATTAGCGATCCTGACGGCTACCGTTTGCCAGCTCGGTGTAGTCGTTTCCGAGCCAAACGTTTGCATTTAGCATAGTGTAGTTCATGAAGTTGGAGGCAGCGCAGTTGTTGTTTTTGACTGGCCGCATTCGGCGGCCTAGTCCCATTGACACTGCAACACTTCCATTCATTAGCCAGATTCAAGCCACCCGAGTTACAACCGCTTTCTTGTTGCTCTTTCCGCTGCCAAGTGTAGACGGGCGGTAATTCGGGCATATTGGCACCGAACCCGTATTGGCGAATATTCTATGCGGCCCGGAAGAATCATGCGGGACCATATAACGGCACTCCGGCCCGACGGCGCAACAGAGTGATATCATAGAACTCCCCCGAAGAGGTGAGTGTTTATTATTGCGATTGTTTTGTACTATCCTCTAAATACTTAACACCCGGGGCCGCCTCCCTTCGAATCCCACATTTTCCATATTCAGCCGCAAAGATATCATGGCAGTCAGAACCTTCCCCACGGTACGTCTCCACCCACGGGGTCAAATTCGAGGAGAGAATGTAACGGAGCCCATAGATCAAATCCATCCGAACCTTCATCATTGACGGCTCCGGCTCCGGCGGCGACTACCACAATGTAGTAGGCGGCCACTGGTTCGCCCTCCCCAACTTCCCTCCCCTAATCCTACTGATACCCGCAGGCTCGTCGACACGCCAATCGCGAACCCTATGTCCCGCTTCGAAAAATACAAGCACTCACGCACCTCTTGGGGCATAAACGTTCTCGGCTCCTTCTGCGTGGAGATCACCGCCTCTGACGGCACAACTGGCTTCGCAACCGGTTTCGGCGGGCCACCGGCCTGCTGGATCGTGTCACAGCACCTCGAACGTTTCCTCCTCGGCGCGGACCCAAGAAACCTCTCCCTCCTGTGGGACCAGATGTTCCGTGCTACCACCTTCTATGGCCGCAAGGGCCTGCCAATAGCCACCATCTCCGTCGTTGACCTGGCACTGTGGGATCTCCTTGGAAAGCTGCGGAACGAGCCAGTGTACAAAATGATTGGCGGGGAGACGCGGACGGTACTAGACTTCTACTGTACTGGGCCCGAACCCGTTGCTGCGCGGGAGATGGGTTTCTTCGGTGCCAAGGTCCCGCTACCGTATGGGCCGGACGACGGAATGGAGGGGTTGAAAAAGAACGTCGAGTTCCTGCGAAAACACCGGAAGTCTGTTGGCCCGGACTTCCCGCTGATGGTGGATTGCTACATGGCGTTGAACGTGCCGTATACGATCCAGCTTGCGACCGCGACGCTAGATCTCGACATCCACTGGTGGGAGGAAGTACTACACCCCGACGACTTCGACGGGTTTCAGAAGCTCAAACAGGCGCTGCCGCAGCTGAAGTTTACGACTGGCGAACACGAGTATACGAGGTATGGCTTCCGCAAGCTGATCGAGGGGAGGAATCTGGATATCATCCAGCCGGATGTAATGTGGGTTGGCGGACTCACGGAGCTGCTGAAGGTTACGGCGCAGGCAGCGGCGTACGATATTCCCGTGGTCCCCCACGCAAGCGGTCCGTACTCGTATCATTATGTTATTTCCCAGAGTAATTGCCCGTTTCAGGAGTACCTTGCGAACTCGCCAGACGGGAAGAGTGTAATGCCGGTGTTTGGTGACCTCTTTGTGGACGAGCCTATCCCGGTCAATGGAAGGATGCATGTGAGTGTTCTAGATAAGCCAGGCTTTGGGATGGCAGTCAACCCGAAGGCGCGGTTGATCGATGCGGCAGGGATTTTAAATCCCAGCCCCGGGAGACTGTTGACCGTGAGAGAGGCGGAGGTGAGCGGGAAGGCGAATGGGAAAGCAAATGGAAAGGCAAACGGAAAGGCGAATGGGAAGGCAAATGGAAAGGCAAACGGGAAGGCGAATGGGAATGGTGTTACCAAGTAAGTGGATCTGGTTGGAATGTCCTGGGTTTCGTTTGTTGGGTTCTTTTCAGTCGGTGATTTTTGTTAAGTACCTTATATAGCTGTCGCGTGTGTGTACGCCCTTGTCCTTCGATAGGGGTGGATTGGTTAGTGAGATATGAATTGGACTCGGGATTTCAAAACACCGAATGAAATTGATCCCCACCACATTGTCTATCAAACGGCTTTTTCATACTGGCGCTTAGCCAATGTCTTACCACGCCGTTTGACAGCCTAGGCCCGATAATTGCTTTGGATGGGTAGATTTAGAGTATGTAGACTTACATGTCCTTTGACTGACAGTTCCCCGCAGCTGCACAGACGATCCTGCCCCGCCATCTCCCTCGCATTCCTCCGACTCTCTTCCCGCGCCATTACTCCCTGCCACAATGCTCACCCAGCCGCAGCTACTAATCGATAAAACCGTCGCCATCACCGGCGCGGCAACAGGCATCGGTCGAGCAATAGCCTTGGCCATGTCACAACACGGAGCTAACGTCTCGATCAACTACCTAGATGCGTCACAAGACACTCTCATTGCCTCTCTCCGCGACCAAATCGAAAGCGTGCGTCCAAACTCCTTCCTCGCCATCCCCGGTGACATCTCTCTCCCCGAAACTTCTCGCATCCTCATCGCCTCCACAGTCTCCAAATTCGGCGCCCTAAACGTCTTTGTCTCCAATGCCGGTATCTGCAAATTCCACGACTTCCTGACCCTCCCGCAAGACTTGTATCAGCAAACCGTACGCACGAATCTCGACGGGGCCTTCTATGCCACCCAGGCAGCCGCAAACCAAATGAAGCTGCAAGGCATCGGCGGATCAATAATCGGGGTTTCTTCGATCTCGGCGCTGGTGGGCGGGGCGGGTCAGACGCATTATACCCCCACAAAGGCCGGGGTGTTGAGTTTAATGCAGAGTACGGCTACCGCGTTGGGGAAGTATGGGATTCGGTGCAATGCCATCTTGCCCGGAACGATACGGACGCAGCTGAATGAGGAGGATTTGGTGGATGGGGAGAAGAGAAGGTATATGGAGGGGCGTATTCCGTTGGGCAGGACGGGGGTGCCCGAGGATGTAGCGGGTCCGGCGGTGTTTTTGGCGAGTGAATTGAGCGCGTATGTGGTGAGTATATTCTTTTTTGGTTGTGTGGTTATAGGCTAACGATAGAAGACGGGGGCGCAGTTGTTGGTGGATGGTGGGCTGTTTGTGAATTTGCAGTAGCGCGATGGTGATTTTGGTTCTATGTTGAATTGGGTACTTCTATTCGTGATCTACGTCGATGTGGATATCAGGAATAGAACGTACAACGTCCAGTACTCGAACCCAACGTTGTCCGTAGCTTTGTCGGCCGAGACCGGATATGAAATGGCCTGAGCATTGCGTCTGAGCATTGCATCTGAATGAACCTTAAGGTGCAGTGTCGGTGTTGGTCAGATAAATGATTTTTCAGAGTGCATAATCATGAGTTAGTAACTTTGACTGCTTACAACTGGCACTGTATTGGCAGCTAGATGGTTGTCAGGGGGCCCTCCGCCCGCCTTCGGATAGAACTGAAGAAGTATCTGCAACTAAACATCGTTAGATTCATCTGCCTCAGCAATGTATATCTCTGAGCAGTTAATCTCCATCTGTCACTCCAAAAGAGCAATTGGGCTAAAAAATGATGTGCCTGTGACGTTAGTTGGTTCGGGGTGCGGGGTAATAAGCGCCGGGGTTGGCTCCATATCCATAGGGCGCCACCTCGTCAATACCCGTCCCCCTATATGGTTGACGTGGGACTGTAGATCGGCGGAGTAGCCGTAATACCGTATTTTTGTGATAAACAAGCCCATACCTCAATTACTTTTTGCCCACACAATTCCCCCAAGCGGTATCTTCTGAACCCACCTTACAATGGCGACCGCACCCCCGCACGGCATCTTCGTCCCAGTCCCCACCTTCTTCGCCAAACGCTCCTCCCCATCCTACGACCCCGTTTCTCCACCCCTAGACATAGAAACCCAACTCACGCACTCCATCTTCCTCGCCCGCGCCGGCGTCAGGGGCCTCGTTCTTCTCGGTTCAACTGGCGAAGCAGTGCACATCACCCGCAAGGAACGAACAACTCTCATTAAAGCCATCCGTCATGGACTGACAGAAAGGGGATTCCTGAACTTCCCGTTGATCGCCGGAACCGCAACAAATAGTATCGATGAAACGGTAGAGCTGTTGAAAGAGAGTGCGGATGCTGGTGTAAGCTGGGGACTCGTGTTGGCGCCGGGATATTTTTCTGGTACTGCGAGCCAGGAGGGACTGGTGGAGTGGTACACTGCGGTGGCGGATAGGAGTTGTATTCCCATTCTTGTGTAGGTTATCATGCCAACTTAGAAGACGCGGCGTAAGGATTCTTATAATGCAGATACCACTACCCAGCCGTCTCTAACAACGTCCCACTCTCGCCCTCCACCGTCCGTATGCTCTCTGCACACCCTAACATAGTTGGCGCAAAGTTCTCGCACGGCGATGTATCCGTGCATGCACAGGTTGCGTTGGACCCTGCCATCGACCACACCAACTTCGCGGTTTTTACCGGACTCGGCCAGCACCTGTTTCCGGTTGTGCAAGTAGGGTGTGCAGGTGCCATCGACGGACTTGCAGGGTTCTTCCCGGCGAGCGTGGTAAGGCTGTATGAGCTCGCAGCAGCGGAGACGATGGGGAAGGCAGAGCGGGAGGAGGCGAGAAGGCTGCAGTGGGCGGTTTCGAGTGCGGAGGAACTGTTGGTGAAGTGGGGGGTTGTTGGGATTAAGGAGGCTATTTCGAGGGTGTGTGGATTTGGCGATAGAGATGGGACTAGGTTACCGTTGAAGGTAAGTTCTTCCTGCTGTTTTGGTGTGGTAAGTCTGACATGCGAAGGGCGGGCTTCCGGGGGGCGATGTAGAGTGGAAGAAATGGGAGAGTGTTATGGAGGTAATGAGAGGTGTGGAGGCAGAGGCTAGGTATTGATAAGGGTTTTGAGAATTGAAGTGAGGGATGGTGGGACAATGTGTAATACATCCAGTTGTTGAATTTCGCTTGTGAGGACATCAAGGAGAGATCGAGTGCTTTAATGAAAGGAAAAGAGAGCAATTTATGTGTGTTGGTACCTGCCTTGGTAGGCAGTGCCGGATGCATTCAACCCTTTGTTCTCGTAAACCAGATGTTCGTTTTTGCTTTGCGGCGAACCGAACGAGTGAGGTGAAAATCTACAAAAATCCTACCAAGCCATCTGACAGACTATAGGTACTTAGGGTATCATTCCTTGTCACCAAGCTAGAAAATGGAGATATTCAATCTAGCATTGGCAATAATTAACCTTCACTACGACCTCAAACAGGCCCTCGGATTGCAATACTAGTCAAGGCACTCCTAAACTGTCATGCATATCACAAACTTTGATTGCAGACAATTCTAAAACTACTTGTCTACCTTATCTACTCTTAAGAAATCAAACTACGCTATCGCTAGCACAGTAGGGGCACTTCCAAATTTGCAAAACTATCCTCTAGTTCTTTCCCTCCAACTCCACCATTCGTTATCTGAGACGCGTAACATGGTAAAGTACAGATAGTCTCCCTTTGTAATGTTTTATTGCGGACAATTTTTCACCGAGCTGCTCCAATGCTAGATTCATTTCTCCGAAGCAAACCCTGTTCTCCTTGATTCCATCCGAGAGCTTCGTATCATACCACGCGCGGAAAGTAGAAGCAGCATGTTCGTAGCCCCCATATCCGTAGGCAATAGTGCGGTCTCATGCCTAGACTTTGACGTTCGCGCTTTGCTCTTTAGGAAAGGGCTGGTTTATGAGATTAGCAATAGTGAGGATTCTCTGTAGCTGCGACATCAGTTGGCCCGGGACGTCTCCTTACTAAAACTCAAGAGTGAATGACGACCCATGACGAGCATATGTAGTGCCGCTTGTCCGACAGACCCGAACTCCACCTTTTCTGCTTTCCACACCTCCGTTTACAGCTCATCGTCATCGCATATTGGAGAATGAGAGTGAGGCAGTGCCAGACGAAAGGAGAAGCTGCAAATGCCGGTCGTATGAAGGGATTTGGTAGCCCAACGAGGAGGCGAAGCCGAGGGGATAGACACCGTTGAGGAACCGAACCGTTGGAGAAGTTGTAATCATCGGCCGCCTGATAAGAACGCAGGGTATGGCGGCGGCGAATGCGAAAATATCTCGCGTTCTAGAGCGACAGCTGTGGCCACGGTTGTTCCAGCACAATAGTGTCAGGTTAGAAAGAAAGGAATTGCCCAGGACAGAGCCGCACCTTATTTTTAGGTTGTCTTGGCCGGCTACTCGCTTGTCTCGACGTCACGAGCCACCATCCCCTGATACAAACACAACTTCTCAGCATTAACACGAAGAATGCCGATGCATCATTGACGAGAAGGGACAGAACATCACCTAGCATCTACTTTTACCTTGTCTGAGACGTTCAACGATGAAAGCGAGCAATTTGGCGCGTAGAACTGGAGCAAGCGCTGGAACGCGAACGTCCATGTCGGACCCACCGTGATGCGAGCTCATTACTGCTACATCTCGACTGAACAATGATGACATTTGAGTACTTATAACTGGGCCAGAGTTGTGGGGTGGGAGAAGCTATCAGACGGATAAAACTGCAGCATTGGGAAGGGGGATTGAGTTGCGACCGCATGAACAACTACGATCGCGAGGCTCTGAAAGTGAAAGATGAGCATGACGGGTGAAGTTGTTCGATTAAGAAATACTGGTGTGTATATTCTCTATTTTTGGACTGCTGCACGAGCTTTGCAAACATGGTTGCAGATTCTGGTGAAGAGAGTAATTAAGTTGCATTAACTATCATCCATTTCCAGTTTCTCAACAAATTCACTCCGTCCACCTTAAACCGAGTAAGACACCAACAACCCAAGATCCGGATCCCAAAGTGTTCGATTCCAGCCAATCCAAACTGCCGAGTCCGCATCCTTCCCATCGAAACCGTCCTTGGAAGCTGTGTTCAGCGAATAAATATTCCGCACATGGCTAGCTTCTAGAATTGCACACCGCAGCTTCCCGAGACATCGCCAATCCTCGGCCACTCAGCTCTTGGTATCGGTAAATCAAGCGCTCTATGCGACGCCTTCGGTGGCTGTAACTTACTAAACTCCCGAAATATACGGTTCTATTTGGAATGTAAGGGACATGAAGATCTTACGACATTGGGAAGTCGGTTGGTCGTCGCCACACATGTTAGGCAACCCCAAATCGAGACCCTTTACGATGACGCCGACTTCTGTCTCATTTACGCACCGGGAAGGCTTCTAGAACCGGAGAATATCTGGGTGGTGATTTGCTTCAGGCTCTACTTCCGGTCCCGGTTACGATCCACTACGTTTTTTGGGTTCCGTTTCTCACGAGGTTGTTGCTATACATTTCTTTGGATGGATAATTATCCGAAATGGGTTCCTGTACTTTCCTGTCTATCGTTTGTCTATCCAATGATAACATCTCATAGATTTGGTGATTGACTTGCAGCTCGATAAAGTGCACGCTTGTGCTGACTGCGCTCTGCATTGCAACTGAGTGACGCACGCATGTCACCGGCAAAAATCGATGAAAAATTCTGTAATCCATGCTTTTGTGGGACCTCGTGGCTTCTGTTATGTGGATTGCAGCATCTGCACGTGTGATGACACTCGAAATGATGTGACCTATCTCAAATTTGTTTCCTTTCAGGGCGCACTGCCCAGTTCTCCACAATCTCATCAACCTTTTGTATCTGGGTGCCCCGCAATACATACCGTTCACCACCTCTGGGTGTCACCGCTTCCACCCAGTACATTGGAATTAAGTAGAGATATATGCTCTTTACCGCCGGCGCCGAGCTAATGATTTGAACTTATTCCTCAAATTGTGCCGTACAAGGCCTTAAACTTCCCATTTTTTGTGTAGCAACAGGCATGGCATAAACATGTCGCTCGCGGTGATCCAGGTGCAGGGGGAAAACGTTTCCTTCAAGAGTTTGGTTCAGGATTCGGCTTTTGAGTTCGATGATGTGGCATGGCAGGACTAATGCCTTACTGCAGAAATTCGCCAGCCCCATCACTCAGCTACTACCGCCATTGCGGTACGATTGTGTCCGAAGTTGTGTCCGAAGTGTAGAATAGAAGCTCTAAATATACAACCACATTTGGGCTCGTTTTACTCCCCACCCTTGAAAACGGCGTTCTTCTGCACAGGCATATGCATGTGTGTCCTCACAAGCAGGGCTTCAAACGCGGGGGTAGGCTCTCGATTTCATCTCCGCCTATTGATAAACTGCAACAGTAGTAAGATGGTTGAATATGCCATATCCTGCATGTCAATCTGGAGACGGGAAGTTACAATCGCCACGCGGTATTTGATTCCTACAGCTTGCAGATGTAGAGGTAACTATAGGTAAAAAAGCAATAGCTGTTGATACGGTGTCTAGGGAAGTTAGCGTGGATGTATCGTGCCGTCCCGTCGGTATTCTCACTATTTCATTCGTCTCTTTGGTTCTAGGCTTGCCGACCGGGAATTTTCTTGAGACATCGCTTGCACGCCGCGTGGCCAACACGGTACCGCCCGGTCCCTTTTTTGAATTCAAGCGGAATCTTCCTGCGAATGATATGGAGCGGATTAGTTTTTTTTCTTTCCCGTACCGTGGAATGTTGGAGAAAAAAACGGTTGTCAACAGGGGTAGATGATCCTCATCATTTGCTGGATATATCACCTTTCTATCTCGCGGTTAGAGCAATTTCAACTAGCGCGACTGGCACAAGGCGAGAGGACTTTCTATATATCGTTACCCCGTGGGATTTTATGCACCCCACTCGCTTCAACAACTATCGTATGTTGCGTGCATGTACTTGACATGTACCTAACTAGGAGTTATGTGAGAACCGAGACTCCGGCCATGTGGCCAGAGTGTTGGAGACAGATGGGGAGCGGGCTGGAAGGAGATGACGCATCATTACGTGTGTTTGGGATATCTACAGCCTGTGGAAACCCGGTGAGGCGCGGGGCGTTCGTTGGAATGTGTAAGTGTATTCGTATTCAGAGAGGCACTGTTTGAGTGCTCGAGCTCGGCGATGAGAAGGTAGACATTTCCACTGTTACTGGCGATCATGACCATAGGTAGAGTATTCTACTCAGAGCTGTCTTGGTCTAGTGCAATTCGAGTAATACAAGTATTTCGGATTTAACTATAACATGGGGCAGTTCTTGTTGATGTAACACTCGCCTCACATTCTGTATTTGTAGACGCCGTCGTGACAATAGCTATCATAGTGCAGCGGTGAGGCTTTTGAAACACTAGTACCATATAGAGTATACTGCACTTTTTGTACAGACCTCGGACTGCCCCTGAACCGCTAAAAGATACTCGACCTCTTCGTCTGCACTTCTTCCCCAGCTTAAGTATCGAGTATAAGTAGGCACTAAAAGACGCCGACTCTAATCTTTACGAGAAAGCTGTACTTCCGCCATTGCTGGTTACTAATGCAAGCCACAAACGCCGTTCGCGACGGCCACGCGTGCACGGCTATTTAGCCAAAATATTCAATACCCTCGGATCCCTTAACCACCGTCCCAACCACCTGTGAGACAAGCCTTTGCGATAGAAAGGCTTATCACGAGGCCGAGGCAGGGTAGGCCAGCATCTGCCGGCATGAACGTAACAGGCGATATCGCGTGTAGAAGAAACCTCGATTGTATCGTTACCCGAGAGGCCCAAAGCACTGGCTCAAAGTTACAATGTGCACAACGCACCTGTAGGTACCTTAGACATGGATATTATAGTTGATTGGGTAGATTATCCAAATCAGCACCGTTCATTATTAGAATACTGAGCTTCTGAGGAAAAGCAGGCAACCGTCCACATACTGTTCCCAGGATCGTAGCGGAATCTTACAGGAATAAATGTCCATGTTGCAGCTCAATTCATATGCAAGGATTTCCCGAGTAGGGAGGAGATAAACTAGATGGGTGTAAGAAAGATGGAGACAGAGTAGTGTAACAGAAGGTTCTATCATAGCACGGGACAGACACTGCGACGCTATGGTACCGACGGGACCGGCATCTTGGTTAGTTATGAATGGTTGCTATTTTATCTTATTTATTAAAAAGTATTGCGTTTAAGGGATAGAGGCGAGGTTAGTTGGATGGTGGTGCAATGAAACCTGGTGTGGTTGGATTCTTTTGGGGAACGTGGTGATATCGATAGAGTACTTCGTATAAGGTACAAAGGCGCTATCCCCCCCCCACATATACCTTCTGTCCTCCCCCTCCCTTTCTTCAGTTTAATTTTTCTACTCTGGCCCACCATTCTTTCCCTTCATCCTCTTTTATCACTACCTTCTCTTCTGACTGGTAATTCTCATCGTTGTTTCCGTCGGCAGTTGTCGGTTACTTTCAGATTCACCCAGATTTTGTTTGCTTGATTTCTCTCACCTTTCCCTCATACGTGGGAATTGGGCTGGTACTTGCCTTCATCGAAAGTATGTAGGTTTATCCTCTTCGCTTCGACGCGACGTGTCTTGCGGGCAATTGGACACATCAGTAGTCCACATTCCTCCCGTTTGCCTTGATTGTCGTTTGCATGATACTGTGCTGACATCCGATAGCTACAACCAGCACGATCCTTGAAGGTTCGCTGCCCGGTGTAAATAAAGTACGCGCATTGCATCTAGCCGCGTCGGCATTCATCGACGGCTGAATTCTGACGGCTATAACTTAGAGAATCAATAAACAGTCATCCAATATCATTGCATCAAAGTAAACATCCACACAGACCAGTGTTGTTTTAGAATTGTAACTGATTTTGATTTTAGATGTTCGGGGGTTTGATTGTGAAACTGCTTCTCGCAGTCTCAATGTTTTGCAAGAACCACTGGCTGCTTGTGAGCATTTCTTGTGTCGGATACGAGCTGTACCGTCGGGCCGTGCGGTATTCGCAATCACCGATGAAAAAGCAAGGTGTCCCGGGACCATTCCTAGCAGGGTTTACATGTTGGTATCGTGCCTACTACGCCAACATCAAACGCAACTGGCATGCAAAACTCGTCGAGCTCCACGAGGAATACGGTCCAATCGTTTGGATTGCCCCTGATGAGGTCTCGGTTGCGGATCCCAAGTTAAGGAGTGCTCTCTATGGATTTGCAGATGAGAGGAAGGAGGAATCCTTTTTCCCGAAGTCGAAGTCATTTGAGACTGGCCTCTTCAATGAAGATTTCAATTTTGTTTTTGAGACGGATCCGGCCAGGGCAAGGCTTGGGAAGTATGCATTGTCGCATCCGTATTCGGAGAAGGGATTAGTCAGGCTCGAACATAATTTTGATCAGGTGGGTTCCATCTTGCGACTGTCCTCATTAATATGTGGCTGATTTCGCCTAGGCTGTTCAAGGGTTTACCCGGGGTTTCAAGGAGATAGTTGCTTCCAACGACAAGGTTCATTGTTTCAGTGATTGGACGCATTATTTCATGTTTGACCTGGCCACGTTGTTGATGGGTGGGTACTCGAACGGTCTGTGTCGTGCAGGAAAGGACGCAGGTGGTGCCATTCGTGCCCTTCGTGTCA
>Ga0307512_10005127_pt1 | contig 13865 bp, 12 predicted proteins | sample 14_EM_MG_FD_200267 | JGI IMG/M metagenome (GOLD analysis project Ga0307512, IMG submission 200267) | Populus trichocarpa ectomycorrhiza microbial communities from riparian zone in the Pacific Northwest, United States - 14_EM | ecosystem: Host-associated > Plants > Roots > Unclassified | place... | reverse complement strand
GTCGTTGCAGACTCAGCTGGAGATGCCAGCTGAGTGCGCATGCATGCGTACAAGGCATACTCTGAATGCCGTATATAAGATCACGAATGTACCTGTACTTTAGAATATAAGGCTTCTAGCAATCAGTATTTCAACAGTAGCTCTGTGCACATATCCGTGTGAGAAGTTATGACTATATATTTAATACAATCAGGTCAGGCTATCTACATATGTGATGCAACACGTATATCTTACTCTAAGGTTAGGAATGAGGTCCCTACTATACTGAGTTACTGAGTAGATTAACAAGTAGACTCATCGGTGTACATACTTTGACCACAATCTCAAAGTGCGCTTGGAACAGGATGGTGGGACCGATATTAAAACAGTGCTAGTACCAGGCCAATGACAACGCGAAATCCATCTGCATATTGTAGAGCTACTCTGTGCCATTTGGCTTTGAATTTGATCAAGAATGGGTGGTATATGGGGTGGCTGGTAGTGGAAGAGGAGGGGAGGAGGGCTACCTAGTCTAGTTGAATTCACTACTAATTCTGGTTGGAATTCAGTGCTCTTGCTGCCAGAGTCTCTTTGACATGCTAGGAGACTATTCAGGGGCAGCTTGGGAGATTCTAAATTGTGTCAAATGTCACTGCGGCGAAAATTGCCTAACTTATGCTACTTTAGATGATCTCCCACTTTAGGAGTGTAGAAATAGTACATATGTTGATAGCCCCACTCCTGAATCTGCCAAGACTGGTATCAATCAATGGCTAGTATGCCATATATACTCTGATAGCATTACTAGCGTATTCTATACGCAATTGGTAATGAAACAGGGGGGAACTGAAGGTGGGCAAAAATCCGCTTGATTCATGGGTTCTCACTCGTATTTTCAATTTCCTCAAAATTAGTCCAATCGACCTAAATTTTTAATTGACATGTAGTGCTTAGAGTTATCTGTTATCTATTAGACTGCATTCTCACATCTTCTCTCAATGAGCGGTTATTGTGTAATTAGCAATTTTGAAAACATCACTTGGTGCGGTTGCAACCATACCCATGCCATCACCCATACATATAGAAGTGTTAAGAACAACCGCTCACGAACAAACATGGTGAATTGCGTATCATACACAAGTAATTGTTTATCGAACTATCTAAGGGTAAAATTTATGCTTTTATATACATAAAGAGTCTGGAGATCCCGCAGAGATGACAGAGCAGCGCTGGTTAGTGGTGTTACATTGGATGGTTCGGTGACTTCTTGATCAACTTGATCCTTCTCGCTCGAGGGCATATGGCCAGTATATAAAAAAGCTCCATATACGTACGCATATTATATACTATCTTACAAGAGACGCATCATCCTGATCCTAACGCAAGCCATGCATATCCTCATACAAGCCACCATCTCCATAACAGCCATCAAACAGAAGCTACGACTCATGTTCGAAGTAAATATGCACAAGTAGCGAGTGGCAGGTGGCGAGTGAAAATCGGTTTATGAGCCTACATGTATGTGTTCACGCCATATATGATTCTACCCGGTGACTCAGCGACCACATTCCAGACCTTTCTAGCAACTTCGGTGGCCATCGGACTAAATCCTGGGTTAACAGTTAGTTAGCCCCCCGCCATGACGATAAGGACCGAATACGCTGACCCAACGCTGCCAGGAGCAACATGAACCAAGACGTAGTAACAAACTATAGTTGAGATGGAAGATAAATCTAGCAATGGCAACAGTGGGCAGACCCGAAGGAAGGATAGAGAAGATATTACTGCTAATGGTACTGCAGATGCAAGATGTATTTTTAGTTAAACGCATGCTGTTGAAATCACTTGGAGCCTCAGATCTAGAAACAACCCTAACCTTTAACCTTAAACTACAAATCAAATCACAAACTATCACATGCTAAAAATCAATGCAAAAGAAGTATAAAGAGCAAAGCAGCTAGAGTACACGGAGGGACAATATCTCTACAAAAATTTCCATCCAGAAGAAAACCAAAGACAACTAAATAATCACGCAGCCAGAGACTGGGCGGAAGCAAAAGAACATTATGGAGAGTGGCTGCCATTTTTTGCCTGTAAAGATTGATGGAGCTCAATGGATATTTGTAGAACTTATGTCATTCTCAGCGATGCATCCCACCTATTCTCATATGGTAACCGACTACGGGATTTAGCCCGAAGGCAATCGGAACTAAGGCGGGCACTAACTTTAGCCGGCCGGCCATCCGGACTAAGGCATGCACTAGACTCAGCGGGCTTGGTACAGAGCCTATCCCCCGCGAGCCTCGGGCGTGATGCGGTACCCATGTCCCCGTGAGCTAGGTGCAGTGCCTATCTCCCTGTAAGCCTCGGGCCTGAGCAGTGTTTTGCTCATGATGCTTCGTTCTTAGTGTTTCGTTCTTAGTATGATTTTGTTTATGATTTTGTTTCTCATATATATGTCTACCTTATTCTCTCTTTGTACGATAGACAATTCAATCATCATCTTTCCTCGCTCCCTTCTTTTGATTGGTCTCAACAAAAGAATCAACGACACCGGATCATCTAGTAGACAGAGGGGCAATAGAGTTCACCCACACACCACATATCATTATGCCCGCAGGTAATTCATCCTGAAACTCGCTGGCACAACGGTAGATCGCAGTACTACATCCAGGTAGAGCCAATATTACATCACCGCGCGACAATCCCGAGCCTTGGTATTTCCCCAGCGATAATTCTACTAATGAAACACAAGTTGAAGAAGAGGAATAACATGATAGAACTGGCTGCACATCTGTACTTTTATCTCAGTTCATAAATGATCCATATTGTGTAGACCGACAGCTCATCTTTCCATTGCTTCATATTTTATTGATCAGTTACCCTACCCCGTAGTGTCTAGGAGATTTTCCTCGTCACAAGCGCAGTGAGAAAAATATACACCATTTCCATGTCCAGTACAGTTACATTCCGGCGCCTACAACGACAGGAGATGTCATTGGAGAGGTTGAAGTCATCACAAGATATCTCCTCATGTGTAGCAGATCGCGTGGGGGGATCCGAGTGTGGCAAACAAAGGTTTTCGGAAACACCACAGTAGAAGTCCTGTTGTGATCTACGTCATGTTCACAACATTTACCGGTAGTACAGAGCAGGGGTCGCAATAGTCCGTTCGCCCACCAGTCTTTCAGGTCCCTATGTCGTCGTCTAGTTTCGGGCAAGATAAAGTAAGACTAGGGCCCAATCACGGAGACTGGGGGTGACGCCTAGGGCTGCGGATACTGATTGACCTGTAATTATGCAGTTATTTCGATCAAGACATAGTGACGTGGGCTCTCCAATCTGTGGATGGTAGATTAGATAGGTTATAGCGCAAATTAGGCACCCTAGACATGGTTGGGAGGCATATTGGATATCATCACTCCGTCACGACTGCATCACTTGCATCATGTGTCCATCACTCGGAAGACCGCGGGCACCAGCAGTCCTGCAGTCTACTAGCCTCTAGGACGGAAAATAATAGTCCAGAACAGGGTAAAGACAGGACGGACTTTTGCGAACCCTGGGACAAAGTATACCATCCAAAAAGGAAAGGGAACAAAGATATACTCTCAGCGCGAGCGTACCGACATTGAGTGGAACCGGAGCATTGGCTAACAATTATCTTTAACACCAATCCGGTCGCTAGAGCGGATTCTGATCGACGGTTGCATATGCAGCATGAGATCAAGAGCTCATACTTTGGAAGAGATTATGTGCAGATAGTGTGCGGCTGAACCAGCATACATAGCCAAGCTTGTCCGATTTGCAATCAGGCTGGAGCTTTGATCCAGTAGCTTGTTGATTGGTAATGCAGCGCTAGATTGACTTTTGAGACTTGGGAAGCGATGATACATGTGCAGCATGCATATAAATAAAGCTAATGACCACGCTAATGTTAGAATCGGAGATTCTAGTGATAGTCAACACTCTGTGCAACACCACGGAATGTGTTGTAGTCCATTCATGGAGGCGGTTCCTCTGCGGAGTACCCAGTCAGTTCAAGGAGGCCTATCTTCCATGAACTGACTGGTTCATTCGCGGAGTAAAATAAAAATCACAAATACTCTGCTCTGCACGCGTATATGCGCACGCACAGGCATGTACGTACACTCAGCTGGCTCTATCCAGCTGAATTCAATCAACGCTTCTGAGTACGTTCAGCGCAGCGCAACTGTTTTCAAGCGAAAGTCGAGTGCACACATCATTGCGATAGCCGAGATGGTGGTGCACAGTGCACAAATACTGAAGTTTCTGCAGCACCATCTGGTACTTTCAATCTCGAACGAAACACAAGAACAGCTCCACCCGAGCCAAGACACAATGTAAACGCCTGTTGAAAGCAAAAGAGAAAGATTGACGAAGCTCAATTGTCTATCGATACAAGAGAAGAAAAACACTAGACTTATATACAGAGAAAAGACCATACTCGGCGAAGCCGAGTATCACAACCGAGTCCGAAGCCGACTACCAGTGCCGGAGCTAGGCCTCCTCCATGGGGGCAGGCGAGGCTGGTGGGGGCAGGCGAGGCCAATGGGGGCCGTAAGCCACCGGCCTCATGCCCGAGCCCGCCAGCACCAAACACAAGGGAAGCCACCGGGCCAAATCCCTAGTCAACAACGCCCTCGAGCAAATACACAAGAAGATGCTTGCGAGTGTACTGATTCCACATCGGCGGAGGATACTGCCGATGAGAGCAGCGATTTGACAGAACTGAATACTGAGGATAGGGAAGTTCTAGAGGAAGATGAGCGGTTTCAAACGATGACATGGAGCATAGTACAATTGTAGTTGCGCCAGGGAGTCCAAGACGCAGCCGATCGTTGGGATCACGATGATGTACAGAGTTTTTATAATTTTTGTTTTACTCCGGGAACGAACTGGTCAGTTCACGGAGGTGGAGTACGGACTCCGCTAACAAACAAGTCAGTTCACGGAATGTGGGCCTCAGTGAACTGACTGGGTACTCCGCCGAGAAATCGCCTCTGCGAATGCGCTAGAACACAATATGTTTTTACCACCCACCAAAATTCCCGCCCACCACATATATCGAGATATCACTGTACTTGCTGTTTCTGCCAAATCCAGATATCAAACTACAAAAGCAGTTGCAGCTCAGTAATATCTCATAAGCTTGAAAAAAACTTCGGAAACGCGTAACCAATAGCCAAATGGTAATACATAGTGATTCTGGAGCCAAATTTTGCCTGCAGTTGTGGCGGGTGGGATAGATACCCTTGGCTGATGGAATTTGGCCGGTGGAGAGTACAAGAAATATCTATAGTATAACCTGAGTATATTCGGTTTTCCTGTAACCCCACGGGAACATAGATTCGTTGCACTTGTTTGTCCACTCAGCCGAGCTGGCTTCTATGCAACTTCACAACTTCAAGCCTAATAAATGACCCCCATGGGGTTTGCGTATGTCACCTGTGGCGCTACAAATAAATCGAATATACTCAGATTATACAGTAGTGGTTACGAGGTACGACTAGAACCTATATACAGTTACGTCACATTAGTAGAAATTAAAAGATACAATCATTACGGAGTAAAAACAATTGGACTCCGGTTTAGCTTGCAGGGTGATGTACCGACATGTTCCAGACTGACCTGACCTTCAGCTGGCAGCTTGAGCTGAACTATCGTCAGATTTTCCGAAAACGGCTGTACTAGTTTTATGCGTTCTGCATCCTCCATAATTCTTCGGAACCCGAGACGCCACTTCTATTCGATCGGTGTCAGGAAAACCGTTCCATAATTTAATTGGGTGGGTGCAACGGCTGACAATTGCCGGTGATCAGCATTTAGTCGACATTAGCCTAATCAAACTACCAGTAGCGAGACTACAGTGATAGGAATAGCACTAAATTTGGAGAAACAACAGCACGTACGCTTTTGAATTGCCTTTATAATGTCCAAATGCGATAGCAATGGCTTACACTTTTGCTTCTCCAAGCTTCAGTCCGTTGTACAGTTGTGGTGTGACGGATATAAGGGCCACGCTCTCCCTTTCCGGTTCTCCATACCACCCCCAATCCCCGTTCAAACGCTACCTATTCTCTTATCTGCTATCAATAATGGTTTCCTGGGGACCCAACCGCCTTGACGCATTCATCATCGGCACCGATGGTACGCTTCATCAACGTTGGTGGGATGGCTCGCAGTGGAACGGTTTCTTCAACCTAGGCGGTAGCTGGCTGTTTGAGCCCGTCACCATTTCCCGCAAGCCGAATACCCTCGATGTCTTCCTTGTTGGCATGAACCACTCCGTGTATGTCAAGTCCTGGGATGGCTCCACGGGCAATTGGAGTGACTTCAAGAACCTTGGTGGGGTTGTTGTTGTGCCGCCGGCGGTTACGTCAAGACAGTCAGAGTATGTAGATGTGTTCGTGATTGGTCTTGATCATGCTATGTAAGACAAATTCTGTGACTATTTGGGTTCCAACTGATCGATACGTAGGTATCACGGGTATTTGTCCGGCACTACTTGGTAAGACACCGGGCGTGCCTGAACGTGAATCAAGCTGTATTTCAGTTCTACCCACTCTGTACCTCCTACAGGCTGATATATCATGCTCCAGGTTCGATTTCACAAATTGCGGAGGATCGTTTCAACGTCTAAAGCCCAGCGCGGTATCCTGCAGAGAGGACCACAACCAAGTCTTTGCCATCGGCCTCAATGACTCCGCACTGCACTCTCGGCGATACAATAATGGCTGGGAAGCATGGCGGAAGCATGGCGGTGTGTGTGTGAGCACACCCGAAGCAGCCTCCTGGGGCACGGACCGTGTCGATGTATTTGTGATCGGCACCGACTCCGGTCTCTGGCAAATCTCTTCCACCGATGGCGGCGGGAATTGGAATAGCTGGAGCGGGAAAGGTGGGAAATAGATTGCGGCACCCGAAGTCACCAGCTGGGGAAGAGATCGGTATGATGTCTTCCTTCTGGGCACTGACTCTAGGCTATTTCACTCTCGATACAATGGGTCTTGGTCGGAGTTCTTTGATCTTGGTGGCACGATTATTAAACCCCCGACAGCAGTATCTTGGTCAAAGAATAGGTTGGATGTGTTTGTTATTGGAACGAACGGGGCGATGTACCATAAGTGGAGCTCTGGTAATGGTTCGTGGGGTCCGAGTCAGTTTGGATATGAGGATTTGCGAGGTATTAGTATCACGGCGGTTGGTTGACGGTGCGAAATTGTATGAGTGTTACTGCTGTAGGGATTTTCAGAGTCTTTTGCTAGGCGGAGGGCCTGTGCGCTACAGTACTATAGTATATATGGTATTCATAGGGACACGGCATGCAATGGGATGTGAATTGGCAGGACCCACTTGAGCAAATTTGTTTATGTGTCATACCAGGAACGTCGCACAGTAGAACCACAGCTCAGTAATGTGTCATAATTCTCTCACTATGCCACGAAAGACTAGTCGCGACGAGATTTAAGAGCTAAAATAACTTGCCCCGCCAAAACACAGGAGGTTGCCAAAGCAGGTGACCAATTTCAGGTATCATTGCATATCGTACAATCCGTACAATCTCAGTTAAAAGGTATGCCTTAATATAGTAATATAGTTAGTGTGGAAATGTTTTCCCTTAATGACAACTAATACTCATACGAAATTATCTTTTAGTAAAGTGACATCTCCTGCTCGAACCTGTATGTTAGGCAAATGCCAATGTCAGATTAATTCCCGTTTTTACTTTATCCTAGCACTATAACTCATTCATATGATGGCCAGGAGCCAAATAATGTAGCGGAAATTTTGGTGTACTCCAGTTTAGAAAGCATACGCAATGGTCTGCAACTTATGAATTATTTTGGTTTAACTCGCCAGTGATTTCGTGAGGTGTGAAAGATGCAACATTTTGGCTGAGCATGCATATTTATGTAGGATACGTACTCGAGTACTCTCTAACTTTGGTAATTTTCCTCTACAATTATGATGAAACGTACGTACCACTGCGCTAACCGTGTTTGGGGGAAACCTCTTATCCGAGTTTATACGGTACACGAATACGGTATGTTGTGGGATTAAGTGTGTCAATCTTTGACTAGCTGCCGCTGATTGCAGTTCGTACATTAAGTAGATCATGTGTCGTCCGCTTGAGGCTGCATGCGTTAGGCAATTATGAGAGATGCAGGCCAGAAATCCATGACTAACGGGCACTGATTAGTGTGAGCCACGGAACGAAAACGGGACGAAAATCCTCTATAAAACCCGGTCCGATAGCTGTTGCACTAAAAAACCGTGGGATTTTCAGCATTGCATCTTAGTCATGACTAACTACTAGAGAAAACATCGGAGACTACAGTGTGATAAATAACATCAAGGGCACACATCTTGGTTAAACTCGCTCTCTCTCATTTGGGCCACTCTCACCTCCTGGAGAGACCTGGTAGAAAAGATATTTGGAGTCAATGACTACAGAGCGACGGTGGTGGTCGCTGAAGCTCCCTGGTAACCCGTTGAAAAAGTTCGGAACTGTTGCTCGCGAAAGTCTCCAATAAATGTATTGATACTATTGTTTTATGAACGAACAGCTTTGTAGAACTCACTCCTGTTTCATTTGCACCTACTCTCACCTCATAGAGAAGCATAGTTGAAGGGTTATTTGAATTCAAACACCGCAGAGTGACGGTTGCGAAGCGAGGTCAATGGGTGGACTAAAAGTTCGAAATGGTTGCCCTGCGGACGTTTCCGATATGAATTGAGGATGCATGAAAGGTGGTGGACTCCATTCTACGATAGTCGTTGCGGGAACCAGCAATTTTAGATTAAATCCACAGCCAGTTAACGAATAATAAAGATATCACGAATTCAAGAACAACATTTTACCAGATGTGGAGTTAGCTGCATTTCATCTATAAAACACATCGCGATAAAAGCAAAACTCGCGAACTTAATTGAGCTGGGAACTATAGTGCAAGTTTTGTGATGCGCTATGTTTCGAGCCCATTTTCCTGCTCCCACCGATACCATCGCCACTCCAAGTCTCATCCACTGACAGGACATGAGCCTTCAGTAACTCTCTACTGACACACGCAATGCACTCTGCTGTAGTTCAGAGACGAAAGTATACCGGGAGGGGTTTCCACGGTACTGGTATACCGTAACCGAGATTAATCTCAACTTTTACCGCAAGCGCATCGTGAGCAACGGCAGTGATATATTTAACTCCCAGCAGACACTAATGCGCAGCTTTTAGCCCCGTAAATTCTCAAGCTGCTTGTGCCAGGTAGGAATATGCCGGCGCCAGAGTGAGAGCGGGGTAGACGACTACCGAGTCTTGGATGGCGTACAAGGTAGGCGGTGCGTTTAGTAGACGGCGGCGCTAGAGTGTAGACGACTAGGAGGAGGATAGTTATCGCCGTTCTTGATGAGCACATCCACTTTTGAATCGCAGGTCCGGTTGGGTTTGATATCGATTCGCTGAGTGGCGGGCGGCGGTGGTATTGGAGATCAAGCATTGCGGGATAGGAGACATGCGCGAGCGACAGAGGAGACGGCAGCGCAAACTACGACAACAAAAGAAGGGCTTGAGTGCCTCGCTAGAAGCTCGGTAAACCTCCAATCTCCGTAGACTCCTATCTCCGTAGACCTTTGACGTGTAGAGCTGAAGGCGTAGACGACAGCAACTTTGCGGAGGTGTCAATGAGGGCTCAGGCGGCGGCGTAGATATGGGCGTAGATAGGGTCGCACGTAACTAGTTGCCCAAAAGCGTAAGGAGTAGGTTAAAGTGAGGACACTGAAGCTAGGAGAGAAGAGTGAGTGGAGGTATTGTTACGTCTGGAGGCATTAGGCGAGTCGAGTTTGGTCGGACGAGGCAAGGGCGTCGACGAACGCGCGGACGAGGGTAAAATGCAATAAGTCGCACGGAAGTGAGAGTTAAACACATTAACGAGTGCAACTGCGCCATGGGGCGGACGGCAGCATCAAGAGAAGGGTACGGCTGCCACGCCCAAAGCCAACGCCCTAGATTAGCGACAGCCTAAGCAGCGGGAAGTTAAACGAATATAAACAAGGGTGGCGAAATGAGTGGATGCGGGGTGGGGGCGAAAGCGGGGGCGAGATAAGTCGCACGGAGGTGTAAGCTAGAGGGGCAGAAGGCGAGGGTGTCGACGGGTAACGTACAATGTAACTCAGTAGATAACGATATGGAGGAGTCGAGAAGTTTGATGAGTAGGAATAGATAAAGGCGTTAGAGTACTTGTGCAGGTGCGGGGAGGGGTACGGCGGAATCGTTGACAATCGGCTGACACCGAGCAGCATCAGCCATTGTACAGGTATAAATATTAACCAGCCGCCAAAAAAAGTCATTCAAGCACTAAATGAAATACAAAACATGGAACTATTTGCTTGTATTTCTCGTCTATTAAAGTTAATTTTACAGATATTTTGCAGCAGGGGTTGTGGTTTAATTCAACACCACCATCACAAGACAGGCTAGGGTGAATATTCATGTATTTGATGCAATATTTTGTTCTAAAACTCGTTGGAAACCCAGTTTGAATTTTAAATGACCACCCAAAAATGCCTCGGTATTGTCTTTTGACGTTGTATTAATTTGTTTCATTGTGTTTTTTAGTTGGGAGTTTTTATTATGGGCTGTTCTATGGACAAGGAATAAAGCTTATGCGGCTCGACGTCAGCCCATCTTCAACCGTTCAACCGTAGCGTACCCTGGGGGTATGATACGAGTACAATTACGGGCCTCTTCGAAACGGTAAGCGAATGCAAAAAGTTTCCTAGAACTGGTGCCAGTTCATAATGGGTCGCAAACAAGGTGTTGAGCCGCATATGTGACTCGGTATGCAGCCCTAACCAACGTACACCATACATCCACTTTCCCCAGCAAAAACTTTCCCTTTCGTATGACAAAAGTCACTCCCATCCATTCCGAGGTTGTACCACTATATCGCTACTATCCTGTTATCCTGCTATCCTTACCTTCCTTGTCGCCGGTGGTAGGCCTTTAGTTCTGGCCGCCCGTAATCGGGTCGTCCGCGTCGTGTTCGCAGAGTGGTCAAATGAACGGTCAGTCTTTCTTGACGTCTTGCGTGATTGAGCATGCGCAGAAGCCATCGAATGCGACGACTGCTTATTTCTTCTTCAGCTCCTACATTTGCAACCAAGATACCCTAAGAGCAAACACCTTCACGAAGGCACTCATGCAAATTTTCGCACAGAACCCCAATATTATGCACATGGTAAGCCCTATATGATGGAGAAAGAACATTTGCAGGCTCTTGGCTCGTTCAGAGCGCTTCTTTTTAAAATTCTTGCGGTGATTGACATAGTATTCTTTCAAGGATCGACGATGCTTGGCATACCCGGCCTCGTACCCACAATGCATCCTGTGTACCCATGTACTTAACAACCAGGTTACATACATATATACAGAATGGAATGATACGAGGAAGTATTAGTTTGTATACCGGATAGTGGATTTTCCATATCGCACATTCCAATACTTTCCCGCCTACTTTCCCGCAGTTGGAAGAGCAGGCACAGAGGAGAAAAAGTATGTAGGAGAAAAAGGCACGGGAGAGAAAAGATCCGGAGAAAAGGCTTTAGAGAAACGGCACAACGGAAAAAGGCGCGTTAGAAAAGCATTGCGTAGTTCCATCATTTCCAAGGTGTCTTTTACTACCATACAAAACAACCCCTATCCCAATTCTTACACATAAATGTCTTGTATTTTCGATGTAGGAAAAGGTACTGCTTTGTGCCTTTTTCGGTCCCTTCAAAACAGCACACTTCCGACTCCCTTAGGGTAGGGAGGAAATAGACCATTTCGTACGTCCGTAGGCTCTCCCTATCACGGCCTGCCATTTTTGAGACAGAGATAACAAGGACTATTTGTCCTAGGTATTATACACTTAGATAGGCAAACTAGTGGGCTCTCTAGTCAGCCGAGCTGTTGCAAATATGGAGGAAGAACCGTGTTCATCGACTATGGTACAGAGAAGAGATGCAGAAAGACTCGAGAAATGTACAGGAGACATCAACCCCAGTTCCTGTGAGCTTGTATGAGGTTTGTAACACGTCAGGTATTATTTATGTAACACGAATAATTTTACCATCGAGTGATATTACCATGAACGAGTGATGGGTATCACCTCACCAACAGAGCTCTGTAGCTGCCATAGTTGCCCTTGGACGCTGCATATATGCACATAAGTAGATAAATTCCACCGTATTTGTCCAAAACCTGCAAATGTAGCTGTGTTTTAGAGATAACCCTAAACTGAATGTAATGTAAGCTTTTTTGTTTGTTTTATTGATACTGTATTCACTCTAACCGGAGTATGACAGAGCCCAATTCCCCTCTGCCTCCGGGCGAGCCGGATAGATGACGGAGATCTCCACTTGGTACCCTTAGTCCCCTCTAAACATACAAAGACAAAGTAAAAGATTGAACGCCTCTCACCCCCGCAAGACAAAGGAAATGAAAGAGAGAGATAGATCGCCGCCCTTCGCACCTCGATTCCGCATCTCCGCTCGCATATCTTATCCGGCTACTGGCATGTAATGTAAGTTGTAATAGGTGCCTACAGTCTCCTTAGCGGGGTTGCGGTCCTCGGAAAACAAAGGGCATACATCATTAGTCTATATCATTTGAAGCCCTGGATAGGTTGGACGACGACGTCAAGTCTTGTAGAAACTGGCAGGCGGACGGACCCTTTCCCTCACTGCCCTCAGTTACACCTCAACAAGTCATCGATACCACACGATACCACACGATTAATTAGATCAAGACAAGACGGCTTCCATCACCGAAAATGGAGACGCATCTACCGGACTAACCTTTAACTCCCGATGTGGCGGTAATCGAGGTCACGGCTGCTGCGGGAGAAATGGACGTCAAACAAACACCGATGCAACATGGGCAATCGTACCACTAATGCATTCAGGAAGCAGAAACACCAATTCCAGGAACGACTGGCGAAGCAGAGAAAATGATGAGCGAATGTGCCACTGTCCGCTCTAGGGTTAACTGCATTCACCACAACTGTATGAGCATGGCTGGCTAGTCAGAATAGATCTCGGTTTCCAGCCGTGGCTGCAGATGCGGTGCCATTGTTAACATTGTTTCGTTGCTCTCTCGCTCCACAGCTAACACTCTGACGATATAAGTCTTAGATACAGGAGCATCTCATCATATGTGCAAGGATTGTGGCCATGGCAGTATAAAATTATTCAAGAAACTTCACCGATTAATGCTAATAGAGCCTGGAAATGACCACACAGTAGCGGAATGTCATCATGGACTTGTTGACGTTATGCAGGACTACCAAATCGATGTTCTGTATCATCTATTCTCCGACTCTCATTCCAATCCATTACCTAATTAGATTCTGCAGGGTATGTAGCCCCATTAAGAAGCAGCATATGCTCCATATCACCTGCATCATCCATCACTCTTACCGGAGATCGCATTAATGATCTTTACATCATATCTCCAACTACAAGCACACTTACACCATCAACTGTAGGTTGACTTTCAAGCGCGCTTCGAAGTACATTTACTATTGCACTTTAGGCAACAACCTTACTTGCCATCACGATGTCCACGCGGAGGAAAAGGAAATGAAAAGTGCACTTACCACCGCACGTGCAAGTACGTTCACTGAACCCAGAAGTACGCTTACTACTCCACTTCCAGGTGTACGTAACATGGTGCCTCCAAGTCCACATACAAGTGTACCCAGGCTTCCCAATAGTCCGTCCCGTCCGGGCAAAAGTAAGCCCCGGACCAGACGACAATTTTCGGGGCAAGCAAACTAAGGACTGTTTAGGACTAGGGCAGCAGAGCCACGGACGAAAAGACTGTA
>Ga0307512_10005126_pt1 | contig 13867 bp, 13 predicted proteins | sample 14_EM_MG_FD_200267 | JGI IMG/M metagenome (GOLD analysis project Ga0307512, IMG submission 200267) | Populus trichocarpa ectomycorrhiza microbial communities from riparian zone in the Pacific Northwest, United States - 14_EM | ecosystem: Host-associated > Plants > Roots > Unclassified | place... | reverse complement strand
GGACGGGACGTGCACCGCGCCGAGCGATTCGACGAAGTCCTTCTTGGCCTCGCTCGCGAGCCCCACGACCCGCAGGCCGAGGGCGCGGGCGATCTGCACCGCCGCGACACCGACCCCGCCGCCCGCGCCGGTCACGAGCACGGTCGCGCCGGCCGGCAGGTCGAGCTGGCGGATTCCTTCGTACGCCGTCACGCCGGCGACGGGCAGGGTCGCCGCGTCGATGAAGGACAGTGCGGCGGGCTTGGTCGCGATCAGGTCGACCGGCACCAGCGCGTATTCGGAGTACCCGCCGACGACGGGCCGGCCGAAGACCGGGTCGCCGACGGCGAACCCTTCGACGCCTGCACCGACCGCCGCCACCACGCCGGAGACCTCGCTGCCGAAGTAGGCGGGGAAGTCCCGCTCGCCGCTCTCGCCGGGGCGGCGGTAGCCCGTGCGCTGCTTCCAGTCGACGGGGTTAACGCCCGCGGCACGCACCGCCACGAGCACCTGCCCCGGACCGGGGCTCGGCCGGTCCACCTCGATGAGGGCCTCGGCCTCCGGTCCGCCGTACCGCGTGAAAACGTACGCCTTGGGCATTGCTCCCACTCTCCTTCGCTGCCGCGCCGGTCACCGGTTGTACGGGGCACCGGTTCCCGCATCAGACGGCAAGGAGGATCGGGGGCCGGCTATTCCCGAGGGGCAGGAGACTTCATACGGCCTTAACGGTCGCGGGCCCGCCCGGGCAGGAGCACGCCTGCCGAGCACGTACGGTTGAATGCGTAAGCATTCACTTCCGTCCCGCTGGATTCCCATGAACGTCACCCGAGGCTTCACCGGGCGCGCCCGCGTCCACAACCCTGGCCTGCCGCCCGGCCAGTACGACGCGGGCGACGACTGGCCCGTCCTGTCCGCAGAGGTCACCCCCGAGCTGGCGTCCGCCGACTGGACCTTCCGCGTCGACGGCCTGGTGGAGCGGCCGCGGACCTGGGACTGGGGGCAGGCGCATGCGCTGCCGGCATCGGCGTACGAGGGCGACATCCACTGTGTGACGAGCTGGTCGAAGTTCGGGATGCGGTTCGGGGGCGTGTCCCTGGACGCCTTCCTCAGTGTGGTGCGGCCACATGGGTCCGCCACCCATACCGTCGCCCACTCGCACACCGGGTACACCGCGAACCTGCCGCTCGCGGACCTGACCGGCGGCCGCGCCTGGATCGCCTGGGAGTACGACGGGCAGCCGCTCGCCCCCGAACACGGCGGGCCCGCCCGGCTGCTGGTGCCGCACCTCTACTTCTGGAAGAGCGCCAAGTGGATCGCGGGCCTGACACTCCTCGACCACGACGAGCCGGGTTTCTGGGAGCAGAACGGCTACCACGCCCGCGGTAACCCCTGGCAGGAGCAGCGGTACTCCGGTGACTGAGACGTCGACTCCCCCGGCGCGTTTCGCCGTGCCCGGCCGGATCGCCGTGAGCAGCCAGGTCGCCGCGGTGTGGCAGACGGCCACGCTCACCGAGGTCCGTCACGAGACCCCGCACGCGGCCAGCTTCCGGTTCGCGGTGCCCGACTGGGCGGGACATCTGCCCGGCCAGCACCTGATGCTGCGGCTGACCGCGGAGGACGGTTATGTGGCCCAGCGCCACTACTCCATCGCGTCCGCACCCGACGATCCGGGCCACATCGAGCTGACCCTGGACCACGTGGCGGGCGGCGAGGTCTCCAGCTGGTTCCACACCGTGGCCGAGCCCGGCGACCAGGTCGAGGTGCGCGGCCCGCTGAGCGGCTTCTTCGCCTGGCCGGGCGACCGTCCCGCGCTGCTGGTCGGCGCCGGCTCCGGGGTCGTACCACTGATGTCGATGGTGCGGCACCACCGGGCGCGCGGCCTGGATGTGCCGTTGCGGCTCCTGGTGTCCGCGCGCAGTCCCGAAGAGCTCATCTACGCGCGGGAGTACGGCGCGGAGACGACGCCCGTGTTCACGCGGGGCGCACCGGAGGGTGTGCCCGTCGGACGTATGTCGGCCGCACATGTGGTGCCGCTCCTGGCCGAGCAGCCTCCTGGTGGGTGGGAGGCCTATGTGTGCGGCTCGAACGCCTTCGCCGAGCACGCCTCGCGGCTGCTCGTCGAGGCCGGCCAGCCCGTGGACCGGATCCGGATCGAACGCTTCGGCTGACGGGCCGGCGCCGCTGCGGCGCCGGGGCGTCGTGGTGAGCGATCTCCGGCTTGCCGGGTACCCGGTGGTCCTGGGCACTCGCGCGCATACACGGCGCGGAGGGACAATACGACCGAACACGGTACGGCCCCTCCAGCTCCGGTGACGGCGAGGAGGTCGACATGCGAACCCGGCTGCGCGGCTGGCGCTGGCGGCGCAATCCGCTGCGGCGCCGGTCGGACGTGATCGAGGCGTGGACGGCACTGATGGTCGCCGTCCTGCTGTTCGCGGGTGCGCCGCTGGCGGGGGCGCTCGCGGGCTGGTGGGCCCATGACGAGGCGCGGGGCGTCGCCGCGGCAGAGCGCGCCGACCATCACCGCGTACGGGCCGAGGTCGTCGGCAAGACCCCCGACATGCTGCCCACGGTGGAGGGCGGCCGGCAGCACTCGTATCGCGTGGAGGTGCGCTGGACGGATCCCGTCTCCGGCCCGCACACCACGACCGCGCGCGTCCCGGCCGGCACCCGGCACGGCGACACGGTCGACGTCTGGTTCGACCAGCGCGGCAGGACCGTTGGCCCGCCGCCGGGTGACACCGCGATCTGGCAGCACACCATGACCATCGGCATGACCGCCGCGGGCGGCGCGGTCGGCTTGGTGCTCCTCGCGAACGCCGTCGTACGCCACGTGTCCACCGGCCACCGGCTGGGGGAATGGGAGCGGGAATGGGCACGGACGGAGCCGGAGTGGACGCGGCGCAGGGCGTGACACACACGCCGTGTCGAATACGCCGCTTCCCGGTCGACGTGAGGGTGAAGGCAGCACATCCCAGGACTTGAGGAGCACCCTGTCGTGACCGTGACCGTGAGCGCGGATCTGGCCATCTCCGTCGACGGCTGCATCGCCGGCACCGACGTCAGCATCGACAACCCGGGAGGCGACGGCGCCGAGCCGCTCTTCGCGTGGATCCACAACCTGGCGAGCTGGCGGGAGCGCCAGGGCATGACCGGCGGGGAGGACAACCGCGACTCCGAGCTGATGCGCGAGTGGTTCGATGCCACCGGAGCGGTGGTGATGGGCCGGATGATGTACGACACGGGCGAGGAGTTCTGGGGCGACAACCCGCCGTTCCGGACCCCGGTCTTCGTGCTCACCCACCGTCCCCGGCCGGCCCTCGTCAAGGAGGGCGGCACCACCTTCACCTTCGTCACCGACGGCATCCACAACGCCCTCGACCGGGCGAAGGCCGCCGCCGGGGACAGGAATGTCGACATCGCCGGCGGGGCGAGCACGGTGCAGCAGTACCTCGGGCAGGGGCTCATCGACGAGCTGCAGCTGCACGTGGTGCCCGCGCTGCTGGGAGACGGCCTTCGGCTCTTCGAGGGGCTGGGCGCCGGGCCGCGGGACCTCGAGCCGATCAGGGTCGTCGACACGCCCCTCGCCACCCACCTGAAGTACCGCTTCGTGAAGTGACCCGGCATTGACCGGCCCGTCCTGGCTTTGCAGGCCGGTCCCCGAAGCTAGGCCAGCCGCTGCATCCTCCGGGCGATCCGCCCGTGATCCCGCAGTGCCTCCGCCAGGCCGGGCAGCGCCGGCTCGCCCCGGTCGAGGAGGACCCGGCCGCCGACCACCGTGGTCCAGGCGCGGGCCGGGCCGCAGCGCAGCCAGGCCTCGACCGGATCGCTCAGCGCTCCCGCAAGGGCGACTTCGTGGAGGTCCCAGACGACCAGGTCGGCGCAGGCGCCGGGGCGCAGGTGCCCCAGTTCGTCGGCGCGGCCGAGGCAGCGGGCCGAGCCGCGGGTCGCGAGGTCGAGGGCGTCACGGGCGGTCATCGCGCCGGGGCCGCCGCGGTAGCGGCCCAGCAGCAGGGCGTTGCGCGTCTCCATCCAGAGGGAGGCGTGGTCCGTGGAGGCGGAGCCGTCGCAGCCGATGCCGACGGGAAGTCCGAGTTCGCGCATCTCCTTCACGCGCGCGGTACCGCCGCCGATCAGCATGTTGGAGCTGGGGCAGTGCGCGACGCCGACGCCCGCGGCCGCGAGGCGGCGCAGCTCGTCGTCGTTCGGGTAGATGCAGTGGGCGACCCAGCTGCGGTCGCTCAGCCAGCCGGTCTCCTCGAAGTACTCGACGGGCCGGCAGCCGTACGTCTCGAGGCAGTAGGTGTCCTCGTCGCGGTCCTCGGCGAGGTGCGTGTGGAGGCGTACGTCGTGGCGCTCGGCGAGTTCGGCGGTCGCCGTCATCAGCTCCTTGGTCACCGAGAACGGCGAGCAGGGCGCGAGCCCGACGCGGATCAGCGCGCCCGGCTCCGGGTCGTGGTGAGCCTTGATCAGCCGCTCGCTGTCGGCGAGCACCTCGTCGGTGGTCTGGGTGACGCTCCTCGGCGGCAGTCCCCCGTCCTCGACGGAGCGGGTCATGGAGCCGCGGGTCGCGTGGAAGCGGAAGCCGATGTCGCGGGCGGCGCGGATCTCGGCGTCGACGAGGTGCGGGCGGGGATGGACGTACAGGTGGTCCGAGGAGGTGGTGCAGCCGCCCATCAGCAGCTCGGCCATGCCCACGTACGCCGAGACGTGGGCGGCCTCCTCGTCGAGCGCGGACCACAGCGGGTAGAGCGTGGTCAGCCAGTCGAAGAGGGAGCCGTTGACGGCGGGGGCGTAGGAGCGGGTGAGGTTCTGGTAGATGTGGTGGTGCGTGTTGATCAGGCCCGGGGTGACCAGCCGTCCGGCCGCGGAGACGGTCGTACGGGCCTCGGGCTCGGTTCCGGCCACTCCCACGGCGCCGACCCGACCACCGGTGACGGCCACCCAGCCGCCGGAGATCTCCCGATCCCCGTCGACGACCAGCAGGTCGGCGTCCCTGACCAGCAGATCCACGGCTGACGTCATGGCGCCATCGTAGACAGGTACCGGCGACAAGACCTGGCGAGTCGTCCGACCACACACGTACGGTGTGATCATCCGCACCGGCCCTTCGCAAAGGCGGTCCTGCATGGCCCTGTTCGACCTCCCCCTCGACGAGCTCCACGAGTACCGCAGCGCGTCCACCGAGCCCGAGGACTTCGACGCGTTCTGGTCCAAGACCCTGCGGGAGGCCCGCGAGCACGACCTGGACGCCCGTTTCGAACCGGTCGACACCGGCCTGACGACGGTCCGGGTGTACGACGTGACGTTCGCGGGGTTCGGCGGGCACCCGGTGAAGGGCTGGCTGAGGCTGCCCGCCGCGGCCGCGGAGCCGGTGCCGCTGGTCGTGGAGTTCATCGGGTACGGCGGCGGGCGCGGTCTGCCGCACGAGCACCTGCTGTGGGCCTCCAGCGGCCGGGCGCACTTCGTGATGGACACGCGCGGGCAGGGCAGCGCGTGGGGCGGGGGCGGCGGCACCCCGGACCCGGTGGGCGGTGCGCCCGCGTACCCCGGTTTCATGACCCGCGGCATCGACGCCCCCGAGAACTACTACTACCGCCGGGTGTTCACGGACGCGGTGCGCGCCGTCGAGGCGGCCCGCTCGCACCCGCTGACCGACGCCTCCCGCACGGTCGCCCTCGGCGCCAGCCAGGGCGGCGGCATCACCCTCGCGGTGGGCGGTCTGGTCCCGGACCTGACCGCGATCGCGCCGGACGTGCCGTTCCTGTGCGACTACCCGCGGGCCGCGACGTTGACCGACCGCCATCCGTACCGCGAGATCGGCCTCTACCTCAAGACCCATCGCGGCCGCTCCGGGGACGCCCTGCGCACGCTGTCCTACTTCGACGGCGTCCACTTCGCCTCCCGCGGCCGCGCCCCCGCCCTGTTCTCGGCGGCCCTGGAGGACCAGACCTGCCCGCCCTCCACCGTCTTCGCCGCCTTCAACGCCTGGGCGCACGACGACAAGACGATCGAGGTCTACGACTTCAACGACCATGAGGGCGGCGGGCCTTACCAGGAGGCGGCCAAGCTGAAGTGGCTGCGGTCGTACGTCTGAGGGGTCCGCATGTTGACGCGTGAGGCCGCCGAACGCTTCGTCCGGGTCTGGGAGCGGGCCTGGGCCGCGCACGACGTGGAGGCGCTGCTGGAGCTGTATGCCGTGGACTGCGTCCACCGCTCGATGCCGTTCCGTGCGCCGCACCGGGGCCGTGATGAGCTGGCCGGGTATCTGCGGGGGTCGTTCGCGCAGGAGCGGGTGACGGATGTGCGGTTCTCGCCGCCGGTCGTCGGTCAGGACGGTGTCGCCGTGGCCGAGTTCCGGGTGCTGGCCGAGGAGGGAGGCGTGCCGTCGGCCCTCGCGGGCTGCGTGTTCGTGCGGTTCGACGGCGCGGGACTGGCCGTCGAGACGCGGGACTACTGGCATACGGCCGACGGTCACCAGGAGCCCGCCGGGAAGCTCTTCTTCCGCTGACCTTCCCTCCAGTCCGACCAGTCGGTATGTTCAGGGAGCCCGGGCCGCAGTGTCGCGGCCCGGGTTTCCGGCGGACGACGGAGGGCCCCATGACGGAGCGCGAGCCAGAGGTGCGCGGTTACTGCGACGAGCGGTTCGCGGCGGTGCGGACGGCCCTGGAGGAGAACTTCCGGGACCGGGCCGAGCTCGGTGCCGCGGTCACCGTCAGCGTCGGCGGTGAGGTCGTCGTGGATCTGTGGGGCGGGTGGGCCGACGCGGCCCGCACCCGGCCCTGGGAGCACGACACGCTGGTCAATGTGTGGTCGACGACGAAGGGGCCGGTCGCACTGTGTGCGCACATCCTCGCCGACCGGGGGCTGCTCGACTTCGACGCGCCGGTGGCGGCGTACTGGCCCGAGTTCGCGGCGGCCGGCAAGGACAGGATCCTCGTACGGCATCTGCTGTCGCACCGGGCGGGGCTGTCCGGGCTGCGTGAGCCGCACTCGCTGGAGCAGCTCTACGACTGGGAGCTGACGACACGGCGGCTTGCGGCGATGGAGCCCTGGTGGGAGCCGGGAACACGGTCCGGGTATCACGCGATCACCTATGGCTTCCTGGTCGGGGAGGTCGTGCGGCGCGTCTCGGGACTGCTGCCGGGGGCCTTCCTGGAGCGGGAGGTGACCGGGCCGCTCGGCATCGACTTCACCGTCGGACTGCCGGAGAAGGAGGCCGGACGGGCGGCCGAGCTGGTGCATCCGCCGGCCGCGTCGAGCAGCGAACAGGCAGCGATCTTCAGCCAGTTGAGGCCCGAGGCCCTGGCCGCGCTGGCCAATCCGCTGGCGGGGGCGAGCGAGGCCAACACACCCGGGTGGCGGGCCGCCGAGATCCCGGCCGCGAACGGGCACGGCACCGCACGGGCGGTCGCCGCGCTCTACGGGATCTTCGCGGGCGGAGGCGCGCTCGACGGCCACCGGGTGCTGTCCCCCGAGGCGGCCGAGCGGGTGCGTGAAGGGCAGGGCAGCTGCCGGGATCTGGTGCTCGGCGCCGGGTTCGAGAACGAGACGGAGATCGGACTCGGCCTGTGGCTGAGCGGCCCGAACGGCTCGTACGGTCCCAACCCGCGAGCTTTCGGACACGATGGCTTCGGCGGCTCCTGCGGCCTGGCCGACCCGGAGGCGGGGGTGTCCCTGGGCTACGTGATGAACCGGATGGGGCCTCATATCGCCGACGACCCACGGAAGATGGCCCTGATCGGCGCCCTGTACAGCGCACTGTGAGCGGCGGTCCGCGCGGGCAGGTTTCGGCCGAACCGACAAGTCGGTCTTCCCTCGTGGTTTAGACCAATGCTAGATCTGGTGGCGCAATGAGCCCGCACGGCTACGGAATGTCACCAACAGGAGGCGCGGCATGGCCCGCACCACCCCGCACGACCGTCCCCGCACCGAAGGTCAGCCGCTGTACTGGCACGTCGCGAGCCAGCTGCTCGGCGAGCTGCGCGACGGCACCGTCCCGCCCGGTGAACGACTGCCGGGCGAACGGCAGTTGGCCGATCACTTCGGCGTCAGCAGAGAGACCGTCCGGCAGGCGCTGGAGGTGCTGCGCCGGGACGGCCTGGTCGCCACCGACCGGCGGGGCAGCCACGCCATGCTGCCCGGCCTGCCGGTCGAGACCCCGTCCTCGCTGGCCTTCCCGGTCGGCGCCCGGGCCGCTGACCCGGGTGCCGTCGACCGGGCCACGGTCGTCTGGGAGGCTCCCCCGCCGGACCATGCGGAGGCCCTCGGGCTCGCTCCGCACCACCCGACCCTCGTGCACCGCTACGAGTCCGCCGGCGCCGACGGCCGCGGCCGCCGTACCGCCGTGACGTCCTTCTCCGCCGTGGCGCTCTCCGAGGTCGAGGAGCTGGCCCGCTACCGCGACCGCGCCGACGGCGCCGCCTCGGCCCAACTGCGCCGCGCCTACGACTGGATGCGCAAGGCCGGCCTGGCCCTGCACCACCGGGACTCCATCACCCCGCTCGCGGACGTGCCCTCGGTCAGGGTCACACGGCGCGTGCACGACCAATACGCGCGGCCGCTGGAGATCACCGACCTCGTCGTGGATGCCCAACCGGACGCCCTGGTCTATGAGTTCACGCTTCCCGCGGCGGGCTGACCAGCAGTCGGCGCCGGAAGTACAGCCGTACGACGGAGCCCGCCGGGTCGAGGTCGTCGGTGGCCAGGTCGCTCAACTGCCGCACCAGCCACATTCCGTGACCGGCCACCGCCCGTGAACCGGGTGGCAGGTGGCCGGGGAAGGGCGGGCGGGATGTCGCACGGTGTGTCCCCCCGTCGGCGACCTCGCAGATCACGAAGTCGGGGTCGGTGCGCAGTCGTACGACACCTTGTCCGCCGCCGTGTCGCACGGCGTTGACCACCGTCTCGTGCACCGCCGCCACCAGGTCGTACGTCCGCTGCTCGGGCAGGCCCAGGCGGCGGGCGTACGCGGCGAGGGTGCCGCGGACGCGGGCCGAACTGCCGCGCGTGAAGCGGATGTCGTCCTGTCCGGCGGGCAGGCGGGCCGGACCGTGCTCGTCGCATTCCGCGGAGAAGTCCGCCGGGTCCGTGTAGTCGGCGGCGGCGCAGGACTCGTGGGCGAGCTCGGGGTGAGTGCGGGCGGCGCCGCCCACGACGGTCCCGGGGAGCGCCCGGGTGTCGTACGGGCACAGGATCCAGTGGTGGGAGTCGGCGAAGGCGACGTTCAGGAGGGATTCGTAGCGCATCCATTCGCGGGTCTCGAGGTCGGTGCGGCCCGTCCAGACCGGTTCGCCGACGACGCGGACGCGCCGGTCCGCTCCGCGCAGGTCGCAGTAGGCGTGGTAGCGGCCCAGGGTGCGCGACGGGTAGTCGTACCAGTCGCGCGCGTCGACGAACTCGACGTCCCGGGACCGGTTGCCCAGTGCTTCGCCGAGCAGGGTGACGTTGCGGGCGCCGACCACCGCCAGGACGGCGTCACCGGCGTCCAGTCCGGCACGGACGAAGCCGGCGGTGCCGGAGAGGAACGCCTCGTCCGAGTCGTAGCGCAGCGCCTGGTGGACGAAGCCGCTCATGTCACCGGTCCCTCCTGTCCCGGCAGCTCGATGCGCAGGCCGGGGACCCGGTCCCAGCCGGTCACCCGCATCACCCGCCGGATGTGCCCAGGGACGCCCGACAGTTCGAGGTTCCCGCCCACCGCGTTCTGGCCGAGCGCGGTGAACACCAGCAGGCGCAGCGCGCCGACGTCGATGAAGTGCAGGTCGTGCAGGTCGAGATGGGTACAGGCACCGTTCGCGGTGCGAGACCGGACGCGGGCCGTCTCGGCGTGCAGGGCGCGGGCGACGGCGGTCACGTTCGTGTCGTCCACCTCACCGGCGAGGGCGAGGCCCGAGGGTGCGAAGGTGCGGGTGATGGTGAGGAGGTCGTCGCGCCACACCTCGTCGGCACCGACCCGGCCGTGGTGCAGCCCGGCCAGCGGGGCGAGTTCCGTCGCGTCGAAGACCCGGCTGTCGTACTGGCAGATGCCGAGGACCGGCAGCGAGGAGAACACGGGATCGAGCAGCAGCTCGCTGTCGTGGAGCGTCTTGAGTTCCTTGCCGGCTTGTGCACGCAGGGTCTCCGTGCACACCCGCAGGCCGAGGTAGCCGTCGCCGACGGCGCGGCGCGCCTCGCGGCGGAACACCTCGTCCAGGTCCCACAGCCCCTCGGGGCCGGAGAGATGCGGGTCGACGCACAGCCGGCCGGCCGCGATCTCCTCGTCGACGCGGCAGCCGTGCGTCTCGAGGAAGGACAGGGCGACTCCGCCCGGGATGTCGGCGGGCGGCAGCAGAAGCCCGCGCTGTCCGCTGGCCAGCCCGTCCAGCAGGAACGCGGCGAGGACGATCTCGCGTTCCTCGTCGGTGTCGTAGCCGAGGAACATGTGGTCTCCCTGGCGCATCTGTCCCACAGTTTTCAGGGTGGGTGTGACGGCCATCCCCGTACCTCCCTCGGTGGACGGACCGCTTCCACGCTACGCCGGAAGCGGGCCTGCCGTGAGGGGTTATGGTGTCCGCCATCGGGTCCGGTGAGGGGGAACGATGGCGGCCTCAGTGCAGGGCGGCAGGACCGGCAACCTTCCCGCCGAGGCGAACTTGTTCGTCGGCCGGCAGCTCGAACTGGTCGAGATCGCGGGGCTGTTGGGGACCGAGCGACTGGTGACGCTGACGGGGCCCGGCGGGGTGGGCAAATCCCGGCTGGCGCTGCGGGCCGCGCACGTCGCGAAGGCCGCGTTCCCGGGCGGGGCATGGCTGGTGGAACTGTCCGAGCTCAGGGACCCGGACCTGCTGACGAACACGGTGGCACAGGCGACCCGGCTGACCGAGCAGACGCTGCGCCCGCTGCTGCAGGCCGTCTGCGAACATCTCGCGGGTGCGCCGCTGCTGCTCGTCCTGGACACCTGCGAGCACGTCCTGGACGAGTGTGCGCGGGTCGTGCAGGAACTTCTCGCGAACGTCCCCGAGTTACGGGTTCTGGCCACCAGCCGGCAGCCGCTGGGGGTGCCGGGTGAGCATCTGCTGGCGGTGGCGCCGCTGCCCCTGGGGGAACGCGACGACGCGGTGACGCTGTTCACGGCCCGGGCCACGGCCGCCGTGTCGTCGTTCGCGCTGACCGATGCCAACCGGGCCCATGTGGCCGCGGTCTGCGCCCGTCTGGACGGGATCCCGCTGGCCCTGGAGCTGGCCGCGGTACGGCTGCGCGGCTTCCCCCTCCACCGGCTCCTGGAGGGCCTCGACTCCCGCTTCGACCTGCTCGTCTCGCCCGCCCGGCCACGCCTGGCCCGGCACCAGACGCTGCGCACCACGATCGGCTGGAGCCATGAGCTGTGCACCCCGCTGGAGCGGCTGCTGTGGGCCCGGCTCTCGGTGTTCGCGGGCGGCTGGGACGTGGAATCGGCCGAATTCGTGTGCCACGGCGGCCCCTTGGACGCGGAGGAGATCCTCGTCCTGCTCGCCTCGCTCACCGAGAAGTCCATCGTCACCCGGGACGCCGAGGGAGCGGCGGTGCGCTACCGGATGCTGGACACGGTCCGCTCGTTCGGCGCCGAGTGGCTGACCGGGCTTGGCGAGGCGGAGACGGTACGTCGCCGCCACCGGGACTACTTCCGCTGGATCGCCCGCCAGGGCGAGGCGGAGTGGCTCGGGCCGGGGCAGCGGATGTGGGCCGAGCGGCTGACCGTGGAGCACGCCAACCTGCGGCTGGCCATCGAGGAGTGTCTGGCGGCGCCGGAGCCCGAGACGGCGCTCGAACTGACGGGTTCGCTCTGGTTCTTCTGGTTCGCCTGCGGTTTCACCGAGGAGGGCCGCGCCTATCTGGAGCGGGCGCTGCACCGCACCCCTGACGGCGGCGGCCAGGAACACACCCTCGCGGTCTGGGCCCACCGGCTGGTCACCGTCGTCCCGGACGACCTGGAGGCGGCCGAGTCGGTGAGCGCCGCCTATGTGTGGCTCGCCGAGGAACGTCAACTGCCGGTGCCCGCCCTGCCGCTGACCGGCGCGAGCCTGGCCGTGCGGGGCGAGTCGGCACGGTCGGCGGTGCTCTACGGGCGGGTCGGGCAGGCGCCCGCGGCCGACGGTGGCGCCGAGTTCTTCCAGCTGCTGACGCTCGCCCTGCAGTCGTATCTGCTGGCGAGCCAGGCCGCGTTCGAGCGGTGCGCGGCGGTCGCCGAGCGGCTGCGCGCCGACTGCGAGAAGCGCGGGGAGCTGTGGATGCGGGCCTGGGGAGACTTCTTCGTCTCGCTCGCCGGGATCGGTCTCGGCCACCCCGACGAGGCGGTGCGCTCGGCGCGCGAGGCGCTGACCGCCAAGTGGCGGGTGCATGACCGGCTCGGCGCCGCCGCGGTCGCCGACCTCCTGGTCGCCGCGCAGACCGCGCGGGGCGAGGAGGAGCTGGCCGCGCGCCTGCTCGGCATCAGCAGAGGCCTGTGGCACGCGGCGGGCCTGCCGCAGCTCGGCAGGCCCGACAGGACGGTCTTCCACCGCGAGTACGAGCGTCGGCTGCGGGCCCGTCTCGGGGATGCCCGCTTCGCCGAAGCAGTGCGCGAGGGAGGGGAGTTGGGGCCGGACGCTGCGATCGCCCTGGCACTGGGCGGCGTACCCGACGGGTCCGATGTGTCCGGCCTCTGATCGGCCGAAAGGGCGAGACAGGCTCCGTCATCCGACGGATTCCGGGGCGTCGGCGGATCAGGAGCGGACCGCCACGACCATCCGTACGCGTGGGCTTCCGTCGCTCCGCCCTCCGAACTCGGGCAGGGCCCGGAGGCCCACGCGGAACCCGGCCTGCTCCAGCTCCCGTCGTACGTCCGCGAGGCGGAAGGCCCGGTAGTACATGACGAACGGCGGCCGCCACACGGCGTTGCGCACCCGCATGACCGCGTCGAAGCCGAGCAGCATCCAGAACGCGGGGGACGTGGGCCGGGGCGGGGCGAGGATGGGGAAGGCGAAGCTGCCGCCCGGCCGCAGCACCGAGCGGACCTGGGCGAACAGACCCGGGAGTTCCCCGGGGAGGAAGTGCCCGAACGCCCCGAAGCTCACCACCAGGTCGAAGGCGCCGGGGCCGAAGGGCAGGGCGCGGGCGTCCCCACGGACCCAGGAGACCTTCGGCCCCGGCGGCCGTAGGCCCTGCCGGGCCACGGCGAGCATGCCCGCACTGAAGTCGACGCCCGTGACGCTCCGCCGGCACACCCGCGCCAGCACGTCGGCTCCCGCCCCGGTGCCGCAGCACAGGTCGAGCCCGGTGTCGAAGGGCCCCAGCCGGGCCAGTGCCGACGCGACGGCGTCCAGCACGGAGTCGGGGGTCCGGAAGGGGGTGTGGTCGAACTTCGGAGCCAGCAGGTCGTAGCCGTGCTCGACGGAGGACAGTGCCTGGACGGTGAGCTCACGGAGACTGGGGCCTTCGGGACTGAACATCGACGTCAGCTTAGTCAGCCCGGCAGAACCCGGCGTAGACACGCCCACCCAAGCTGATTATTCTCATCCGCACCTACTCTACTAGTTCACTATGAGGTGATCCGATGCGCGCGTTCCGCGAAGCGGTCGAGGCAGGTGACCTCGGCGCCGTCGAGGCACTGCTGGCGGAGGACGTCGTCTTCACCAGCCCGGTGGTGTTCAAGCCGTACCCGGGCAAGGCGATCACCGCGGCGATCCTGCACGCGGTCTCCAAGGTCTTCGAGGACTTCCGCTACGAGCGCGAGCTCGCCGGCGCCGACGGCCGCGACCACGCCCTGGTGTTCACCGCGCGCGTGGGCGACCGCGAGCTGACCGGATGCGACTTCATCCACGTCGACGACGAGGGCCTGATCGACGAGTTCACCGTCATGGTCCGGCCGTTGTCGGCCGCGCAGGCCCTCGCG
>Ga0307512_10005125_pt1 | contig 13869 bp, 14 predicted proteins | sample 14_EM_MG_FD_200267 | JGI IMG/M metagenome (GOLD analysis project Ga0307512, IMG submission 200267) | Populus trichocarpa ectomycorrhiza microbial communities from riparian zone in the Pacific Northwest, United States - 14_EM | ecosystem: Host-associated > Plants > Roots > Unclassified | place... | reverse complement strand
CACGCAGGAGGCGCATAAATCGGCGATGGTCCGCGGGTCAGATTCTTTCGGTTCAGCCGGCACCCAAAGATATACAATGGCGATGTAGGCGTAGGATAAGTGCTTTGAGGGAAAAAAAAACAATTAGAGGCAGTTTCCAGCGAGAATTACGTCCGTAGGGTTAATGAGTAGTGTTGAGGACAAGAACGGGGGATATTCCACAGTAAGGACAGAAAGAAAGAACATATCTAACCATAATCATGCAGTCACACCTACAAAGGATTGGTCGACCAAAATCGCCTCCTCCACCATCCACCTGCACCCTTCGTATCTGAACCAGAACTCGAAGCCGGGGGGAGTTCTGTCAACGCCGTCTTACTCAGCAACCCCTCAAGTCCCGTAGGTTCTTCAGGCGGGAAGAACTTCTGCCTCCTCAGCAAAAGTTCATCCTCCCCTTCGTATTGAGAACGGACAGGGGCAGACCCCGCACGAAGGAACGGATTCACCCTTTCCTTCTTCGGAGAAGGGTCCGTCGGGGTCCAATCCATGGCGTCCGGATCTCCTACCTCTTTTTTGTCCCCAAGAGGGGGATTCTGAAGCGAGGGAGAACCGAAGATCGGATTTGTACGTATCGTCGCCAGAGGGTTATTCGAAAGCGTCAAGGAGCTGAATAGATCGGGTTCTTGTACCTGTGGTTGTTGTGGGGCGGGAGAACGACCTGCGGAAGCGGGGGGAAGAGAAGACGAGCGGGTCGTTGATGATGTTATTGTGGGTTCGATGAGACGGATTGAGGGTGGCCGGACTACTTTGAGGGTCATGAAGGAAACTATCAGGACCTTCGTTTCGAGCAGGATCCGCGTCAATAAAGATCCCGGCGAGGTAAAGACATTGCTCACAAATAATTCAAGTGTTACAGAAGCAGAAAAATAGAGACGTGAAGTTGACAATCCAGGGATAGGTTCAGAGTTGGGCTCTGCATGATGGAGACCAAGGTAGTCCTTCGACGCATCCGTACCAGCCAGATACACCGCAGAGCAAGTCAGCATCCGTGAACACCACGTAATTATTTGCCAAATCTGTCAGTCAAATGGTCAAAAATAGCGTCTATGTTGTGGCAGCAGACTCACGATGTACGTAGTCTCGCCCTTGATTCTGATGCCCCTCCCCTGGATGTTTGCCTTACTCACATAGTTCTCCCATGGGTTCCAGGTAAGGACCACAAGGCACGACGCAATCATCAGGCTTGGGATGATCTTGCAAGCCCAAATGCTGTCGATGGGTATTCGCCAGTCAAAAATCGAGCCTATAGGAATATGAGTTCTGAGATCAATAAGTTCCGCCACGGGAGGCTTACCCGCCAGACCCACACCCACACTCAGCCCGAGCGCACCGATCCATATGCTCCCTCTCAGTACCCAGATCTGACCATCCCTCTTCACTTTCTTCACGCCCATCACACCAGTCTCCTGACTACTCTCCTTCCCCGCAGCGTGGACGCCCCCGCTTACCGCACGTTGTTTACCCTTCCCCTTGCTGGCTTTTAACCAGTGTCCGAGAGCGCTGGTGCGGGCCATGTGGTCTCGTGATCGTATTTCCTCTTCGACTGCGGGGAGGCAGCTTGCACATACAGGTGGGTATCGCAGTTCGACGGAAGCTTTGTATGAGGGGAGGGATGCTTGTCTGGCGGGGTATTCCGGATCCTACACGGGTTATGGATGCGTGTGTTAATGATGAAGTGGACGCAAGTGGATAAGAACGAACCTCTGGGGATGGAAGGTAATTAGCAAGAAGATTCGTCAGTAACATCTAGTAGTAGTCTTTTCAGGATGAAATCCTCGACCGGGTTTGAGTCAGAGGCTACGTACTTGATTCGTTTGACAAGTGTTGCAGAATACAGTCTTGCCATAGCTTGGTAGAAATCTGTCTTTCCTGGGTGACGCTGTGCAACCAGACTTCAATGGCACTCGACGGTTGGGCATGACTACAGACCCACCTCTCCTCGCAAACGACTTGGCGTTCATGCCTGGCTCATGCATTGCGGGTTCGTCGGAGATGATCTCTCCATGTGCGTCATAGCGGTTCCAGCATTGGCAGTGAGGGCATTTGAAGTTGCGTGGGTCTCTTGGGGGAGGATTGATGTGAGATTGGCAGAAAAAGCAGGATGTTTGGATGAGAGGGAGGGAGAGTTGACGTAGCATCCGAAAACGAAGATGCGGGGCGGGTGACGCGACCGAAATCCTCGTGGTCGATCGCGTTTTACCATCATGTCCTTCGTACCGGGACCGTCGGCGAGCAGGGGTGGGATAATCGTACAGCCCACCTACTTCACTTCGTCGCTCTACGTTGACTCGTGTAGAGAGGACATCGGGACCCTCCTCCAAGAGTTCTCGCAAAAATATGATGAAAATCGGGTTCAGTCGTTCAGTTTGTTCAAATCTATCTGGATCTCTTCTGGCTGGCAGTGGATGCACTTCAAGGTGTTCGACGCCTATGCGAGGGATGCATTCCTCAAGGTAACCATCAGATTATTTATGGGTACGTTCTCTCAGATTTCCGTGATGATACAATCACCCGCCTGATGGATTTATCCCTAGAGCGACTGAAGCCTTCTGAGAACGCCCTCAATCGCGTTGGGGCTTTGTATGGTGTTTACGTTTTCTATAGCACCCAGCCGTTCACCTCTGCGCCACGATTGCATGTGGCTTCTGGTATCGAAATATCGTTCGGTGGAGCCTTTTCACCTTGCGTAATTTGATCTCCGCTGATTCGGATGTGTAGAGATACTCCAATATTTGTTGGCCCTGCCGTCGCTCCTGGATACCGAACACTTGTCCCCACTCAGGCCACAAGTGACGCATATACTCTCCCAACTGGTCAACTCGGAGGCCTTTTACATTTTACCCAGTTCAGATCTCGAGCTATGTAAACTACCTCGGGAAATCTTCGTCCCAGACAGGGAAGAAGAAGAGATCATGGGAGATGCTTCTGCCAGTTCTCGGAAGCGGGGCCGCCCATCAAGGAGAGATAAACAGAAGCGGGCAAACCAGGCGGGAGCGGCCCTGGAAACCTGGCTACGGCAAGAACTGACCTGCCCCGGTTCTGATACTCCCGAACTCCACAGTGATGATCACGATCAAGTGCTGGTTCCGGTTTCGTCCTCTCGCGACGCCTATCTGGTCCAGAAAAGGGTGATGCTGGACGTACTGACGAGAGATGGATCTGGGGGGGAGGTGCTGAGGACAGCCAATGAAGCGGTGTTACGAAGACTGCGGGAAATCGACGAGATGGCGGCGAGCCAGGGACTTGAGGTTGGTGGGGAAGGAGGCGAGAAGACTGGGCTGGCGAGGATTGAGAAGGTTGTTGGTGAGATGGAGGAGGGCAGCGGTGGGATATTAGAGATTTTTTGAGCCAAGGGAGATCGGAGGGTAATTTTAGCCACGTGGGAGGAGACAACCGAACACCGGTTCTTGTTCTTGGGGGTGGCTTGGATTCTCTCCACTCTTTTCTTCTGTCCCAAACAATCACTTCCAGTCGTTCCTTCCTTCCCCTCTCTCCTTCCCTCTCTCCTACTTTACGACCGCAGCGCAGAGGATCGTTCTTTCTCAAATCCATCTCCGTACCCGGCCATCAACCCTCCAAGCCAATGGCACCCGGCCCAACCTCTTCTACTACAAACCTTCTCTCGCCATCTGTGACCAGACATGGGGTGCAGGCCGCCCTCATCAAAGGCCCCAACAACATCAAACACATGTCCAGCTCAAGTTCCATCGTACGTGTCCTCTCCCCCGTTTCCCGGCCTCTCTCTGTAGCCGGTCTTTAACCAGCGCCTGTCGGCATGATCATTCTTACACCGCATATTTCATTTTCTTGTCCATCGCAACGGGGCGCCACAAGGTCGCTGACTGTTCATGCTTTTCCTAGAATTCGTCCCCATACTCCTCGACAAGTACAAATGGTCCATCAATTTCCGACAAGGTACTGTTCTCTTGATCCCATCTGCCCTCCTTGGCTTTCTGATTGTGTGCTCCCAGTTCTCACTCTCACCCGACCCATCTGCTTGGGGTGGTGATCTGTCATTAAGTCACGCAGAACCTGATGACTACCTACACAATCCCGATCCCAAGCGCGACAGAGTGAGCGATGACGGAGGCCACATCTTCACTGCCCGAGGTCTGGCCAATCTCGGATGTATCGTCTTCCTCGCCATCGGCATCATCACTCTCTTGTATGTCCTTTCATCCGTTATCCCCGGGACGCCAAAGCTAATCATTTTACAGTGCTGGCTATCCCATTATCTCACATTTCACCAATAAGCCAATGTCGAACATGTCAGGCTTTAATATCGGCGGCACGAACGCCAGTGGTCAAGTATGTACCCCCATATATTCCCACCCTTCTCTGCTGCTAATATCCCCCTCGCAGGTCCCAGAGATTCCTGGAAACCACGGGTTGATAGACAAGGATACCCCCATGGAGGTCCGTAAGAAGAAATCCTGGGTTGACGGCAGTGACATGCAGCTCGTCTTTTCGGATGAGTTCAACACTGACGGTCGGACCTTCTACCCCGGCGACGACCCATACTGGGAAGCTGTCGATTTGCACTATTGGTCTACGAATAACATGGAATGGTACGATCCCTCTGCTCTCACCACCAAAGGCGGGGCATTGGATATCACCCTATCGAAGAAAAAAATACACGGTCTGAACTTCCAGGGTGGAATGATGAGCACCTGGAACAAGTTCTGCTTCACTGGTGGATTGGTCGAGGCTGCTGTCCGCCTGCCGGGTGTAAACGATATACAGGGCCTGTGGCCTGCTGTATGGACCATGGGTAATTTGGGTCGGGCTGGATATGGTGCGAGTTTGGATGGCATGGTAAGTTCTCGCGCTCTTGCCATCTTTCAACTGAGCGAACCCCCTTTTCTTCTCCCCAAAGTGGCCGTACACGTACGATTCGTGTGACGTTGGTACAGTGTTGGTAAGTTGTTCGTCCCTAGCTGTCCACCCACTGACTGAGGGTTAACTCTTCCAGAACCAAACGCACAATGGTGCCCCCCAAGCTGCGCTCGAGGGTGGTGATCCTAGCCACGACGATGTTCTGTCTTACTTGCCAGGCCAAAGGCTGAGCAGGTGCACTTGTGAGGGCGAATCACATCCCGGTCCCGTTCACTCTGATGGCACCTACGTGGGAAGGGCTGCGCCCGAAATCGACGTGTTTGAAGCCCAGGTAGGTTCCAGCTTGGTTGTATGGCACACCTTTATCGACGCGTTCCCCTCGTTCAGGTTACTCCTGACTTACAGGGAGAAGTTTCTCAATCTGCTCAATGGGCGGTAAGTCAAAGGCAGCTGAGAATCTGCCCTCATTCGATCGTTGATGGCGCTTCGATCTCAGCCATTCAATGCCCAATACGAATGGTTCAACACCACGGACAACATGGAAATTTTCAACCCGGACATCAGTACCTTCAACCTCTACAAGGGAGGAGTGTACCAGCAGGTAACAGCCTGAACAAAATATATTCGTTCGAGCGATGCTGAGTTGTTTGACCCTTAGGCTTCGTCCGTCGTTTCTGATACCAGTAAGTCTTTTCTCATCCCATCCTCCCCACGTATTAGAGACGTAAGCCACTTCATTGCTCAGATCCCGACTGTTACGAGAAGACCGGCTCCAGCTGCTTTGCGGTGTATGGTTTCGAGTATAAGCCTGGTTTCGATGATGCAGTATGTGTTTCCTCACTTCGTTGTGAGACAGAACAAAAGTTAATTTTCGAATCAGTACATCCTATGGATCAACAATAACAACCATGCGTGGCTCGCTCGTGCTGGAGGGTTCGCCGCTGATGACAGGGTTCAAATCGGTCCTAGACCTATTCCACAAGAACCGATGGTGCTTTGGCCGACTTTCCCCCTCTTCAGTGGATGCTGACCTTGTCTCGCAGTACCTTATTGTCAACTTGGGAATGTCAAGTAACTTCGGTTTCGTCGATCTCGAGCACCTACCTTTCCCGGTAACTATGTCCGTCGACTGGATTCGAGTGTATCAGCGGACAGACTCGATAAACTACACATGTGACCCGCCCGAGTTCCCCACCCAAGCGTATATTAACACCTACATCGAAGCTTATACGAGTCAGTGTTTCGGCTACCCTCCTACTCAGGTGATAGACTGATCCACCTCTCAGACCCTAACTTGACGACCTGGGTAGATGACTTCAAGCAACCGATTCCGAAGAACAGGTTCTTGGGACAGTGTTGAATGATCCTCACTTCGTATTCGATCTCTAGGTTGAACCGTTCGGTCCCTGCTTGCCAATGCATATCCCCGTCCTCCCATCCTGTTTGTTCTCGTTATAGCTTTCGATTCTTCTGTCATTTCTTCGGTTGCGAGAAGGGTTTGTCGGGGTGTAACAGCCGCGGGTTGGGTAAATTTGTTCTTTGTTCATCACCTCGCCGACTCTTGTCCTTTATCCACTATCTTTGACCCGCTACCTACCCACTACCTTGCACCTTTCTAAAGACCTACGCAAACGCATCATCTCCCCACCACATGCACATCGTGCCCGAACGCTCATCGCACCGCTATATATATACCCCACATTACACTACTACCACTACGTTAGACTAAATTAACCAACGCTTTCCTTCGCCAATTGTGTCTCAACCGATTCTTCTTCGAACTTTTTTCTGATTCACTCAATTACTTCACGAATGACCCCACCTTTTTTGCACTCTCGTCATGTAGCATAAATGCACACGTGCGTGTTTTCGGTTAGAGTTCAGTTCGCCGGTGGCCTTAGAGATGGTATAGAAAAGTGATAGTGATTTGGCATGATATCGATATACCTTCTCTGATGCAAACTCAAAGGCGCGACCCTGTAGAGTGTCACATACACAACTCCTTCACACCGTGTAGATTACCCTCCCCGGTTTGTTCTCGGACGACAACAACGTCCAAATGAAATTCACCCATCACAACACAACCAACACGTACTCATTCCCAACCTACCAGCAGACAATAATTGCCAAGGGTTGAGTGGAACCCCACCCGAACGAGGCCTAGTTTGACATGGACACGGTTTCCGAGGATCGTTGGGAATGGTTCTGTTGGATATTCGCGAGTTTGGAGAGGACTCGTCGGAGGGTGAGAATACCTCCAGCTGTTAACGATGGGACCGCCGCGTCTTCGTCTACGACCAGTGGAGGCCCCGCCAAGTTTGCAGGCGGTTGACTTTGACTCAACAGTAGAGGTTGCATTTGCGATTGTTGAAGAGCCTGGCTGAGTGAAATGAGGTCATTGCTGTTCTTCAACACCTTCTCGAGTCTTCTCTGTCCTCCAACTGCCCGACCCTGACTCGAGCCTTCTCCACGCTCCTGGTCCTGGTCCATGGCATCTTCGGCGTCTCCACCCACAGGAAACGGAGACGAGAGGTAGAACCCTCTGATCTCATCTTCGAGTGAACTAGGTGGTCTCTCCAACGCTCGAAGGATGAACCCCCTGGAAAGGACATAAGCTTTCTCATTGTACAGTCGGCTGTTCAGGGCTCCTTCGTTCGTCCCCCGAAATTTCTCGTACGCAGGCTCGCAGAAGTACCTATTCAGGAAAGGGGGGAGGAGGAAGATCCAGTCTGTCAGACAAGCGGCTAATGCATCACGACTGTCGCTTACGGTTCTTTCACCAGGACTAAACCTTGTATGGAGACGAGGGCTTGGAGGAGGGAAGATCTCGAAGGTTGCCACGTTTCACTCTTCTCTCCAGACCAAGTACCCAGGATGGATAGACAAACTTTCCCGTCCTCATACAAATTCCTAAAACCACGAACGCGGTAAGAATGGAATCAACATTCGGAAACGATCGAAAAAAGAAATAAGGGGTCCGTCGATTATCGACTATCACGCCGGATGATAAAGTGTGATGACGACTCACGGGTTCACCCTTCCGTTCCCATTTGTCCAACTGATGAAGAACGCGATCGGAGGCGTCTGTGGGAAATCTTGATCTAGCATCCAGTCGATAACGAAAGGAGCATCTTCGTAAGGTGTGTTTTCTGGACCGATAATGAGAGAACGGAGAAGGTCTCCCCGGTCCTCGTATGCCCGTACGATGATCGAGGCTGATGGTGAATTGACGTTGGATCGGTCATGGAAACCAATATGAGCGTACCTGGAAGACCAGTAGACAAAGCGCGGTACTCTTTATGCAACCTTGTCATAAATGCCCTCGAATGCTGAGCAATCGGCCTACCGTAGAACGCGTGGTCCGCTGGCGCGCATGGGAGAATGTCAAATCGTTTCCAATAGAGATCATCATTCTCAAAATCTCGGAGCGGTTCGAGTGGCTGAGATGCCAGTTGTGGGGTCGATGCGCCATGTGGAACAGGTGTGGTGGATACCTGTGGGGTTATCGACGCATCATCCATGGAGAGTCCTCCGTGTATTTGGGGAGGATCTGATTCGGTTACGTCCATAGCATCCGAAATTATGGCATCCAAGATTTCCCCTCCTTCGTCTGAATCCCCATCCATCGTTTCTGTGTCCACTCCCCCCCCGGAACGGGAAGACATCAGGTGTGGAGCTAGTAGAGGAATGCCGCCAGAACTACCCAACCATTCTCCACCCTCGAACGAAGCGTCTTCCATCGAGCTCCCTTCTTCCGGAAACCCTTCGTCGAGCATATCTTCCAACTGGTCGAGTCCATCGTAAAGCCTTGTCAAACGCTGCAGAGGTACCAGGACTTTCTCTCCGTGCGGGAAACTAACCTCGATCTGTCCGTCGATAGAAAGCTAAGGAGAAGTGGTAAGTGCCAGCTTCCGGGCTTCCGAGAGGGAAATCGGGACCAGAGCGGACTCACATCGGAAACGTATCCAAACCAATGCACGGGTTTCACAGGGACACCGGTGGGAATGAAGGTCGACCTACCGTCCCTCCAGTTCTCCTCTGTCATGATTATTTTCAGTCCTTCAGTGTAGATAACGTCCGTAAATCCGCCGGGCTGCATGGTATGCAAGGATGGGACTTCCTGTATCCAACTTTCCAACTCGCCGATCTTGGGCACCCTCGGCATGACGCTCCCGTTCGTCGTACCCTCCTTATGGATGAAAACGAACTCGCCACGATGAACACCGAGTTCATCCGGGGAAGGAGAGGGGTCGTCGGCCGTGATATCGTGCGTTCCGTGAGGATCGAGTTCGAGCAAGGGAGCCATCTCGCTTTCTGAGGCCGATTCTGGGACATCGGTGAGCTTGAGGATGGCCACCCGCTGAGATGGGTGGACGATCTGTACGACTGCAGTACGGTTCTTTCCGTCCGTCTTCCAAAGGACATGGTCACCTGGCCTTGAATTGGGGTTTTTAATCGAACGACCGATCATAAAGATGAATAACCCACCAGCAATCGTACTCGTCTGGGTGTAAATGAGGTACGAGTTCCTTAGCCGGCTTCGTCTCCTTCGTTCCATCTTGCCATAATACCGTCACCTGAGTCTGTCTATCCCGTACGATGAAATGCCGCACTTCGATCACGTCCCCCTCAGTGATTCTATTCAGGTGGCGTGAAATAGGAGTATCGGAGTGGTTCTTGAGGGTGACCATTTCACCGATCCTGACGGTAGTACGGCGTCGGACCAACGTAAGGCTGCCAAATTCTTCTGCTCGCCATAATCGTTTGGGCCGCTGTCGGACGGCGGACTCTTCCGGTGGCAACTGGATCGATAGGGGTCAGACGGGATGCATGAAGATATCAACTGCTTACCGTCTGATTGATCGCGAGCCAAGATATTGCAGCCAACCTATGCCGTAGACCGAGGCAGACGTCGTCAGGACTTGGTGGGGCGAAGTCGGAAATTTCCTTCAAGATATCTGCGTTGCCACCAGCTGCTTGTGCGAGCACGTCCTAGAGGGATACAAATGAGTGAAAGCTTGCGATAATCCAGGGTCACTGTTGGTGCGAACCTCGCCCCTGTATCCGATCGATAGGCGTGCGCTGAGGTCAGGAAGCCTTCGAATGTCGCCATTACTTGTTTGTACGATGGCCTCGTCGAAAAGCTTCCCAGTTCACTAGTAAACATCAAGCCGTCGTGACATTTGGACTTTAAGGGATCTACCTCGATTATCTGGCACGAAAAGAATATAACGATTGGAGAAGATTGTGACAGGGAAAGGGAAAGGACAAACCTGGCCAACCCAGTCGTCATAGATGATGTGATCTCCAATTTCTAATTCGTGACCGGGATTGGTCTCGTCCAGAGGGACCCAGCGGTCGAGAAGTTCATGGGTAATCGCATGCTGTACGCGGACATGAACGTCGGCGCTCAATACGATCCCAGACATCGAGTCTTCTTGGAAGCATTTACAGACCGAACCAGGTCTGAAAGTACGATCAAGTAGTGCAAAGTCGTCTTCAGGGCAGATTTCACGTCTGCCCATAGGGTAATAGGCGACACCGACCTCGCCGGGTTTGAGGTTCCGCATGAGCGGGTCGTCCGATATCGGTATGCTGTCGTTTCCCTCATACCAACACCTCTGTAGTTCGGATAGGATGTCTCCTGCCTCAGAAGACGTTGAAGCTGAAGAAGCTGTGCGGACGGACCAGAACTACGGCGTGAACTTGAAAATCGTCTTTTCTGTAAACATTATCTTCGAGGTATAACTGGGGGGAGGGATCAGATACCAGTTTCTAGTTTTATGGGCGATACAGACCTTTGTCATTGCATCCGATCTCTTACTTTATAGCGGGCGGGATCAGTTCGTAAGTCTTGTCCAAGGTTGCCCTAAGCGCCGTCAGACCTTGCGCGGTGGCACTGGCGTCTAACCGATACACCCTGAGGTGGCCCCACTAGTTGCTACACATAAAACACGGTGGAAAAAATAGGCCGAGTCAAACGGATGGTGCGGTGAGACATACGCTGGGGGTGATTATGGATCGAATATCTACTGCGGTCAAACGGAGGCCGAAGTTGTCGTCTTGTCCAGCAGGAATAATCGGTCCGGTTATCAGATAAGATTCCAACAAATCCGTGTATGAGGGATTAAAATTCAGATTATAGGCTGCGTGATTAACGCCATATATTCCTGTGCCCGCCCACCTCAGCGTCTTCGAGTTATGAGGGTCGCGGTCCGACTCGGTAAAGATCTCTCAGTAATCCGAGGATTGCCGCGGACACGACCAGCTGCTCCTACGAAACTGGAAGTGACAACGAGTATTCCTCTCAGGCGTCGGATTTAGACGTAATGGACGACGCTTGTACTCGGAATTTTTATCCAGCGGTGCACTTTACGGAGCTTTGGGGGACCACATCGGGGCGCTTCCGTAGTCGAGCATTTTAACGGAAGCGAATTTGTGAGAAAGTGCCCTGGTCGAGTCGCTCCGAATCTCCCAACTCGACCAACGAGATACAATATATAACATGCCCAACAACCGTTAGATACACTACTTTTTCTCTTTTCTCTTTTACCACTTTGTCCCATCGCTCTACACAGCTTCCACTCGTCTAGAAAAGTCTGCCAACTATCTTCGATCTCTTCCCCACCACCTATCCACCCACGGCCCTAGGATGCTCTCCCATTCTGCCCACGTATCTCATCTGAAAGCTGGTTGTGCCCCTGCGAGCTTCAAGGCCTTTTATGCTGTAAGTGTGTCACGAAAAGCGCCTCACCCGCCCTATTACGCGCTACCGACACCGATTACCTCTCTTCAGACCGCCAAGGGTCTTCGCAAGCCAGATCCTGATTATGACCGTCAGGAATTCACTGCTACTCCCAGCGAGAGGGTACGTCTCTGTCGACATCGCCGTTTTATAGTCGCACTAAATTTTCAACAGGAGTTCTTCCTCTCCGTCCTCCGCGCCAACCCATCTCTGAGGGACGCAAAAGCCTACATCGCTTCCTTTGGCATAAAACCAACGACAGTACCTCAAAAACAACAATCGACACAAAAACCGTTACCTCCGGTACATTCTGTCACAGACACCCCTCAGATCTCCGCCGCCACCGAGGGACGGACGGAACCCGCTCTCCAAACCCAAACGAGCCCGATCATCGCTTCAATTCTCGACCCCATTTATCAGAGGACTGCGCTGGTAAAGCTTCAAGGCCCCTTCACGGATCGACAGCTGGACAGTATCACTCGTGGTCTGATATACCTCAAAAAACTCGGTCTTGTCAGCGTCATCGTCGTTGAGAACGAGGATCTCATTCGGGGAGAGGATGGAGACCGTGAAGAAATCGTCTCTGAAACCATGAGGGCAGTAAAGTCACTGGAACGTCAAGGTACCAAAGCCCGTCCTATCATCTCTCCGATCGCTCGCCTCGGTCCCAAGGACGAAAACGAGGTTTCAAACGGATACGATATTCCCGAAGCTCACACCTTCCCTTCGGATCTCGGGCTTATTCGCTCAGCCATCCAAGCTGGCGAAATCCCCGTGCTCGCACCTCTTGCTCTGGACTCTTTCTGTCGCACCGTTAGGGTCGATGCAAATGACGTAATTGGCGCATTGGCAAGGGGAATGCCTGAAGCAGCGGCGGAATCACGTTCCCTAGCGCCTAAACCGCTCGATGGCGGCCACCCTGAATTTTCCGAAGAAATCGACCTCACTCCCCTCCGATTGATGGTCATCAACCGAGAAGGTGGAATCCCATCTTACGCTCGTTTCGGTCTTCCCCATCTGTTAGTCAACCTCACTTCGGAATACTCGTTCATCTCAGAGACCTTCCAAGGCTCATGGAGGGAAACCCATCCCACCGCGCTCAAAAATCTCTCCCTCGCTCGCACATGTCTTGCCTATATGCCTCCCGCGTCTTCTGCAATCTTTGTCAATCATCGTTCACCAAGTTCGTTGATCGGAAACCTCGTTACCAACAAACCCGCCGTCAGTTCTAGCTTGCCTCATGCCCTTCTTCAGGGAAATAGGAAACTCTCACCCCATACACCTACCCTACTCCGTCGTGGTATGGACATCCGTGTGGTCCGAACCGTCCAGGACATCGACCGCGTCAAGATGACATATCTTCTGGAGAACTCATTCGGCCGCAAACTGGACCAGGAGACCTTTTACAAGCGGCTCGAGTCCCATCTTGATTTCGTCATCGTTGCAGGAGACTACGCTGGTACCGCGATCGTAACGGCGGAGCCGTTCCAGAATCCCGATGCGACAGAGGAGCCCTCTCCGGACTCGCACCTCCCCGTCACCTACCTCGACAAGTTCGCCGTCCTTCCAAGTCACCAAGGTGACGGTACGGTCGACTTTCTCTGGGTGGCACTACACGATGAGTCCTACGGATTAGGTCATCCCTTCTCCGTCAACCCTAACGGTGGGAAGGAGGGACACGGAGAAGGCAGGGACCTCGTCTGGCGCTCCCGCGCGAACAACCCTGTGAACAAGTGGTACTTCGAACGGAGCACCGGGTACCTCAGGGTTGGGGAGTGGGTATTGTTCTGGTGCGATGCGGAGAAGAGGTTGAGGATCGAGGAGGGACGAAAGGCGAATGCTGGACTGCAGTTCGTGGAGAAGTGGGAGGAAGGAAGGGTACGAAAGTGGGCCGACATCGTCATGAAGATCCCTTCGAGTTGGACCAAGTGAGAAAGGCAAGAGACGTGGGAGGAGGATCTGTGTGTGAAGTTGGATACAAAAGGTATTTGGTTTGACGAGAGTCATAATATGCCACACACGGCAGGACAAGAGTATAGCCTCGGGACTGGAGAAACAACAAATTGTATTTCTAGAGTGGGATCCGTTGGGTGTTTCAGTTCGGTTTTCCCTTTTTGTTTTCTCTCACAAAAGTTGCATCTCATTCGGTATATACAAGCGGCTGCTCTTTTTTTTTTTTCCTTTCATATAACACCGAGTTTTGCCTTCACGAATTATAGTATATATAGATTCGGTAGACGTGTCTCCTG
>Ga0307512_10005123_pt1 | contig 13878 bp, 17 predicted proteins | sample 14_EM_MG_FD_200267 | JGI IMG/M metagenome (GOLD analysis project Ga0307512, IMG submission 200267) | Populus trichocarpa ectomycorrhiza microbial communities from riparian zone in the Pacific Northwest, United States - 14_EM | ecosystem: Host-associated > Plants > Roots > Unclassified | place... | reverse complement strand
AAACACCAAGCAAGTCGAAACACCAAGCAAGTCGAAACACCAAGCAAGTCGAAACACCAAGCAAGTCGAAACACCAAGCAAGTCGAAACACCAAGCAAGTCAAAACACCAAGCAAGTCAAAACACCAAGTAGGTCAATGACCAAGCGAGTCAAAAGCAAGGCTAAAGCGAGTGGGAAAATGAGACGAGAGCAAGTGCAAAAATGAGACAAAGCAAGTCGACCAAGACCAGCCAAAGGACAAGCAAAGTCGAAGACCTCCGAAGTCCAGAGACAAAGGCTGCCGAAAGACGAGTCACAAAGATCACCCAAAGTCTACCGAAGTTCATAAGTCTACCGAACTGCAACGGTAATCAACAACCAATATCAGTCTAAGTCGTCAACGGAGCAACAAACTTCAAAAGGGGGGTTGACCGTGTCAAAAATGCGCGCTACCGATAAGCCGAAAGCCCACCGGGAGGTGGTCAACCGAGACACTGAGAATTCCACCATAAAGTCTACTGAGTAGTCGACCAGTCAAGTTCTACCGACAAGTTGAAAACCCACTGGGAAGCAGTCAACCGAGACACACATTGACAAGTCTACCAAGTAGACCAAGATTCTACTGAAGCCGCCTATCAGGAGCAACCATGAAGGATGGTCATCAAAGCGGACTTCGAAAGACGAGTCAATGCCATTTGCCGATGACTACCGGCTGCAAGATATACTCTACCGAGCATGCGGAAGCACTGCACAGAGCTCAGACAGCGCTAGCGCCCTTGAACTTGGTCAGTATAACCATTTTAGAGAAACTTACGGGTTAGATATCTACGAATAAAACGCGATTGACGTATGTGATTGATAGCTACAACCGATGCCAGCAGCGGAAGCTCCCATTGATGTCAAGTCATGAGCGGAAGCTCTACCACCCTGACAATTTCAACAAAGACCTACGCCAGGATATAAACTACGGGAATGATGGTCGTTGGAGCATGGGTTCAGTTAGGAAGTCAAGATATGGAGATGGGATCACTTTTAGATGTTTTCTTGTTTCTCGCTTCTCTTGATCTCTTCTTTGGATCTCGGCCCGGTACAAATGGCGTCGGCACGGGTTTTTACTACCAGTCAATGGATGTGGAGTTACCCCGTGTGACGGATCCGCCGAAAGGTCACCATTGAGCTGTACCAATCGGTAGCGGGACTTATGATTTCGTACGAGTACGTACGCGGCAGGAATGTATAATGCTTCCTTCAATTTTCTTTCCTTTTCTCTTGTACGGTTTATGCAGCCCAGGAGGTCTGCACCTAAAGAGGGGGATAATGTAACGGCAACACGTGACTCTGGCTGGGTAACGGCCATTCTATATAGTCAGCTCGCCACGAGACTTAGATCTCTAGCAATAATCTTACATATACACCTATTTACCATCACTCGAGTCCACGTTTGCAACCGTATACCATAATTACCATACATATGCCCATAAGGCCGAACGCTGGCGTACGTGCCCTCACATCTCTCCATCCACATAATCCTTAATCCATTTCTCTTTTTCTTCTTTGGTTAAAAAGTGTGTTTCCTGTCGTTGTTCCGCCAAAAACTTCTTTTTAGATCGTAAGCTGCGCAATGTTCCCAACCCTCGGACCCTTTCTGCCTCCAAGCCACTCTTGCCTTTATTCGCTTGATGACGTCGTTGTGTGGATTTCTTCATCAATTTGCCGTATTTGCCCACCAGAAGTGGCAAATGGTTCTTTTTCGGAGGATTGACCATTGCATCTTGTGTTGACCTTGTTGTTGGGCGAGATGTTGGATGTTGCAAGATATGGACCACATGGAGGCAAGCTGCATCTTTCATGTCAAGGTTGGTAGGTTTCATCAATTGGAACAAACAAGATCAGCGTTTTGACCATCTCTTCTTTGAGAATAGTCATGCTAACCGTGCACTATGACTTGATGGTTAGCGTGTAATTCATGTAAGTTCCCGGCGATGTCTTGAGACAAACATCACCAGACGTCTTTTGCGTCGAAGAATGTCCTTTTTATATCTATCAATACGAGATATCAGCTGTCTTTCATCACGATATATCCCTGCAAGCAAACAACCAACATCAGACCGACTTACTGCAAATTGCGGAACCATTGGAATCCCCTGCAGCTATACACAGTGCAGCTATACGCAGCCGGATTCAGCTTCAATTGAAGGTGCAAGTTGGCTGTCACTCGTTCCATTTTGACTTGTAGCTAACTATATAATCTTCGGGACTTCCCACTTCTTTTCGTGATCATCTTCCTCACCATTCCACAACAGCAAGTCATGGCTCCAGAAATACTTCAACCAGGTGCGATTGAAGCCGAATTGAGCCTAACGACAGGCGCTTCAAACAATGCATCACCCAGTGAGACACAGCCGCAACGCAGACACCAGTTAGTTCACCGCGACTCTCTAATTGTAGCCACCGAAAATATGACCCAGGATGCACATTTGAAAATAGTATGTAAATCCAGAAGCAGCAACAATAAGAAGCAGCATGCGATCGAATGTGAGTCAATCCATATCGATGTAGATGACGGTCAACTAACAGTATAATGCACAGCTGGGGTATGTAAAGAGCTACATGACCAATTCATCGCTGCCTGTAACAGGAAACCTCTGTGGTCGACCAAGGCATTTGGCCGCACAGTCTGCATAATTGAATATCACGATGTTGACAGTTCTGGGATTTTCGCAGACTGATTTGGTGATAAACGTCCCAGGGAATGGACCAAACAGGCTTTAAAGACCTTAGAGAAGGCTACAGAGTCGTATATGGTTAAGGTTACAGCCGATTCTCACTCTAGATGCAGCAACTAATTTCTTGTAGGTTTGCAACATGTCAGCTACTATGGCATGACAAGGAGGTCGGGTACAGCTTGAACAGTCTGACATGCGTCTTGCCTTGCATATGGCCAAAATTGCTAAAGTAGGGTTTTTGCGCACTGCATTTGAGGAAACCCAACGACTAATTAAGTTACCACACGTCGAAGTTCGAGAAGCGAAGAAGCGGGGTGTTGTGTTTCCCAGGCATAACAAGGTGAAGCCTGCGATAGAAAGACACCCGGCAATGGTTCGGGAAAATCAAATGGATGCTTGTCTTCCTTTCCAAAATGTCACAGCAAAGACTCAACAGACTCACTGGAGGCTCAAAGGCACAGGTGCACCTCCACCACGACCGGCACCACTGAGGCCTGGAATGCCACCTGCACCACCTGGTGACAGTGAGAAAACTCAAAGCTCTGAAACAGAAGGTGTGCCACCCAGATATGTGTATATACATACTCCGCTTCCCAGCGGTCGATTTTTCACTCTTGATCCATATGCCAAGGATCGCATGCACAATAAAGATTTCATTCCAGATTTGCTGACTGATGAAGGTCCATCCACAGGTTAGTACACTATCAGCTGCGTGGTAATGCAGCTGACAGCCATGTTGTAGACGACAGCAGCCATTTGAGCGAACATGACAGCTAAGACGAGAGTTGACTGAAGGGAACGGGATTTTTGATTATTATCATGATCTACAATTTGCAGACACTTTAAAGTATATTTTAAAGGGTATATTTATATGCATCATTAAAGAACAATGTAGTTAGAAAGGAGAATGTACATGAACAGCACAGAACGGCTGCCACAAAACCATTAGTGATATAGTATGCCAAAGTGAATGGTTCCATATTACTGTTACGCCTGTGGCAAAATGAGCGTCAACGGAGCGTCAACAATTTTAGGTCCTGTAAGTCGGGTAATAAACGCACGATTCGGTAGTGATTATACATAATGGAAGTGTTGCCATCCTTTATAGGCAAAAAAAAAAGCAACACGCTCCCTGCCCCATCTTGAAAATGAGCGTCGACAGAGTGTCAATGATTTTAGGTCTTGTTAGTCTGGTAATTATGAAGTAATTTTGTAGTGGTTATACATAACAACAGTATTGACAACCTTTAGATGCAAAAAAGGAGCGAAACGCTCCCTGCCCCATCTTGAAAATGAGCGTCAATGGAGCGTCAACGAGATTTGGTCATGTAAGTCAGGTAATAAAAATGCAATTTGGCAGGGAGTTCACATGATGGCAGTGTTGCCACCCTTCATAGGCAAAAAAAAGAGCAACACACTCCCTGCCCCATCTTGAAAATGACCATCAACAGAGCAGCAACGATTTTAGGTGTAGGTGGTCAGCTCTGGTCATGATAAGGTGCGGCTCTGTTGCATTAGATGTGGCTCTGTTGCATTAGGTGCGGCTCTGTTGCATTAGTGCGGCTCTGCGGGAGGCTTGCGTAGTAGTGAGTTCTAGCGAGATGTCAGTTCGATCATCAATAACATTCACTTCTATACGTACAAAGAGGCTATTTGCCCACATTGGTAGCATCACTCGACTTCTAACGGCATCACCAGCATTAGGAGCGATCGAAACACAATGCACGATGGCGGATTGATTTGTTTTATCTTCGAACCAGTGGACTGCGGGTGGCTCGGAGGCATTGCACGGGTCTTCCAACTTCACTGCTATTCCTGCTACGTATGACACGCACAACACGCACAACACGCACAGCACACACGATGTCAGTTTTGCCGACAAAATCGACAAAGCCAACTCAATTAGGTTCAGCAGCGGGTTTCAGACCTCAGCAACTGCGGGCTTCCAACGTACAGAACTTTGCACAACAGAATACGTCACAAAGCGAATGAAGGTCATCGACGACGGCCCTGGGCACTTGTCTGACCAAGTAACCAACTGGATCAGCGCTACGGAGGACATCCAATTGGAGATCATTGATGCTATCATCTCCGAGAGCCTTGAACAAGTCGAGAAATTCGCCAAGATTTGCAACTTCAACGAGAGCTTGGCCGCTAAAGTCAAGGACTTGGAGGCTACTGAGCCTGCCCAAGACGGCCCAAGCAGGGAATTAGCGGCCGGTCAGCAGGAAATTGAGGAGTTGGAGGAAGAGCTCCAGATCAAGAAACATGGGACTGCCAAGTTGGAGAGACGGCTCGAGTAGTGCAAGTCAGAGCCGGAGACGACGGAGCAGACAGACATCGCACAGCTCCGGCTGGAGAAGGACATGCTGCTGCACCAAGTCAAAAATCTCTCGTCAGGGTAGAGCAGCCTGGAATCTGAATTGAGAGCGTTCAAACACGTCATTCAACAACTCACGACTAACCAAGTACATGCGACTCCGGCGCCAAACACCTCCCAACCACCTCCAGGCCTATTCGAGATCCGTGGCTCCTCTGAACCGACCTCTGGCTTATTCGAGATCCGTGGCTCCACTGAGCCAACCCCTGGCCCGTCTGGAAACCGTGGCTGCTCTGTCCAGTCTTCTAACCTTCCGACGTAAGAGGGCAAATGAATGTTGGACGATGTCACCGCCTTCCTTTTTGCTTTGGAACGACACTTCAACAATGCAGCCCAGGCCATTCGATGGGTCGGCACAACGGGCTGGGGAGAGCAAGCAGTGCTACAACTGAAAGGCGACGCAGCGGTCTGGGCCATGCACCATTTCCCAATGAGTACACCCATCGAATGGTCCACCATTTGCACAGAGTAGAAAGCTAAGTTGATCCCGTCCAGCGCCTTGGACCTGGTCAAACACGAATGGAAAGAACTGAGCCTAAAGAAGGGAGAACGTGTCACAGAGTTTAACGAGCGTTTCCGTCGCCTACGTTCAAAATTGGAATCACACCAGCCTATGCCTGCCGAGATGTTAGCCGACGCTTATGGCTATAAGATCAAAAAGGGCAACCAGGGAGTTTATAAAGACTTGGTTCGTTATATTGGCATGTGCAATAGGACTCCAACCCTCGAGCAGCGCATGGAGCACCTCACCGCGCTCGACACGTCTCTCAATAAATCTCAACCGGGAGGTAGCTTCAACACCAACACTACCACAACTACAAAAGCTTCAGCTAGGAAGATGGACTCCAAGAAAGGTGGTACAATTGGCACAGCTGGCCCGGCCAAAGACGACGGTTTGACTTGCTATATCTGTGGCCAGGTGGGCCATATCTCTTGCAATTGCCCAAACGGCGACTTGATGAAGAAGCTACTCGAACACGCTTTGGGCAGCAAAGATGCCCCAAAGCCAAGTCGGGACACCCACATAGAGATAAGAAAAGGGGAGGTGCACTAACCGGTGGAAAGGAAAGTGGACGGCTTGCCAAGAAAACCGAGGAGAAGCAGGAGACAGACAGCGAGGCGTAGAGCGAGTTGGAGAGTCTTTCAGACTCGGACTCTGAGGCGGGAAAAGGCACAGGAGGTCAGTAGTAGCTGCGGCTGTACCTCCCATATAAACACCATCATGTACGGTATCGTCAAACAAAAAGGGTGGCAAATTGGTGCCAGATAGTCAATTCATGTTTTTCACCCGTTACCACCACTTGGAAGTTAGTAAACTAGATGACTTAGTGGTCGACCTGCTGAGGTTTAATGGGAAAATAAGATACCAAACGAAAGGAGGATGGTGGAGCAGCAAAAAAGGCGATGGTAGTAAAGGAGGATGGTGCGTCAGAGAACTATGTGGGGCGGAAGTTCATTGAGGAACTAAAACGGCAAGGGGCCGCCCTGCAGGCAAAGGAGGCGGGGTGGATGGTTGTGGAGACGGCCAATATCAAGGCAGAGGATGGCATCGAGAAACGCCAAAGAGTCCAATTGAAACTGCGACTTGGTGTGTCATATGTCTATGAGGCCGAATTTACAATCTACGATGTCAAAGGCTTTGATATTGTACTAGGGAAAGGGTGGATTGGCGATAGAAACCGATGATATCAAATCGACCATGGCAGCAAGGAAATGTGGATCGCTGATGACCTCTGGGAAGAAAGAGAGGATGCCCGAGTACATTACCTTCCAGGCCTACGCCCCTTGGACGTCGACGAGGGAATAGCGGAGCAGGCCAAATTCATGGGCATACACATCATACAGAAGGCAGAGCTTAAAAACGTATCTACTCCCCTGTTGAAACGGGCCTTCTTGATCAAAGTGCACCACTGCGGCAATGGCGACACACTTCCGACCGACGGACCACCGGGCGAGTTTCAAGACATGTTGACAGAATTCAAGGATCTTTTCGGCGAGCCAAGTTATGCCAATTCACAGAAAGAAAGGCAGACTGATTTTGAAATTAAAACGGACCCGGATGGCTAAATACCGTTCCACTCACGATAACACATCTCTCCACATGAAGAAGAAGAGTTTCGGAGGCAGATAGACAAGGTGATTTGCTGTGGTTGGATTCAACCGTCTCGGAGCAACTTCGGTTCACCATGACTATTCGTGCCAAACCCTGACGGCACACTGCATATGTGCATAGACTATCGCGCAGTAAACGCCATTACCGTCAAAGACCATTATCCTCTCCCACACATCGAGGACTTACTCAACTCCATGCACGGCTCCTGCTGGTTCACAAAACTGGACTTGGCGGCTGGTTACCATCAAATTCGTATCGCAACAGCCGACAGGCAAAAGACGGCCTTTACCACTAAATTTGGCTTGTACCAGTGGCGAGTCCTGCCATTTGGGCTGGCAAACGCACCCAGCCATTTCATGTGCATGATGAACGGCATCTTGAAGCCAATGAAACGGAAACTCATCATCGTATACCTTGACGATAGTATGATTCACAGCCGTACCCAGGCGGAGCATGTCGTACAGGTCCGAGAAGTGCTTACCTTAATAACGGAACATGGCCTCAAAGCCAAACATGCAAAATGTGCCTGGGCTTGTCAGAAAGTCGATTTTTGTGGCTTTGACATTGACAAGGACAGCATCCACGCCCAGGAATATAAGACACGTGCGGTAATGGATTGTCCTCAACCTGAAAATAGTAAGGACATCAGAGGCTTCCTGGGTCTCACCGGCTACTACAGAAAATTCATTGAACACTACGCTCACATTGCAATGCCGCTGTACGCCATTGGCACCCCTCCGAAAGAAAAAGGGGACATTGGGCGGCGACGTGGACAGCCAAGGAAGGTCAAGCGCACTCCATTCGCCTGGGATAGAGAATGCCAGCATGCTTTTGACACCCTGAAAAAAACACTCTGCAATGGTCCAGTCCTGGCTCTACCGGATCCCAAAGCTAAATATTGCCTGCACGTCGATGCTAGCCAGTACGCATTGGGCGCAGTGCTCTCCCAGATGCAAGACAAGGCAGAGAAAGTACTGGGTTATTTCAGCCGTAACGTACACGATGCGGAGACGAGATACCCTGCATATGACAGAGAACTATTCGGCATCCGAGACGCATTATTATACTGGAGATTCAACCTACACGGAGCTGCGCAACCATTTCTGGTACACACAGATCATGCGACCTTGCGTTGGATCCTAACACAACCACACCTCACCATACGTCGAATCGATATCCTGACAGTCCTCCAAAAGTTTGACTGGGAGGTCAGGCACATCCCGGGTGACAAGAATCAGGTTGCGGATGCATTCTCTCGCCCTCCGGATTTCCGACGGGAGCGATGCAATGTAATGGCAATGGAAGTTACTGCGGCCGGGGAATGAATTAAAGACATCAAGGTGGGCATAGTTGACGACGAATGGTTCGGGCCTATTGCATATTCCTTGGCCAACCCAAGTCCCCGCCCTCCGCCATCCACCGCGTCCGCAAGAGAACGCAAATTATGGGTGTCAGCACAACGATTCTATTTGGAAGTGAATAGCCTACTGTGGTTACGTGGAGATTCGGAAAGGAAACAGGCGGAGAAATAGACAAGGGAAAAGAAGAAGGACGAAGAGGAAGTGGAGATAACAGTTAGGGCACAAGAGAAGGAGGAAGACGGAAAGGCAGAGAGGGAGGAAGAAGGAAAGGCAGAGAAGAAGGAAGATGGAAAGGCGGAGAAGAGAGGACAGTTGGGTATTCCAAAGATGATGCAGTGCCGAATCCTCCATGAGGCCCATGACACTCCAGCAGGGGGATATTTCGGTGAAGACCGAACTTACTTATGCATGAAAGACCGGTATTTCTGGAAGCAAATGTGGTGCAATACCCAGTGTTATGTAGCAGGCTGCGACTAATGCCATCGAACCAATCACCGGAGCGGGAAACCCATGGGCCTCCTACAACCGCTTCCTGTAGCCGAAGGCCGCTGGCAGAGAATCGGCATTGACCTTATAACCGACCTGCCGGTCTCGGGAAGTGGCCACGACTGCATTGTAACGTTTGTTGACCATATGACAAAGAGAGCACATTGGCGAGCCTGCAGAAAAACAATTCACGCCCCAGGCGTTTGCACGCATATTCATCGACGACATCGTGTGTCTACATTGAGTGCCTCAAGAGGTTGTATCAGACCGTGATGTACGCTTCACAGCAGACTATTGGAGAGAAGTTGCTAGGATTCTGCAGACGAAGCTGCTCATGTCTACGGCGTTCCATCCAGAAATGGATGGTCTCTCTGAGAACTCGAACAAGACAGTTGTACGCTATTTGGGTGGCTTCGCCACTCACGACCAAGCCAATTGGGATGACTACCTCCCACTAGCGGAGTATGCTTACAATTCCTCAGTACACCGTTTGACAAAGCTGACGCCTTTTGAACTCGATCTTGGCTATTAACCCCCTTTGCCGCAGGACTTAATCGCAGATCGCCAGCGGCAGCAAGCTAATGAATCAACGAAAACATTACAAGGCTGTGAATTGGTCGAACGATTGCAGCACACTTTGGGAGTCGCCAGGGATGAGCTGCGCGATGCTCAGGATAAACAGACAGCTGAGGTTAATAAGTCACGACATCCAATTGACCCCGCCATCACCGCCAGCGCAAAGGTATTTCTAGATACAAAGGATCTGACCAATCACATACCCCAACGTCAATCCTACATGACGCGAACTGGTACATCATTTCATTGGTCCATACGGAATTCACCAAATACGCGGGAACGCCATCGAACTAGACCTCCCAAACGACATGACGATCTACGACACAGTTAACGTCAGCGGGCTCAAAGTTGATCGCACAGACGATTCGAGAATAACCTGGCGGCCACCGCCTCCGCCAGTACGGACAAGCCACGCGGGCACAAGTTATGTCGTCCAGTCAATCGCAATCCGCCGCCCAAGCTCTGAGGGAACAGGGTGGGAATACAAAGTGAAATGGGAAGGTTGGGATGAGAAGGATAACACATGGGAGCCAGAGGACAATATGGCAAAAGCAAAAGAAATGGTGAAGCAGTATTGGAAGGAATTAGGCAGGCGGCCAAAAGAGAGGAAAAAAACGACACAGAGGAAGGCGTGAGAAGCAGGTTTCTTTTGGATGGTTGAGCGACATCATGGAGTCATATTTGTTTTTGGATCAGGGTGTTTTGTTTCTTCGAGAGCTTTCTCGAAGATAATTGGAGAAGGTTGTGATGTAGGTGGACAGCTCTGGTCATGATAAGGTGCGGCTCTGTTCCATTAGGTGTGGCTCTGTTGCATTAGTGCGGCTCTGGGGGAGGCTCGCGGAGTAGTTAGTTCTAGCGAGATGTCAGTTCGATCATCGATAACATTCACTTCTATACGGACGAAGATGCTATTTGCCCACATTAGGTCTTGTTAGTCTGGTATTTAAGAAGTAATTTTGTAGTGGTTATACATAACAACAGAATTGCCAACCTTTATACACAAAAAAGAAAGCGAGACGCTCCATGCCCCATCTTGATAAGAAGGGTCAACGGATCGTCAACAATTTTTGGTCCTGTAAGTCAGGTAATAAAAGTGCGATTTGGTAGTGATTACACATAATGGAAGTGTTGCCATCCTTTATAGGCAAAAAAGAAAGTGACACACTCCCTGCCCCATCATAAAAATATGCGTCAACGGAGTGTCGACGATCTTGGGCCTTCGATCATGGTTTATCAAAGCGCGCTGTGGCTGTTAATGTCCATGTACTTAGTTTTGGCCGTTTTTGTAGTCTAAAACGCTCGTGAACACTTAGTTGCACCTCTGTAAATGACATAAGTTGTTACTGTTCAGGAGGCTATCGCGGGAATATCATTTGCTTATTTGCTCATATAGGCTGCTAATCACTTGTTCATGGATACGTGCGATCAAGCGCCACTTAGATTACGCAAGATGCAAGACCATCAATTGTGGACGCTCCATTGACGCTCATTTTCAGGATGGGGCAGGGAGCGTCTCTCTACTTGTTTGCTATATTAAGGTTGTCAATACATCAGAAAATGACAATGCAGTACCATAGTCAATATTTTGCAATTAACCATAGGATACCTGAATGCGACCATAAATAGAAATTCCCGAAATGCAGAGCTGCAAATTGGACCCGACGGGTCTAGCCAGACCCGGCGAAACTGGCGGGTTGACGGGTATGGGGCAGGGTTTCAACCACCAAGAAGCAGAAGGTTGGGTTTTTGGACTGTTCTGGAACCAGACCAAACCGTTTTTCTGGTCCAAACCCGGACCGCTGGCGAGTTACCTGGACCCGTTGCTAACACTATGCAGGATGCAGGCAGTGTATTTAATACGAGAAGAACAGAGAATGGAGGTGTAGGTGGGAAGAAGGGATATATATACCCGAGTTCCTGCGATTTGTTTCATATCCTGCGTTTTGTTGCTTAATGAACACCAAACCGCCCAGCCTTAATCTTCCACAACCACCAAGCACCGCATGAATCAGGAGCCTCAAGACGAGATTAAGTACTCGCTGTGACGACAGTGTGCGATTCCGGGTGTTGCTTCGGCATCAGATACCACTTTTACTGCTCAGACCTCGTCCATCTCGGAGCAAACTGAGTAGTTCTCAAGGTGTCCCAACTGTGCAACCATCCAACATGGCTACCAGTGCCTAGCGGTGGAAAACGCACACGCAACTGATGTCATAGGATAGAGAATACGTCATTGTTCGCTTTGCGATGCTTTCAACTCTGCCAAAGGGTGATTTCCACCAGGAAGCGGAAGATATACACAATCGATCATTCGAAGTATTGTGCCAAGAATGAGTGCAAAACTATGATAATCGCGCCAAGAAGGCATTAACACCGTTCAAGCGGTGCAAATAGACCTTCAGATGTCGCTGTAACAGTGAATATCAATGCTGAGTTTAATCTGAGTTGAATCTGATGGCAGTTAACCCCAAAATTGAATACTTTTGAAGGGATCTCATCCCCAAGTATTGTCACGGTTTAGAGTCTAGCGCGGTCTACACTGTGCCTCCCATTCTGGTCGAATCACTACATGTTCGCTCAAATAGGAGTCTACCTCGCCTGCCATTGCATATGCATGCAGAGGGAATTATTCCTACAGTCTTAAGGTCAAACATCCATATTGGATGATGCCTTCCCAAAGCCCTCAGCCTGTCATTGCTCCGGTCGTACGAAATGTTCGAAGTCTTGCTAATCGTCAGAATCAACCAAAGCGTGGGCCTTAGGGGAATTCTCAACTTTCCCCTGCTATGAGACGCGTTTCCATACCGGCTGACGAGTGGGATTCTTCTCAAGGAGTGAGTTCCATAGCCTCTACAATCCAAGGTCAGTACTTCACCCCTTCGTCTTCACTGAACAATTCTCGCATTGCAGATATCACCCAGTCCGCCACACAGCGACGGTCAATAATTACTCCAACCGCCATGCCGGGTACAAGCTGTTGTAACACACCATCACCCAGCGGAACCTCACAGACACACTCAATGCTTTGCGTTGCATCCAGCCCCACATCCGGCATTGCTAGCACTCCCACTCCTCTCAGTGGTCTTTAAAACCTGCCTACCCCCATCCCTGATCCAGAAGCCCACGCGATCATTACAAATCCACTGCGAACGCGAGCTACAGAAAGGAATCAGAGACAGAGGCAGTGGCAATTGCAAATGCAGGTGGTGTCTACACCTGAATCAGTGGTCTCCAGCAGTCACAGCATCCATCGATTCGGTCACTCCGACATGACGCATCTTGTATTCGCAACGGGCAGACTCCTGGAGTTCTACATTTGGAACAGATGGCTGTTTATGAGTGCAAGCAACTTGGAGATGGTAAGTTATGCAACGCGACGCGTTGCAAAATCATTAGCTGAAGCCCCACACTGGTAGATAATAGAGACATACTGGAACACTGCAATGCAGCAAAACAACATCTGGTCCATAGCATTTGAGGCACGCACAAAGGAGATCTTGAAAGAGGTATGCTGAAGCAATGGCCCACATTGGATATTACACGCTCAAACTGGTACCAGGTTTGCGCACAAGTCAATAAGGTTAAATTCCATTTTACTCAATCAGCCTTGGACAATATAGCAGACCTATATGATCTCCACCACTTTGAATCCAACGCAGAGGGTTTGGAATTCATTGATTCCCTTCTGGCAGACAATCAGTACCTTTTTCCTGTAGCAGAGCATGTGGAAGGTGGTGTATGCGGTCCAAATCCAATGCAGAGACTGTCGAAAGCTACTAACAAATGGCCAGCGTCCACTTTACTTCCTGGCAGAAGCCATTCAGTGGTTTATCTACATCAAATTTCATCGTCAGGCGAATAACCGCGGTAAGTATGCTGATGGATTTCCTCATTCCATGATTGACGACAAGGACAGTCATATACCCTCGCCACTGATCATGTTCACCTGTACCACATTACGCCATGCTCTCCTGGAGTGGCAAAAGTACAAAGGCGTTCATCCGAAAGATCCAAGTCAGAGCTGAAAGCGGACAGACCTGATCACTCAAAATACTTCAATTACAAGAATCACAGAGGTAAGAACGCATCCTGCTGCACTGCAACGGGTCGCAAGTTGTTAACCTCGCCTGGCGTTGCAGACACATATACATTCTTTATGAATACCTGGAACACACTACCGGAGAGCTACCAACAGAGGGTGTATAACAACACTCTTGCTACAGTCAAGCGTCAGATCCAACAGGCGGAGAACCCAAC
>Ga0307512_10005122_pt1 | contig 13883 bp, 15 predicted proteins | sample 14_EM_MG_FD_200267 | JGI IMG/M metagenome (GOLD analysis project Ga0307512, IMG submission 200267) | Populus trichocarpa ectomycorrhiza microbial communities from riparian zone in the Pacific Northwest, United States - 14_EM | ecosystem: Host-associated > Plants > Roots > Unclassified | place... | reverse complement strand
GAATGCAAATTTGATTTATCTAAGTCTTTCGAATCACAAACGACACATCATGCTCTCGAGTATCACGGAAAAAACATGTACAGGTTCTCGACTTCATTTTAATACGGAAGATGGGGTTGGTCCATACGCAGAAGATTCGTCGACGGTTAGTTCTAAATTGGAAAAGTGGTACTGGATACTAATAGGCCCCTCAAAGTTGAATGCTAGTTATCTATGAACTACTATGTAGTTACTTCGCAACCAACTCCAAATCCAACTAACTTTGAGGACCCTTACTTTAAGGACCCTTGCAATAGGGACGCTTGGTAATGAGGCGCACGACAATTGCGCTAGCCAGGGAGGGAGTTAGTGTAGGTGGTTGACGTCCAGAACCAGACAATAACCCCATGTAGCTGCTGTCTGAGTCGGACGGAGCGCTGCCGCCGTCGAGAAAAAGCGGGTAGTTTTGAGAGATGGTGATCAAAAGGCGAAGCTGGCACGCTTATGTTGCATACATTTCAAGCGGTACCTCGCTGGAAAGGAACAGTTCTATCAGGACATGTGCTCTCTGTTCCTTGCAGCGGAAGATGTCGATGTCAATGCGAAGGGTTATCTCTAGCGGTGGGTCTAAAAAGGCAGTGGAAGAGAGCATCATGAAGAGCGGTGTTGCTCGTCACTATGGCGGGTTCGAGCAAGCGGTGGACAAGTGGATCCAGTTTACCGACTGAGCAGAAGAGACGTGCAAGAGAGCAGAAAAATTGAAGTAGATTCCGTGTACCCGGCCTCCCACTCCATATGCTAACTCCTCTTACTAGGGACAGCACGAGAGTAGCGAGTCCCAAAACGTCCGTGAAACTACGGAGGGCACTCTGGCTGCCAAACATCTTACCCGTACCGATACCGTGATCAGACTTCCTGACTCCGACAATAGCGACTCCATCCCTCCTTCCTCTGCGCGGCCCAAGAGGGCAATGAAGCGCAAAGTACGGGGAGAGGACCGGAGGTTGTTAGAAAGTTCTACCCAGCTGAGTCCAAGAGGTGCACCATTGACCGCGTGTTTGCCGACCCGAAGAGGGGCGATGAGGAGCCAGTCGAGGCGTTGCAATTGATACAGGACCGGAAGCTGCACAGATTAGAGGAGACTCTAGGGGAGTTTGAGAGAAACCGTAAGCTGGAGGGAAAGGTCACAAGGTTGGAGAGGCGGATGGAGGTGGTCGGGGGAAAGGTTGATCGCATTCTGACCTTGATGGAGGACCGGAAGCTGGACGGGTTGGGCACGATTCTTGGGGCTTCTGAGGGAAACCACAAGTTGGAGGGAAAGGTCGCAAGTTTGGAAAGGGGGATGGGGGTGGTTGACGGAAAGCTTGATCGCATTCTGGCTTTGCTGGAGGGTAGAATGTGAAGATGGCCATGTACTAGTTACTATCAATTGTCGTTAGGTCTATCTACATCGAATTACTCACATACTGTTGGTGGCTACATTCGAATTCTCCTGCGAGGTAGACATACAACGACCGGCCTGGTAAAACACCCCAGCCGACGCTCAGCCTTTCTCAATGGTAGCTAGTCGAGTCAACTCGATACATGCCTCCCCGTACATACACCAACGAGTCGTTGAAGCTCAGACACTACGATGTGCGAGACATCGGAGAACCAATCATTATTAGTCACTTGTAGCTGATGTCCTATGACATGTACGTAGCGAGAGGCAGTATTTGCGCTAGCGAAGGTCCCGAAAGAGTGAATGAGATTTGCCCAAAACACGTCATCCATCTACACTATTCGGACCTCCCATTCCAGCACTGTGATCACCGCCGGCACGTACCCTTACTCTGGCAGTGTCCGCCACCCTGGTCAACCCCACCCTTCCCAACTCAGCTACCCTTATCCCGGCAATCCCGGCACTGGTCTTATGCCTTCTGTGCCTCGCAAAACAGCTTTTCGATGTGACTGTCATTCCTCAAGTGGGCAGTTGTGAGCAACTCCTTGTCCTGTTCGTTCGCCATGAGGGTGGAGCCCTGGAGCGTACACGACCACGCGCTCTCGATGATCGAGAACTTGACGTTCGAGCAGAACCAGACGGGGACAATGGATACGAGCAACATGTGTACCGCGACCAGTGCCAGCGTTGCCGCGAAGCCGACAGAGCCCTTTGGCAGTGTAGCTTGGACGGTGCGCGGAACCGTGCTGGTGGCGCTGATAACGAAGGGGGCGGCCGGAGACAGACGTGCAAAGGCTAGCGCTGATTTTGAATTCGGGAGTCCGGCGGGACTCAACCCCGTCCATTCCTCGTGGTCGGAGTTATCCCCAGTCGACAAGACTCTGATTCTGAAGGAGGGGGTACCAGCCTTGCCGGCTCCCGGTCGTCTGAAGGTCCATGTATGTCCATCTATTCCTCATCTATTCCTACTCCGCCGATTTCAAGCCAGCCCAGAAAGAAGACAGACGGACGGACAGACAGCTCGCCAGACAACTCCCCAGACCGCCAGAGAACTCCCCAGACCGCCAGAGAACGCGAGGACCGTAACTCGCTCTTAAATCATCCCGTCTGGCCTGCTCATCAGAGACACAAGGTCAATGGTATCTGCGGATTCGTACCCAGCTGTTCTTCTGGTACCAATGGGAGCGATGCCGAGCAGTCGAACGGAACGCCCCTCGCTGGCATGGTTATCGAAGAGTAATATTGCGCAGAACCTTGGCCACCAGTATTCTTCCGATGGGTGGATGATATCGGGTCCACCCTCACTGAGGTGAACGTCGGCGGCGCACATATAACCCACCCATCGGGCACTAAAGCTTCAACGTTGTAGCTGTGGAGCTGCGTCTGCTCGATGGCCGAAACGAGCGGAAGGAATGCCCGCAGCGCCACGCCGTGTCACTCACTCCGTCAGCCAGCTTGTGGCCGGCAGGTCGCGCACTTGGCCATCAGGAGGTAATACTTCCGGCTCGAGTGGTTGGTAGTCCCGTTTCCCTCCACGGGCGCGTCAGTCATCAGCATCATCGTCTGCGTGAGTCCGACCACAGGCCGACACCCATATCCCACAGGAGCTCGGTGCTCAAGAATTGCACAGGAACGTGGTGGCGACGAGTGGAAAGGCGATAGCAGTAGCCGACAGCAAGTCCTTCTTCCTGAACCTGGACCGCAACCCCGCCCCAAGGTCGCCCGGCCCCATATTCGTAAAGCGCATGATGTTTATTGCTAGGTTTGCGGTAGTGTCAATTGGAAAGACTCAGGAGCTATCAACGCGAGCATCAACGCCGCGATTGTGACCTGCGAGGCCAGTACAAGCTTGATGGTCTCGACCGTGGGTGTTGCCGCCTGCGAAGCCCATCCTGTGATGACGATGAGCTTCCAGATAGGATTCGCTGCGGACCCGCGCCAGAGGAAGGTCAAGAACGCAGAGCTGCCAAGTATAGCGAGCGTATCCACTGTGAGGACCCGCATGCCGTTGCTGCCGAGGCGTCTGTACCATTGGATGGGATGAACATGGGTGAGAGGAGGTGATTCTCTCGGCAACGAGGCAGACGACGAGCTAGAAGAGGAGGAAGACAAGGAGCCCGGGCAGGATCGTGGAGGCAATACGAAGGAGCAGACCGTACATTTTACACCAGTTGGAGACTGTTAGGATATGTCGTTCGACTTGATGCGTCCGGAAGTCACATTCTTTCGACTTGATGCATTTTGATAGAGATATATAAAAAGAGCCTTCCACAGTGTAGGATAGATAGTAGTCAAATATCAATTATTCAATTCTCTCGTACTTTAAACAGGTTATGAGCCCCGGCTCCCGATGACGTATCAATCACAATTCTATTCGTACCCGAAAATCCCTACTTCGCTACTGCACCTCATCTCTGTTAAGCTTCAACCATTTGAGCTGACCAGCAGACAACGCCACCAACAATCACCTGTGGGAGAACGATATCATGGAGTCCCTCGCCCTCTACGCGAACCCTCACGCGGATTCGGCTAGTCTAGCGAGCTCGAAGACTACAGTAGTTTTGGGCACTTCATCGTATTCGGTGACACCAGCGAATTCAGTTATTCCATTCTGTACAGCCTCTCAGACACAAGCTGCATCCACACTGGGTCTGGCTTGAAGTGCCGCCGGTTTTGCCGATCCATGTACCAAGTGCGAGCCGCTCGCCGCGAACAAGGAGCCGAGGACGGTCACTGTTACTTCGGTCACATGAATGTGTTCTCGCCCAGATCTACGGAACGTGCCGGGGAGATTCAGCACCTTGAGCGGATTCAGCACCTTGAGCAGATCCAGCGCATTGAACGGATCTAGCATATTGAGCGGAGACAGAGGCAAAGCCTCTATCTATACTCGATACCACCGATTTGGACAGGCAGTTCGATGCCAATTATGCGAGCAGGCAGATGGATGCCGTTGCGAGCAGGCAGCTCGATGCCGATTTTGACTGGCAGCCGCCGATGCTAGCAGGCAAGGCGATGCTAGCTGGCAGGTTGACACCGACGCTAGCAGGCAGGACAATACTAGCCGGCAGGGCGATACCGATAAGTTACTCTATGATACCGCGATTTACGGTCTCCGGAAGGGGCCCCGAGCTGTTGCCCACCGCACCTAGGTGGAAGAGGAACCGGATCCCGCAGATCCGGTGTCCTATCAAATGCTGTTTGGCATCCGAGGCTTGGCCAGAAGTGGTCGGAAGCTGTTCGGCAGGAGTTTCAATCACTGCACTCGAATTATACATACATGGGATTACATCAGGCCGGGAGACGTTCCGACTGGTGTCAAACTTACCAGTCCAAAGTGGGTCTTCAGGACCAAACAACTTCCTGGGGGCAGAATTCGTTACTGCATTCCTAAATCCAGACGTTGATGGAGAAGTTTATATGACAATGCCAGGTGGTGCTGAATCGCCCGAGGGCGGGTCTTGGGTTTACAAACTTCGCAAATCCCTATACGGACTTAAACAAGCCCCCAGACTTTGGTATGAGCATGTCGATAACTTACTGAGATCATTAGGTTTATTGAGATTCGAACGCGAGCCGAACATTTACATCTCCGCCGCTGGTCTGAAACCACTCATCCATCTACTTTACGTTGATGGTATTCTACTCTTCTCCGAGTCTGCCAAGTGAGTATCCGAACTCAAGAAGCTTCTTCACGTCAAACACGAGATGACTGACCTTGGTTCGATCTGACAGTTTCTCATACTCCAGACCGAACGCAATCGAAGGACCGGATTTTGCTCGTCCGTGAATTCAACATTCTTGGTATATGCACGATCTTCTCGCTCTCTATGGGCAATCGGAATGCAATGGCCACTAGACTCCGCACCCGAAAAGTAACCGGCTCCGAAACTCGACAATACTGACAAAGCTCTCGATGAAGATGGAAAGCTGAAGTATCAGTCTACTATCGGCAGTTTAAATTGGCTTATGCTAGCACAGTACCAAACGGTCTATTGAGCAGCCCTGCGACCGACCTGAAGGCTTCATCGAGTCGGAATTTGCTGGCGCACTGGACGACCAGAAGTCATCCTCCGGCTATCTCTTTACCCTTAGGAATGGTTGCCGTAATGGTGCCATATCCTGGCGCGCTCACAATTAGCCACTCGTCTCATTCCCCACAGTGGAAGTTGAATACATCGGCACATCGGATGCTGCCAAGGAGGTCATCTGGATCAGTTCACTTTTCACCCCCCTAACTAGGTTAGATGACTATCTCCAGGAAATTTTGTCGACAACCAAGGTATACGACGTGCTATTCAATTTTTCGAGGGACCCGAAGTCCCACGAGCACATCGGGATACGAAACCACTTCGTCGGAGACGCCTGCGAACGGAACGCCACTCATCCTACCTATGTACCTCCCATCATAACGAAGAGCCTTTCCTAGGGAATCCACTAAAAGTATGTGAATGGTTAATTATAGTGCGATGAGCTCCAGGGAAAGCATGCAGCAAGCGACTGGCGCTGGGATCCAAGAATTAAGTTGTTCTTTGGTGGATGCACTCTTTCTCCTATGGTCTTGTTTTTCTTTCGGGTTTTTTTCCACATGACTACGGGTTTTAAGGAGGCATCCCGGGAGATCATTTGGTTCGGCTCTTCGCACTTTTTGTGTCAGGCTTCCGATCGAGGGGAAGTGTTAGAATATGTCGTTCGACTTGATGCGTCCGGAAGCTACATCATTTCGACTTGATGCGTTTTGATATAGATATATAAAGAGCCTTCTACAGTGTGGATGGATAGTAGTCAAATATCAATTATTCAATTCTCGCATAGGTACTTTTAAACAGAGACACGGGTGAGCTACCGGACCCCCCGGTCATGATTGATTTCCGTCGGCGACGCCGTCTTCCGTGATCACGACATATCGTATCTGAAATACGATCCCAGCTTTCGAGACCGAGTTTCGTTTATTTCCTGGTGGTTCGGGCATTATATCAAGCCCGGCGTTTAGGGAGTTGTGGTTCCAGTCGATTGTCGCCGGGAGTCTTTCATGGGAAGCAGAGGGCTGCACACAATGCAAACAACCGTGGAGAGCGGAATTGCGGCCATTGCCACCCAGCCAAAAATGTTGGCCAGGGACCGCACTGTTCTACCCACCTGAACATGTGCCCAATCCGAGACTCGACAGAGCAGTCATGTTCGAGCACGACCGTGCCATCCGCGTACACCGCTCCTCTAACCAAATTCTGAGATGCTCGACGAGAAAGGATGTGGATTACAAGCTCTACATATGCGGAATTCGCGTTGAGACATTGGTCGTCGGTGGGAAGGCGGGGTGAATGACACCGGCGGGCAGACACTGTTGATTGTGGTGCAACTGCCTGTTCTGTGTGGGACCCATACCCGCCACGGGCCGGTGTACCGTAGGCAAACGGGTAGGTCTGGTGGCCACTTAAGTGCAGTTTGAAATCTGTCATTGCATACTTTTACATATCGTTTGTCGGTTACATCTCAACTATCGCTCAGAAAAAAATACACGCTTTTACGAAACCGCCGGTTCACCCACTTCCCAAGCCGGTGGCGGTGGCGGCGGCATCTCCATCGGCGGCGAGTCCGGTGGCGGTGGCTCCACGAACTGCCAGAAGCCACGGCACACCTTGTTCGCATCCTGGTGCCATTCACTGAACTGCTCGACAAACAAGGGATGCACCTTGCTCAGCCCACTGTATTCCCTATCCTGGACGATCCTCTCCGGTGCGACCTTCCACGGCTTGCCCATGGCGGTGAAGTGCAATACCTCGACCTGGCGATACAGCTCGACCAATTCCGCGTCCGTCGCATTTCCTGACGTTTTAATCCCTTTGAACCAGCCGGGGAGATCAGCCGCCTCCCAGTGCGAGTTCAGGGTGCAGTAGCGCCCGGGGAGGACCATGAGTCGCTTCTGGAGCACCTTGTTGACGATGTCCATGTCGTACTCGTCAGGCCGGACATTCTTCAGCGCGCCGTCGATGATCTTCCACAGTGGCTCGGAGAGCATCGCGACCATGAGCGCAGTGGTGACCGACAGCCCGTCGCCCCAGTACATCGCGGGAGCGGCAACGTCCACCGGCGGCAGCTCGAACAAGTGGTCGAGGCTCTTCCGGATGAGCTGGTCGGCATCCAGCACTAGCACCCGCTTGAGCGCCGGGTTGACGTGATGCAGCCGCAGGGCCCGCAGTTTCAGCAGGACCTGGGCGTAGTATGCAACGGAGCCTTCCTTGGCTTTCGGCGCGACATCGTGGATGACTTTGATTTTGAGGTTGCTGGTTTCGATCGCAGCGACGGCCGGATGGGTGACGTCCGGGCCGACAAGGAAGTAGATCGGCTGCTCGGTGTGGAAGAGATTGCGCAGACGGTGCGCATTGACGAGGGCGCTGCAGGTATAGGTGTTGGTGGTTGCGTAGAAGACGTAGGCGTGGTGAGGGTTAGCTGGCGGCGGCGGCGGCGCTGGTGCCGGTACCTTTTGCGTTTCCGTCTTCACCCGCGGCGGCGGTGGGCTCAGTGGGAAGCCAGGGCCGAAGATGAGATAGCAACCGATGATGAGGACGAGAGCGAGCGCCGCCCGAGCGAGGAACCTGGAATGTACGATCACCATCCTGAACGGTCGATCCGTACAAAGGATACGCAAGGAGGGTGAGAGATCCTTCTTGTAGGGCCAGCTCGCCTCAAAACCGCTAGTACATAATCTTCAGCTAAAATCCCTGGTCTGACCTATGGGGAGGAGATGAACTATCGCAACGTTAGCTGCATACGTGCGACTTCGGCAGATATGCCTGCGTTCCCGCCGCGAGAAATAAGTATTGGTAGCGGTCTCGTGTGAGGATAACGCTTTGGATATAGTTACTCCGTTCGTCAGGCGCGAAGAAGGGAGAAGAAGAATGTGCATATGTGCCTTAAAAGCGGGAAGCCTAACGTACTTACATAACGCCGACCCACGAACGCATAGATACATAACTAAAGCACTTGAACACGTCAAAGCCGATCTGATGTCTCACATTAGTTATCCCTGGCAAGGGGTTATGCTAAGTTGCGGAGAATGCCGTCATGCGAGCGCAAGCACAGGAGGATTTGCGGCTAAGAATCTCAGCTTCGCGAGTCCACCAAGAAGCTGGCTTTAACTACCTCACGTAAGTAGTTACTGTCGCTCAGCTGATCCACATTTGTAGAATTACCCAATCACAGGTCCAGCAACCCACACCAGCAAACACGTCATTCGATTGCATACGCATCGTGGTGCGTCCAGATTCGACGACACCTCAACACCTCTCCCGCCATCACCCTGACCGCGTAGGGATTGGAGTTAGGGTATGCAGGTACCCGCTCTCCGTCTCTCTTTCTTGATTCACGCCCAACACATAGTTAATCTCGCGAAATCAACACCCCGACCACCAAGCTATTACAACGTTAAAAATGCTCCACGTTTATCAGCTGCTCCTTCTCTTCAGCCTCCTCCTCGGGGTCCCCAGTGCAGACCCGCCCTCGACGGATGCAAACAACATCTTTACGAGCTATAATATCTGTCCGAAGTACTTACCTGCTCCATCCCCCTGTTCCCGGCCGACACACCAAAACTGCCAGCATGTACGTACCGCGCTAACACCAGCACAGCCACTACTCGCCGTGCCCAGACTTCTCGTTCTGCTGTCCCACGGGAATGTCGTGCTTCTCCGACGGAACGTGCGGGCGTCAGGAGGACATGAACTGCGTGTGGACCAAGGGCGAGTCGCAGTGCGGACGCGGCACCGGCGCCGGGTGCTGTCCCGTGGGGACTAGGTGCGATGCATTTGGACGGTGTGTGGCCGTTTCCGCGGGTGCGACCGGGAGCGATATCGGATCGAGTGCGCGCTGGGCTGGAATCTTGTTGAGTGTCGCGATATGGATAGCCTGATACGAGGATGGCATTATTATCTACCATTGAGGCGTATGACCATGCTGGCAAGCTGGCAATGAAATAACATGATTGAAACGGTCTATGCCCGAGGGTTGTTATAAAGCGTTATCTTCCCCAGAGATGTCAGGAAGATGCGGGGAGCGAGGCACCAGAGTGGGAGCTCAGGGAGCGCAAGGAGCAGGAAGAGGAGCAGAGGGTGGAAGCCGAGGAGCTGGGTGCCGAGGGTGAGGAGCCTTTGTTTCTCCCCACGTCCTCGTTCATGGTGTCCGCAGACGAGGAATAGGGGGCGGGTCACGTTTTCCTTTGTTCTCTCTTCCATCTCTTTCCTTCGTGATTTCCTTGGCGTGCATCATATCTTCTTGGGGCAGGCTGCAGGCCTCGCGGAGGGCAAAGGGGAGCTTGCAGCGTGCCGCCATCGCGCGGACAGCGGACGGGAAGATTCAGTCGAAATGCACGCCACCATAGTCTACATAGGCTGGGTGCGAGTATGATTAAACAAAAAAAAACAATCACCAGAGGCGTTTCGAGGCAGCTAAATAGCAACTAACGTATATCGCAGCCAAAGCAGAACAAAGCAAGTAAGACAAAGCCACTATATACTCTCTTTCAACTACCTCAAAACTATATCCTGTCCATATCCTCCGGAAACCACGCCGTTATGAGCATTCTAGTCAAAGGTCTACTATCCCATATCTCACTCTTGAGCGGCGCCGACGTGAACGTGTGCACGGGGTTTCCCTTGAGTCTCCTATACTCCTCGATACGCATTGGTTTACCGGTTTCCTGATTGAGGATGACCTGGATGTTTCCGTCCTCGGCAACCAACAAGATTAACACGTCAACCAGTACCATCTCAAAGGCATTCAACGAAATGGCTCTCGGCATCAGCACCAAGTCTGTGTACAGAGTGCCGATCAGGATCTTGTCTGCATACGCAGCCGGAAGTGGACCATGGATGAACTCCTTCGGCGAGTATATCAGTCGCAGGATGTTCTCATACGTCGCGTAGACGAGGAAGTCGGTGGTCCATTCCGTTATCGCGAGAGGTGCCCCCTTCGCGGACAACGCGAAGAGGAATTGCTGGTCCATGGGTATGTCAGTCATGGTTGAACGCTTGAAGCTGATAGGTTGATGTTGTTGAGATCGGCTGTGTAGGTGCGTAGTTCGTGGATGCTGAATGCTGTGCCAGGCATAAGATGCTTGATGCTGTAATGATAATGGACAAGAAGGAAAGAAGCTGACGGTAATTTGCGAGAGCTTTATCTTTATTGTGGAGGTCCTTGAAAGGGAAAAGGCGCTGGAACCATAGTAACTTGAACCATTGAGTAGCCCTTTGTATGGAGTCTCGAAGATGCACTATCAGTTCGCTTCTGCAGTAACTCCAGGATCTCTGGACGTAAGCTCCTCCAAACAGAGACTTCCGGTTTCGATGTGGGAGTAGTTGGGTATTTGTAGAACTTGCGACGGACTAGTTGCAACAACGTTTCGACTCACCTCCAAATTGTATGTAAGCTTGGGCTAGTAGAACCATTACACGCTATTCTCCTTCTCCATATACTATTCAGCTATTATAGAAGAATGAAGTCCCCGGACAGCTTATGTTCCCAGTGAGTGATATTACATGATACATCCGCGACTCGATATAGCGACTGGAAAGCAAGGTGGGGTCTAGAAGATTGGATGGGAACTAGAGGTCTTATTGGAGCCCAGAAGGGAGTGCTGACTGGCGTGAGGATCCCATTCGTTGTCTGGAAATCAGCGGTGCGATTCGTAGAAAGAGCGGTCTGCTGATTATACTTTCACGGCAGGCCCATCTGGCCAGTTATTTCTGGCAAGACGGTATGCCGCAGGGAGCAACGCGGAATTGGGTTTTTTTTTTGATATACAGAATGCGATCCACAGCAATCTGTCTAAAATAGAAAGTGCATCGCAGCCCCTCTGGAGAAGCCAGTCAAAATCCCGATCCCTCCTTTCTCACCATAATTACCAATTCATGCCCGCGCGTCCATGTCACCGTCCTCCACTCCTCCCAAATGGTCCTCCACATCTCCTCTCCCTCTGCCCACTGCATCCCCTCAACGGTCCACAGCACAACTTTTCGCGCCCTCCATCCCACCAGGTTCGCAAGCCCTCCGCGACCATTCCATGGAACCTTAAATCCGCTTGTTGTCAGTTCCACTAACAAGGGGAATTCAAGTGTCTCGTCGACGAGCGGACATTCCAGTCCCGGACCGTTTCCGGTCATTGCAACCGTTAACTTCAACAGCCTGCCGGACATCAACTTGAGTACCGTTCTCCACGCCCTCTCCACCGCGCCACTCTCCCACGACTTTAAGCCGCCAACGCTTTCCCTGGTAACCATCATCTCGACCTGCGTCAAGCCAGCCCACCACGATTTCCGGACGCCGCGGCGCTCCCAGGCCATAGCCGGGTCGAGGACCCACACACCGCTAGCATGGCCCCTGTATCCCCATCCGGTCAATCCCCTCACCAGTGAGCGATCCTCGAATACGTGTCGCACCGACAGCAGCGCCTCGTCGACGATATCCCGCACGAAGCCCGTGCCGGCGGGTCTGCCGAGCGCAACGACATCGACTCTCTGCAGCAGCGGCAGACAGCCGAACACCCGCGCCCACCCGGCAATTCGCGACGCCTCCTCCCACATTCCCTGCGCCTCCGCCTCGGTAACGACGAGGTTGGCATGCTCCTCCAGTTTGTAGTTTTGGAACGCATCCCAGTATCCGTCGCGTGGCAGCGGGAAGAAGGAGAAAATGCGGGCTTCGTCCTCCGAGGCCCGCGGAGGGAGGGTTAGGGCATTGCATGGTGTGTGGTGGAGGGTTATGGTCAAGTACGTGCAGTGCGTGCCGATGCGCCTGAGGGCGGCGATGGCGGCGGGGCAGAAGGCACCGGCTTTGAAGATTAGCTGCAGATGACTGAAGGCTTTGAGGGCGTGGGGTGATATGATTGTGTTGAGAGTGCGGGAGCAGCGGCGGAGGGAGAGGAGGGAATGTGTATTGAGGTAGGAGAAGATGAGTTCCCGTGGGCGGGAGGGAGACTCCACAAGTTCACCAGGAGTATCTTGGAGGACGGATTCGAGAAACGAGGGCAATTCCATCTTGTCGAGTGTGGTAGGGATGGAGGTAGGTTGTAGTAAAGATGGATGCTTTTAACTTGATACTTTTAACCTCATTGATTTCTTCGTAGAAAAGGTGTGGTCGAAACTGGCCACCAGCACTGACATTGCAGAAGAACAGTCACTGTTTGTACGCCCAGAGTCATATGCGCCTAGATACCCAACCGTACCAAAGAGGAAACTGGTCGCTATTTCTTCTCTCTGTCCTTCCCAACACCATCCATCACTTGCCAAAACAACCCTACCCACATCTTCTGAATTGCGGTCAACTCCCTCTCGGGGTTCTTCCATGCAGCCCGGAGAACTTCAGCAACCCTCTTCCTCAGCATCTTCATCGCCATTAAGCTCCTCCAGCCTTGGAAAGCAAAGCGGACGCGATTCCCATCAATTGCTGCAATTCCGGCGAACATCTGGTAAAATATCAGTACTGCCGGAGTGGAAATCAAAATGCGTTAACATACCTTCCAATCGACGTCGCCGCAAAGAACAGCAATGCCAACACCCTCAACCCTTCCAGTGTCATGCGCATCGTAGGTCTTCCTTCCTCCTCCGGCCTGCATGATGCCGTAGTAACACAGCCACTCGCAGTCGGTACCTCGGTTGACGCTCTTCTGGTGGACCTTGACACTCTTGCCACTGCCCACATTTCTCCAGCCTTTACCGTCCTTAGACAGTAACTTTGGATAAAATGCAGCGGCGATGACAGTGTTGCAGATTTCGTCATTGCTGCTTGCATAGTTGTAGGAATCAGGTACGACGAAAAAACTATTCCGGCGGTAACTCTGATATCTGGCGCGGTTGAGGGCGGCGCGTTCATGTGGAGCGAGAGTGACGAACCCGGCATCCACGACCGCAGCAGTAAGCTGGCCCTTGAGATCTTCGATGGCACTTAGGGTGCGCTGGGAGAGATAATTTCTGCGGCAAAATTCGCCCTCCGAGATGTGTTGCCCTGATGTGCAGACCCGGCGCCATGCGGAGTAGGCGTTGTAGCCAGTTAAGAGATCCGAATCGCCACGTTTAAAAAAAAGCCTGGCGCGCTTGGCTTCTCCTTCAGATCCATACGGTGAGACGAAAGGAGACTTGGAGCTTAGCAGTGCTGCGATGGTAAGGGCGGCGTCGAGACATCCAAAGATGCTACCGAGAAGGACAAGCTTGCCAAGGTAGACGTCCAGCGGCAGCTTAGCGAGTTGGCGACCAAGAGGCGTCAGCCCTTCGCCCTGAGTAAGAGCTTTGGCATCGACCAGAGAGTCAACGGCTCGCCTGATGTTTTTGGGCGTGGGGGAATCCAAAGCAGAGGTGAGCACCTCCTCGACGTCTCCGAGGTTACAAATCTTCACCCGGAGTACCAAGTCCTGTAACGAGAGGCGCATTATCTCGGGAGTTTGTTGATCCGCCATAGACGTTTCGTGGCGCGCCTT
>Ga0307512_10005120_pt1 | contig 13887 bp, 10 predicted proteins | sample 14_EM_MG_FD_200267 | JGI IMG/M metagenome (GOLD analysis project Ga0307512, IMG submission 200267) | Populus trichocarpa ectomycorrhiza microbial communities from riparian zone in the Pacific Northwest, United States - 14_EM | ecosystem: Host-associated > Plants > Roots > Unclassified | place... | reverse complement strand
TTTCGGCGATATTGTCAAGGGTAACAGTCTTCGAATCATAAGTGGAAGGAGTCAGCCCAAAATCTGAAGAGAGAGGGTTGCCACACACCAGTCGTTTCCATGGAGATACACGACCAGTCTGACTACAGTACTGCACACTGAGCACCGACCACAACCGCCACGCGATGAAATCTGGATACAGAAATGGGCATTCCCATGTCCATGGGTGCGCGGATCTGCCGCAGACGATGTGGCGTAGACCTTGTGCGTGACTCGAAATCCTGGGCCTTCCCTGAACATCGTCCTAAATCTTGTGCCTCTGATGGCTTGTCAAAGTATGATTTTGGAAACCTGTCTGGTTTTCATTCGTAAGTTTTGAACGAGCTTAGCAGAGGAACATCAGCCAATTTGGAGACGGAGGGAAGTACTGGCCGCGGTATTAGTTCATATTGGACTAGCCCAATGACCGTGACTTACGACTACTAGTCTTGATACTACTCTGACTTGATCATCGCCCTTGCGAGGATAATTATTTGTGCGGCGGGCATGATCACATCTCATAGGTCCAAAGAGCTCCTATAGACACAGGCCAAGACGACTGTCGTACATTCGCGGCAGTGTTACAGAGTTGTTACAGTAACGGTCACAACACAGTCACGGTTTGTGATGAAGTTCCCTCTGCAAACGGCAAACATCACTGTTCTTTTATAAAATGTCAATCAATCACGGAGTCAAAGTAACTCACGGCCTAATACATTTCTGGACAACACCACAGTGAGCTTGCGGTCCCTCGCTGTTGAGTTCACATTGTCCGGGTCGCCGCCTTTCAAAGATTCGCAGCTTCTCCCTCACCTACATCACTTACTTAGCGAGGCCATGCTGTGATGGCTCATTGGTTTGCAGCCTGTTGTCGAAGCCTTGCCTTCCGATGACGATACAGTAGGGTGGGGGCTCCAGGTGGAAACGTGTACGAGGAGCAGGGTTCTTTGGCAGCGCGGCGATCGTGGGTCATCGGGACAGTGAAGGGCGATTGGACTTCAAGGAATCACGCGGTGCGTCCGAATCCCCGTCTATCTCGCATTTCACTTAGACAATAACTTAATTTGTCAGGAGGGTGAACCTAAGGCCAGCGTGCGAGATGCTGGGCAGAATGCAACGACGTGGAGTGTCTTTCAAGGTCAGGGCCCAGGGGGTTGTCCAACCAACGACCATCGAATAGCAATCTCCCTTAACGTGGAGGGTCTGTACCGCCACTCCGTTCAAAGTCGATCCAGAGTGCTCGAATCATGTCCTGCCTGGATGCGCCTTTTCCATCTTGAATGACTAGGTAAGACAGTTCTTTCCAGAGTCGCAGGTACGGCAGCTATCGGAGAGCATCAGGGATATCCGCTGACTGGTTAACGTTACACATCACGATTTCAAAGACCCCGAAGTGTCATGGAGGTTCTTGTTTGAAGATATTTGGCCTAGATCACGCTGCAAGCATGTCGCGATGGAATTGGCTATGAGTATCGATACAGTCCATGATGCATATGCTGAAGGCTGCGTACGATAGGCTTTGTAAGACAGCAGACTTCACTTCGCGCGTACATGTAAGCTGTATTGGTATACATGAATTAGGAATTACCATTTTTCTCCCTCAACGCATGCTGGGATGTGTTATGATCGGAGCTTAGGGTTCCTATCGCCAATCTCATAATTTAGCGTCGCTCAAAGTAACCCTGGGTTTTAGGTTCTAGTCGAATTCCGTTAATTCAGTTGGTAGTCATCAGATAATCACTGCAGAAATCAGACGAAGATCAGAGCAGATCATGAATTCCACCAAGTACGCATGGTTCTGACCCGATACGCTGTGGACACGAGATATCTATAACGTACCAATTCATTTCTCCACACCCTACATCATAACGTCAGCGGATCGAAAGAACACAAAAGCGGTCAAGGAGACAAATGAACTACTAGCTTCTGAACGAGATAGTCATAAGCCATGAACTCGTCTCCCTGAAATACAAGAAAAGATGAGGGTTGAGCCGGCCCAAGTGGGACATGGGGACACTTCGCCAATGCTCACCTCAGGTGTGTAGCCAAATCTGGTAAGACAACAGATGGAAACGACGTGAGAAGGCGGAAAGGATGTGTAAGAAATGTACCGCAGATCGTGCCTACCTGGCATAGAACGACTTGAGCGTAACTAGTGAGTGGCATGATACCGTGGCGATCTGCTTGCCTCGTGACTGTGAGTCGGCGATGACCCACTCGTGGAGCGTTTGCACGAGTTCGCGCCCAAAGCCGTGCTGGCGGTAATCTTTGAGGATGGCAAAGCGACTCATGCTGTAACACGGGACGCCCCCAGAAGAAGTTCGGGAGACGCGAATGGTCCCAATCGGCAGGAGAGAAGGCATGAGGCGAAGTAAGAAGTGCTCGGACGTGTCATCTAGACTATGAAGAAGTGGAAATATGAGTACCGTTATATACCCTTTGACCGAGCCAGTGGGTTGTTTGTGGGATAGATCGAAACAGAAAAATTACCAACTTGTCCGCCTCGTCCTCTAACGAGGAGCGCATTTCACGACGGAAGACGTCGATGCGGATGTCGTAACACTGCTGGAGTAGTTGCTCTCTGCCTAATTTCCCTGCAGAGGGGACCAGGACGATTTCATGAGCTGAAGAAATCTTCATTCTTGAAGCTTGTTGAACACCACTGGCCAAGGCCCTCATCGACCTTATCCCGGAAATGGCATACTCGTTATTTCTGCATTGACAGGGCGTTCACCGAGGGCTACTAGTATAGCAGTCGGAATACGTCGCGAGAAAATGGGTGATTAGTTACCAAATGGACAAAAAATATTTTCTGAAATGGGTTTCCGTTATTCACATAGGTATTATCTAATCCCCCTCAGCTCAGCTTGGAATTCCTTTCCTCAGGGCTTACAGGCTACAGCACAGAATCATCGGAGAAGTAAACGGGGATACGGGCAATGCCGCAAGCAAAATTGACCTTGTCTCTGCGGGGGTGCCAATACCGTGTCATCGCCAGCGGGGCATAGAGTTTATCCGCCTACAACATTAGCAGATCGCCCCAATATATGCAAAAAAAAAAAAGAGTTCTTCTTAGATGACTGGTGACACAATTACACGCAGCGTAGAGTATACAAAGTGACAGTACGCATATTGAGGTGGGACTTAGAGCCTGGCGGCTCCGAAAACCCTCCGACCAAAACGTAGGCATTAGCCACGAAACCTGTAGGCAAACACCTTTCTATGTTTGGAGAACCGAATTTACTAGTACAGGAGACGAGCCCTGGGTTGCGATGTGCATCTTAATCAGGTAGATACCACCTGATACGCCAATTTGAGGCCCATGGACACAAGACACCAGAGATACCCTCAGATTGAGCCACGACTGCACAGTTCATGTACTGCGAACTGGGCTCCTTGAACCGCTACCACCACCATGGTCGGTTTTCCTCAGCTGAGACAAGGATGGGACGCTGTCCCTCAAGTAACCTCGGCCCCCAACAAATGCACACCTGCAAATGTACTGCCCCACCAGGCATCCGCCCCACCAGGTGTTCTTTCTCCACTCATCTATTCTGTACACCTTATGTCGTTTGCCTCACCACCCGTGCCCTCTTGAAAGATTCTCATAGATAGTCCATATCTCCATTTTCCGAGGATGACGACCTTCGGTTCATAAGTGGGAAGGGTCGAACTCGAAATCGGAAGAAGGAAAGGACGTCACTCACCATAACCACCCCGCGACATAGATCTCTACCGATCAGTGTATTCTCAGCGAGTAGTTCCGATCACCAACCGCGTCCGCCACGCGAGTGTGATCCGAGCTCACATATAAGAATGGGAAAGTACAGAGTGCAGCCCTGGCGCAATCCGCCATGGTGTGAAGCTTTGTCCCAGCCAGCTTGCAGACCAATGTCTTAGGATCCTCGCGCTTATTCTAGTCTTGTGCCTTGGATAGTTACTAGTTGTATAAGGGCGATGAAAAACGATATTGAATGCTCCTGCATTTCCATTAGTGACCTTGAGGCGGTAATGCAGGACAGAAGGGATTGGATGAGTACGGGCCGGTAACACGACATCGGCCCGGTGTATACATGAGGCTGGAGCGGGCCAGTCGGGCCAGTTCCCAAGGCGCGTAGTCAGTCAGTGCCAATACGCCCAAACACTGCCCAAACAACGAGCGTCCAACCTTCCGCAAGCAACTTGAAGGTTTTGTCGGCCGGCCCCAACTGGAAGCGACGGATTTTTGCATTTCTGGGGAACCGGTTCCACTGGCAAACGGTTCTACGGTGCGCATCCTTCGCATGACAGAGTACTGTATTCAAACCGCTGATCGAGCTGTTGACCCCAGCATTAAGACGTCCGGGTCTCAAGTGACGGTCGAGAGACAAGGTCTTGCCAACGAAGCCCTCTCGAAAGATTTTCATATTCAACCACGTTTCCCAGTGATGTCGATCTTCGGTTCAGAAGTGGGAATTAACGTGTCAAATTTGTCAAACCCGAAACCAGAAGAAAGAAGGACGCTACTCATCGGTAGCCATGAAGTGACACCGATCTCTGCAGATCAGAGTGGTTCCGACCATCAACCGCATCCGCCACACGAGCATGATCTCAGCTCATAAACGAGCACCTAGAAGCGCAGTAAACCGCACCAGCGCAATTCGATATGGCGCAAACCATGTGTTAAACTTAGAGAACGGAAGGAGAAGGCCATCAAACGGCTTACCAGCAACTTGAATGAGTATCACCTCGGCGTCAGCACCCTCATAAATACTCCCCGGAAAATTTTCCCATACCCCACCCATGGGGCCATGGCTCTCTTAGATCCCTGTGCTTTGTGCCCTGCGCCTCGTTGCAGTTACATATGACTGTGACAATGTGGGTCAGGGCCATTTCATGAGCACGTTCATGCTAAAAAGAATAGCACCTAGTGTAAATGATGTTCGTACGGCCTTACCCGTGTGCATATGGTATGGGTATCAGATACCTTTTCAAGTTGTTTCAATTTTGCGTTTCAATTTTGCGGAGCTATTCGGCAAACAGAATATTTTCATTGGACAGGGGCTTACTGGTGAGAGGAAAACGTCGGATTGGATGAAAAAGTAGGAGCAGGTCGAAAGTTTTACAGTAACAGTGGGTCGCGTTGGAATCAGATAGAGAAGCGGATTCCTAATAAATTCAGTAGGGCACTGGGTTGTGTCGATAATGGATGCGGCAATATTCGGAACTTCCGAAACGGGCTTCGATATGCACGAGGCCCACAAGAAACCTTATTCGGCGGAAAACCCTAGGAAACCAGTTAGTTAGGGGGATACGCACGGGCCTTCTATTTATAGGCCAAGCATCTCACTGGTGTTCGCGGGCAAGATTATGCAGAGGTGAGTCAGCAATGCCAGGGGCTTCGATGTTACCAGTTGACGGCGTGTTGATTGCTGTGCCTGACAGTTCTCGTATAAAACCTAATAATTCACCGGCTGAATTCGACAGACACAGCCCTACGCCGTACCTGATTGTGCTGTACTGATGTAGGGCTTATTTTTTCTGTCCATCAACACAATCTCGATTAAGCGAAGGTCCTGGATTTGTTAGGTCACAGCACTCCTGGGCCAGCCTGAGCCAACCCCAAAACACGAACTTTGATTCCCGCATCAAACTCTGTAAGGTGTGTTGGGTGAGAGTGCGCAGACCTCGGCAGCTCCCTCCCCTCATCCTGCCTTTTTCGATTAGTATGTCATGTCCTTAGGTATGTCTACTGGTCGTCACCGGTCTGATAGATCGCAGAGCCACCACCGGTGTCACGAACTTCCCCGCTACTGGTGCGAACACCACAGAAAGAGGGTCCTGTATGTATGACCATTGCTTGATGTCGTTCAGTCACGCGGGGCCACCCTACAGACTCCGACTCCCGGAAAATTGGTACGACAGCGTCCCTGCTTCTTATCTTTTTGGTCGCATGAGGAGTGTCAGCCAGGTTTGCGTCCTTGGGTCCTATGTAACGGTACGGCGAGTCAATTGTGCGGATGTTCAAGTTACGGTAAAATTACCCAAGATAGTAAATTTTTTGGCTGAGCATGTTCTTGACCTGATCTCTTTCTTGATCAGAAGTTAAGAAGGGGGGGCTCATTTCAAGGGCTGTCTCAAAATGGGGTGTGAGAAGCCGTGTTGGCAGTGTAAGCAAAGGAGCTCACCAGTATGCGGGTAACCACTTTACTTTTTGTCGGACTTTGATAGTACTGTAAGTAGAAGTCCAGTTATGCTGACACATACAGTATACTTCGGGGGTGCGAATGCTCGAGCTCCGGGGGCCATTTCAAATTTTGTGGCACATGCGCTGGAATGATAGGAGCTGTGCTTCCGCTTCCGAGTCATGTTGAGAAAGTTCTGGGGAAATAACCAGGCAATGGTGGGGCCGGTGAGGTTGCGCCGCGCGACGTTTGCACCCAATTGCAACTGAACGATAACGAGTGACCCTTTCAATCATACTATGACGAATTGATGATATGCGGACTTCGGACTCGGATCTTACGGGGTAATGAAGTTTAGTAGCCCTACTGCGTCTGTCCCACAGGCGTCCTATCAGCGATGAGGACGCTAGTGTCATTTTTCCCTTTCATTTTTCCGCAGTTGACACGACAAGCGTTTTCTTCAGGAGTACCACTGCAGTGGTACCAGCTTAGAATTTATGCAGGGTGATGAAGAGCGGCCATAGGCTACACTGTAGTTCAAATACACGAACCGCTTCGTGGTGGCTACACTCTTTTAATTCACACTAAATCCTAAGGCCAATAAACAGATCTTTTTTTTTTTTTGATCGGAGTGCTCTGCAGACACGCACATGCGCCGGCCAAAAACCCCAATCTCACATTCCAACAAAGACAAACATGATATGTACCACGAAAGTCCGGCAGTAGTTCAGGCATTCAGGAAGAAGGCGCTGGGGATGGTTACTAATATTTCGTGGGATGGTCTTGTAAAAGGTGGTCTTCGGGGACTCGGAAGGGATACGTATCATTGTCGAATCATATTAGCGGTGAGTGGGAAGATATTTTCCGTGCTTATTATGAAGGCAAAAATTGCATTCTAGAAAATAACAGACAACCATCGGGGTAATGATACACTGGCGAACGAAACAGAGCGGCGTAGGACACTGCATGAAACCGTAATGTGGTAAAAAGTGGCTTCGGAATCCTTCTGAGAACTATGGCCAGGCCCGGATGCGAGGTGCCTGACAAATTTAGTTTGACCTTGTCCGTGGTTACCGGGTTAGACACCCCTCCATGTCGGCAAGATAATTGTATGCGTCCAGGAACTCGGTAATACGCCGACCGTACAACGCCTTGAATCCTTCCAAGATTCCATCGGCGAATTTGTCTGCGTGGTCCGCGATGAGGTGATTCTTGATTTTAGTGGGACGAGTCCACATGACATTGCAGAACGGGCATTGTCGCCGGGGCATGTGTACGTCCTTCACGTGTCGTTCGCGCTCCTGTACCCGCCCAAAATCCATATGGCAATATGGACAGACGGGCCGCTCCCTGAGACCCATAGCATAAGGTCTCTGGTCCTCAGTGACCCTTGGGATAGCTACGTGCCCTTGCTGAATGATGAATGGTAAACAAGTGGAAGGCTATCGCTAGACGTGGAGAACTGCTAACCATGGCGTATCGGCTATTCTGTAGGGATTGAGGGATCCAAGTTCCCCGACCTGAATACTGAGCCATGTTGTAGTTGAACTCATGTCCCATGATCACTCCTGCATGTACACCGTTGCCCGGTATAAGTCGAGTAAGAACCGGCGTCGAGTCTCTGTAGGCTCCCTGCAGCTTTTCCAGGAATCAGTACTACCCGCCGCCCGAGAGATGTCTCTAGCTCATACAGAATTAAATTGCGCATTGGAGTACTGTGCTACTCCATAGGAAATACCAGGAGTCATAGAGGTGGACTAACGACGAGCATACTCTCGGTGAGTCTTTAAGCATCGGCAGTGAAGAGAAGAGTGGATGCTCACAACTCCAGGGAGACATACGCCACATGGAGACCGCGGGTCGTAGAACAAACGATTCTGATTGTTAGCTTGCGACTCCATCGTCTTGACGGGGATGCGGTGACTTCTTGGGCCGTCTGGGGTGGGTTTATATGTCTAGCAAGGTTTCGCTGGCCAGAGAGTCGGAATCCATAGCGGACAACCCAGTCAGGGAAACCCGTCACATGAGTTACACAATTACCTGCGTATCGTATGTCACGGCCAGATCTTGTGAGCCCGGGCGGTGATGTGACTATCTGTAGTAATTATGTCTGAAGGGTCGGCCTAAACCCTTGTTGGACATCCAGAACGAGCATATGGGGCGTCGATATCACCTTGGACGACCCTTCACACTGGCAATGTGAAGGTATATGGCAGTGAAGAAGTTTTCAGCCTCGTTGAAGCCTGCCGATCGCCCACCAAACGAAATTTGTTAACTCGAAAAAAAATGAATGCACATACAATATCACTGCCTGTTTGAGTTTTAGCTCAGAGATTCGTATTTAACCAATGCTTTGGGAGGGCGAGAGGGTTTGCATCATTACTTTATTATTGTTGCCTGGTCCGAGTCGTGCCAGTGCACTGACTGAGTTGAGTTAATTCATGTGAGCCATAATGGCACCCTAATCCTGGCAAATGCTGGACCCTGGAGTGCGGCTCAATCAACACGTACGGTGATTTTGTCTGTCTTTCCCATTGGTTCATTCGTATCGTGAGGCCCGTCACCACAGCGTTAGTCCCTTATAATCAATATTTGAAACAAGTTCTCAGAGGCGACGTTACGCTCGAAGCTCCGGTGAGAATGGGGGTTGGTCGTCTTGTGCTCCTCTAGCCCGAGGCGTATCGCATCATTCGCATGCATAAGGATGTCACACAAGACAGGATAGCCAGCCCTTGTTAAGGACTTGTTGGGAACACGGGAGAAGGCAGTGCAAATGCGGGACTTGAACAGCAAACCGTGACGAAGCTGCAGGTCGACTCAGATTGCGAACCTGGATCGGCCGAAATCGCCTACTACGATTTGTTCCAAGTCAGAGTGCCTTCATAGCCATGGAGGATGGATATCTTCTGTCGATGTCCTGGGGCGTTACACCACTCCACACTTCGCACGCGGTTCGGGCGTGGTCACTGTAAGCGAATGATCGGTGGGAAAAACTTGTCGCCGACTCGCCGTGGCACAGGTGCGAGCCAGGCGCTTGGAGGGGACATTGCCGAGTTCGGACTTGTCGGCCCGGGGGCTTCTATACACTCTTTCCCTGTGAGCGCGCAGCCGAAAAGCATAAAAAATTAGAGGAATCCTTGTATAGCAGCTCATTAATGCCCATTACCTTATGTGAAGTGATGTCGAGTTAAGCATGGCGAGACAAGTACTCTTCTCTACTCACTACTCATGTTGCTGTTCCTAAGAGGTTCTACCTCCTAACCTTCCTTGTTCTTCGTCCCCAACGCGTATTTTATGAGCCACCGGTCCTCTCAACATAAGATTTTAAGATTTTCGGTTCAACCCTCAAAGAATTAGATTGTACTAGATCTCACGCTCCGGTTGATTTTCGAGATTGTCCCATGATTATAGGCTTTGCTCGGCGGTGCTGATCGAACGATTCAACTAGAAACATTCAAATCCAACTTCCAGGAATCATCGATGTTAGCCTAGATACCCTCCCAAATTCAGCGTAACTAATAAGTAAAGGTAGTGACGGGTCACGAGTGACGTTCAACGTCATGGGCGCACAACCCCTACAGCTGATAAATTATGCCATTCACCCTCGATTATCACTTTGCTTGTATGATAAACTATAAGAGGACATCACGATACGCAACACGTTTCAACACACAGCTCAGCTGACCCAGGCGATGTCCTGCGCGCCTGCAACAACTCGTGTTGCATGTCCATCCTTACGAGACATTGCCGGGAATTGACGAGTTCACACGGCCGACCTCCGTACCGGTGAGCAGCCATCGTGGAAGGAACTCCATCGCAGTCAGGGAGGCGTCCTCCGGCTAGATGATAGCGAGGGAGCAGGCCCTCGGTGCCGGGTGGAGGGGGTTAACCGATTAAGTGAAGCGAGACTGTGAGAGCGACGGGGTTATAGAAAGGCGATGACAGTGTGAATGTAGATTCGGCCGGTGAAGCACAGCATCATGACAGGTTGGTGGCGCGTCTAGAAACTTTAAAAAAATTATGGGGTTCAGTTTTTGTCTTCTCACGCTGCAAGCTGCAAGAGGGATACGTTCGCCCATCACGCCTCAACGAAGGCTATCGAAGCAGCTAGAAAAAGGGAATGTCCCCGACAACGCGCGATAGCGCACCGCTCCTATGATGAGGTGTTCACTAATCAAAGACATCCCGCCCCCCTAACGCGGAGTAATGATGCTTGGACAGGGGCTTCCATTGGGTCACGATTACTGTATGGGTCCATCGTCATTACGCTACGCAGGTCAACGAGCCAAAATAAGCAGCACAGCAGTCTATGAGCTTGGTCAACTCTGAGTTAATCTCTGTGATGTGAAGATAGATAAGAACTGCGTAGCCCGTTCCGCAAATGCCTCCTACCACTCGTAGGCAGTTAAACTGTGCCGACGACGGGCCGCGGCGCACTTGACGTCTGATAAACACCCTCCAAAGGGGGAGATGCCAGAGACATAGTGAGAGCCTGTGGGTTGATCACACCACCATGGTCCCTGTCGCATACAAATATTGTGCCGTCCGCATGTGACTCGAGGTTTGCATAGGGCGTACCCAGCGTTCAACAGCAGCATCGTTCAAGACATAGGGCGGGTTGGAAATGCGACGCTACGATGTGGGTCGATTTCATCGCTCCGATACATTATCTTACCTGCATGATCATAACATGAGGTTGAATGCCAGTGTGCAACAACGCAACGCTTCCTAGTACAAGGAATGGCGAGATGGGGGGGGTGGTGAGCATATTTGCAAAGGAGTGATAAGCTATGTATACCTTGGTTTCCACATCAACCTCAACATAGTAGACGTTCTTTGCGAAAATGTTCACTTCTCCCTTGTCCAGCATGAAGCAGTGCATTTGCAAGACGCATCGGACCCTTGGACCCTCGGACCTTCGGACTGCTATCCATTCGCATCCGAGTTGTCCGCGCGAAACCCGTCGGCAACGACCTTTCAACCTCAAGGGAACCGAACCGAATTCATTGGCAGATGTATATGCGAGGGCCTTTATCAGGCCTACACCGCCCGACTTGCGGTTTGAGACATGAGCACAACGGATCACCCTGAGCCAGGACTGCACCGTTACGTGTCATGCAGCTTGTATCCTGCGGCGCTCAAGTAACCCCAACTTTGTTTAAGAACACAAGTAACGTACCAAAAACACCGATAGGGCCGCGGGCTCAGAAGAAAGATGGTCCCAGGTGACGGACGCACAACGGCCACGGAAATTGACAGAATCACTCTACATATTCGTCCTTTCCACCCACGGCTCTTGAGTCAAAGTTGACGATCTTCGAATCATATGAGGAGAGGGTCAGCTCAAAATTGGGAGAAAGAAAGACGCCACGCACCGGCCATAACCACGAAGATACAGATTTCCCGCTGATCAGTCGACTCTTAGTGAGTAGTTCCGACTACCAACTGTATCCACCAGGACCACCAAGCGAGCGTGATCCGAGTCTCAGGCTGAGCTCATACACGATATGGGAAAGCGCAGTGCGTGGCACTGGCGCAACTCGATACTGAGCAAACCTTGTGCGTAAATGACTTGTGATCTTCGCCGAGCGGTCAATGGCCCTTGTCCCAGTTCTGTCTCCGACGGGATGATCTTGAAAAGCTTGAACTTCGATCGGTAACTTTGAGACAAACCCAACAGAGGGACAATGGAAAATACCGAGAAGAAGGAGTGTCGTACGGGTGGGAGTCACTGGGCGGGCCGAGGCGCTGGCATCTCGACGCCCTTTGCCAGTTGGGTAGCCTGTAAGCCTACAATGCGCATGGGTGTCCCTATCGGGCGCACATTGGTCATGGCGGAGAGAAGAGTGCCTGTTAAGAAAGAGGACCGCACGTTCTTGCCGGGGCTTGCAAGAAATCAAAAATCACGAAGGGCGACTAAATTGCGGTCTTGTCTGTCTGTTGACGCGCACGTTCAACGTCAGTTACGTCATGCACGGTTGGCCCATCATCGATTAGCCAGCTTGTAAGTGAACGAAACAACTGCTAATACACCAACAATCCACCGGGCTACATATTTGGGGTTCCAATCCGAAGGATCAAACTAAGGGAAACCTGAAAGATCGGGCTTCCACGCATATCTAGACTCATCAAGATGAAAACTGAACAGATACACAGCCTGGGAAAGGTCGAAGGGAGCCGAATTATGGCCCCAAATTTTTAAAAAAGTGCTCGCTTCATGAGAGTGTAAAATGTGAATGCTGCGTTGTAGGCATTGGGATCGATGGGCCGCCGACAATGCGGTTAGACACACTTTGAGTCTTTGACCAGTCCGCAAGCCATCGCCCCCTCTTGTCGAGACGGACAAGAATGAGTGAAGGTCTGCGCTCATCACCTTGAGGTACCATTATTCTTGACACAGTACAAGTCTAATCTGGGTATATTGCTTCCAAATAGTGCGATACGTAAGATGTGAACACCCTGCGAAGCATGCGAGCGTGGAAGCCGCAAGGTTTGCTATTAGATGAAAGTTTTTTGGGGTACACGACCTGGAAAATGTGGGGCTGTGTCGTATGGCCTGAGGGTTGTCAGCAATGGCGACAAACTAGGCAGTACCTCACTAGGACCACAACGAATTTCGATTACAACTCCAACAGGCGGTGTGAAGAGGCCCACACTTCAACCATTCCATGTGCGGAATTCGGAAGTTCCTACTCGGATGTCCGGAAGAGCGCATTTCTCAGCCCCATTTAGTAGGTTCACGGGCGCACTGTCCCCAATAAGCTTGGCAATGAGGAGGGAAGTTATCCATTTTCCTTTGTATCTGACGTAGTTTTTCTCCAGGGCCGGTAGATGGTGGTGAGATGTGGCGGGGACGACAGGTGATCCTCTTGGAAAGGCTGGGATCAAATTATAGCAGTGTTCGGGAAAGGGATGTGTTCTGTCGCGGTCGTGTTGAGATATCCTGCGTATGAAGGATGGGTAAAGTGAATCCTGCCACTCTTAGGTGCACCGTCAAAGTCAACGATCGAGTTGAGACCAGGATCTGGGTTTATTATAAGGGCAATTGCAGAATTCAGAGCTTGACGGACAACTAATAATCTAATGACACACTAGCAATCGAAACAGATCGTAGTATGTGCAACCCATGGCCTTCCTGAGCTATTTAACAAGCACCAATTGCACAGTCGAGACCTTGTTTGGAGACGATATTGGATGATAGGGCGGTAGAACAGTCGTAGAGGGGCTTCAGCGCCGGTGGTGGGAGGAGGGGCGTCGAGTGAAAACCACTAAGATATGGACAGACGGCGGTAATGAGGTGTAGCTTCGGACAGTGAGTGAAGTATTCCAGTGGTAACGTCCCACTGCGTCACTACAATATGACAGCTCAGCAGTAGGTTGACAGGAAGTTGGAAAAAAAATTACGAGGACCAGTTTGTTGTCTCCTGCTGGCATGCCGAAATAGGCGCGCACAGCGGAGGTCGTCAAAGACAGGGTAGCAGACAGGAAGGATAATAACGCACTGCTTCTACGGCAAAAGAATATTTACCAAGTTGTCCCGGCAGCGCATGTTTGAAGAAGGAAAATAGCCAGAAGTGAGTCCCGACAGGGGCTCACTGTTATGAGCCCGACCGACCCGTCGAGTGTGCAGAAATCCAACTAAGGTAGGGCGCATACAGATGCAGTTCGTATCACATGACCAAATGTGACAAAGCGTGATAAATGG
>Ga0307512_10005118_pt1 | contig 13888 bp, 16 predicted proteins | sample 14_EM_MG_FD_200267 | JGI IMG/M metagenome (GOLD analysis project Ga0307512, IMG submission 200267) | Populus trichocarpa ectomycorrhiza microbial communities from riparian zone in the Pacific Northwest, United States - 14_EM | ecosystem: Host-associated > Plants > Roots > Unclassified | place... | reverse complement strand
ATCGAACTCCTTGATACCGGTGTATCTGCCCCGATAACGACATATGGATGAACACAGGGGTAGATGAGCCAGACGAGCCAGATATACCTATCCCTACCTGGATCGAATCCCATTCGGTTTGCTGATGAACATCCCTGCCTTGCCACGTCCGTGGCCCGTTTTAGTGCCCGTTGTGACCCCCGCCGCCGAGTGATGTGACACTCGAAAAGCTCAAATCCCTAGCGGTTTCGCCCCTAACCACCGGCCACCTGTTACTCCTAGGACTACATCCGGAGGTGTATACTATCTTTGTTTCTGCACGTATGTACGATGTTTGTACCCCCACTCGTACTCCAGCAATATATATTATATTTTGTTTTCTCTCTTCTGTTCGGCATCTTGCGTGAGTGATGTGTACCATCGGGTACCGATCATAGTATGCACATCAAAGAAGCATTGCGAAGTCACGAAGCTTGCGTTGACAAGCTGGTACCCGACGGTCCCGAGTAGACGCCTGTGCAGTTTTGCTGATGGACTGAGTATATACTGAGGTATCACAATTAAGCGGGAACTCGGCAAATGTTGAGTTGTCCGCAAAGAAGCGTGTGGATACAGTATGTGACATGTGATCTTTTGCCTCCGTCACTTAATCGCTTTAGTTACTTTTATACACATAGGCTGCTGGACTGCGGGCAAGATTCTTTAATCACGAGTCTATTCACCTCTCAAGGTATCTGGTTGACGGGCTCGTAGGGAATAGTAATCAGTCGGATCCTCCCCGGGCCCCACTAACGGCCAACTACTGGGGGATCGTTTACTGTAACGGGCGTATATATCTTGGAAATGGTACGCAAGTCGAACCGCATCATTATGGGGTTTTACTGACAATCTTTGCCGGTATGATCAGTGATGACATTTTATTCTAAGGAAGCGGGGGCAGGAAGCAGGCATGCATGGCAGCTGTCTACAACCTCAATCTCGAGTCTTTCGTACGTTGTTGTTCGTACATACGAGGGCATTGGCAACCGCAACTCTTTCCGGTCGATCCATTCCGCTCATGCAAAGCTGCAAGCACATACGTTCTTTCACCTCCCATCGATGCAATTCTTGTGTAAGACACAAGATAACCCAACCACCTCCTCTGGGACATTATCGTTGTCTAGTAGAGACTGGCGCACGTTCCGAGAGATGGTGAGCTGCAAGAAGACACTGGCCGCTGTGGTCAAGGGCTTCAACGCTTCCATGCGGGGAGCGAGGAAGAAATCGAAATCGTAGCACGAACCATGTATTCTTGCTGTGGTAACTTAGAAAACTACAACCTTGCTCCTGTGTACTCAATTCCCAACGCCTCCTGTACGCGCGGCTAAATATGAACTGTACGACCTTGTAGAAATTTTTTCGGGAATTTTCTTAATATTTTGGTACCCGTCCGAACAAATTTTGGGGTGTGGTGGGCAGGTCTGTCCCGGTCCGAACACTTTTCACCGGACCCCCAGAACTCGTGTCCGAACATTTTTTCCGGCCATTCCGACTGACCTCCCCACCTATATTCGGGGGTCCTCAAATCCTCCGTTGACTCCCATATTACACGTCATTCGCATCCCTCCAGAACCTTCCTGTTTAGGAGCTCTTGCCATCGCTTGGAAACTTCAAGCTTCGGTTGTTGGTATCCGACTGAGATTTTACCCTTCCATTCTCGCGTACCATCTTGACTTCGACTTCGGGATGAAGGTACCCGAATTGATGGTAAGCGACTCGGATACCGTCGGGAACCGTCGCGTACCTTCGGGAACCGACTGTACATTTTGCTGATGCCCCCTTTGCTACGACGGATATACATATCCCTGATCCCGGGGACAGTCACCTATTTTGTTGTTGGTCCAGACGCTATCTATTTTCAGGCGAGGGTTTATTTTTGTTCCGTATCTCGGCACAAAAAAAACCCATCGTCGGTACTGCTGAACCTTTTGTGCTTGCAATCATCGATCATCAGTCAATCGCTTGCAATGATGTTAACATTTCCTGCAGTACCCGAAATCGAGGTTTACGATCGACCATATATTTGTTCTTTTCCTGGTGCGTTGCATTCATTTAAGATGTATTCCATAAAAACCCCTCACGTCGCAGTACGGGCATATTGGATGATTATTCATGAGGTTTACTAGGGCAGGGAGACCCCAACCGCCCTGTCGGGTCGTCGATAGCGAAAATCCCGACTACTGGTACCCTTCGACAACGGATATAATGTTATCTAGTGTTATGGATGTTTACCCACCAATGGCTGCATCTGGAACCCACCCTGTAACCATCACCCAGAAAGCCCATACTTCCCGATACCCCTGATACCGCTTGTTCTTCTTCAGCCTCACGAAGCTTGTTGGTACGGGAACGACCGGAAACCTGGAGCGGATCGCACTCTAGAGATCGGAATGTAATGTCTAGGGCAACACCTCGGGGATACGTTTCAAGCACTCCGTTCCACGATATTCTGGGAGATCCAAATCCAGCCGGTGGAACCGTCAGTCTCTACCTAGTTCACCGGATTCGGGGTTCTATTGAGGTTCGATGAAAATATAAATTCACCTGGCCTGAAGGAGTGGCTCACTAACAATGGACGCCCTCGACGAGTTTGTACCCCTCAGCTTTTGGGCCTTCTTGACCGGGACCTTGATTTATGCCTTCCGCGAGTTCTATGTCGTCCTCTTCAACGTGAACAAGCTCGAGGACGGTAGGACCGGATACATGAATTATGGTTTCTGGAACGAGGGCCCATCCACCAAGAACCCCCACGCCAACCTAGTCAAGGCTGTGATCGAGCAGCTAGATATCCGAGTCCTGAACAAGCATGCGAGGAACGGACAGGTGAACCTCCTGGAGATTGGGTGTGGGCTAGGCCAGTCAGCCATCGATGCTGTGCATTGTTCTGGTAGGTTCTTGCCGGATCTGCATACACTCGTTACTCACGCGAAATCTTCCAGGCTCGAACGTCAACGTTACAGGCGTGAGCATCAGTCAGGGACACGTCGCCGTTGCCAACAAGCTCGCTGCCTCTGCCGGCCTCTCACCTAAGATCACCCACCACCTCCTTAACGCCACAAAGATCGACACCCTCCAGAGTGCGCCATTCTCCGGAGCGTATTCGTGCGAGGTCCTCTCCGAGATCCCGGACGACGGCTTGCGTGCCTGTTTTGCGGCACTCCACGATGTACTTCCACCCGGTGCCGAGTTTTCCTACGCCGATGTCGTCAAGACCGAAGCCACTCCAACCTCCCACCCCAATTTGGACCAGCATTTGAACCCATCACAACGGTTTTTCAAAAGATTCCTACTGTCGGTCGCTCCGACGGTGGTCACGATGTTGTGGGGAGATGATTGGCGACCTGCTTCGAGGTTCAACTCTCTCCTCAGCCAAACCGGCTTCGAGGTCCTCTCCACGGAATCTATTGGCGATCGGGTGTTCGTCCCAACCTGGGACCATGCACGCAAGAGGATGCAGAAGCGGCCGAACATGGGATTGGACAGTTCGCGTTTCAAATGTTGGTTATTCAGGCTCCTCACTAAGGCGTCTTTGGGTGGTTTGGCTTTGTTGTGGGAGAGTGGGAAGATAGATTATGTTCTCGTCAAAGCGCGTAGGGTGTAAATTTTTGTCTTCGTAGGATCACGTCACCAAATATCTGTAAGCCCGCGGCCCTGGGCCCACGGGCTCAAGAGTAGAACTCGGTATTTACTTTCACACACGTTTCGGACATTATGGGCTCTCGTATCTAGTATATAAGCTAGACTATTGTACTAGATACTCTAGGATACGAACAGAATCCGGTCTTCTCCCTGCCTCGAGTGACCTCTGTGGTGCAGCGAACTCCCTTGACCGTCGCGGCTCGACTTATCAGCAAAAACCGATCGGCCCAATTACATTAGGCTCACTACCTCACAATATTGTACTCGGCAAATGCTATTGACTTAGATCCACTCGTAAGATTCAGGAGGATGTGTACATTCAAATTCTACAAGAGATGATGTGAACTTTAAGTCGTTACCGTTGTCATAATCATTGGTTGTTCCGGACAACATAGATCGGCCCTCACAAATAGCCGGCCCCTACAAGGTGTGGTGCGTCACCCATATCCGTACTGAAACGGCTATCGCCGCTGTAGTGTGCATAATGAGTGAAGAGTAGAGAAGAAACATGATTCTTATCAGACTCACGCGTTACGAAGGGAGCTCGCCAGATCGGACGACTGGAATAGAGACTCCCACGATCGTCGAGTAGCCTCCACATCTCCGTCGACCTCCGAGACGGTGCATTCGACTTTACTAAGCCACTGCTCCGCGTCCGCGCGTGATAGCACCAACTTCTGAACCGACTTGAAAACCGAGGAGCACGACTGTCTCGTAACCTTCACCCTCAAATCCTTCAGTTCCGAGCACAATCGCCTGTGTTCGTCTAGACACGTAATGACCTTGCTAGTTAGGTGACCCCACCCCAAATCAACCTGCCTCAACAACGGAAGACTCCTGAGCAGAGCTAGAATTGGAGCGGACGACACTTGATCCTCGAAATACGTCCCTTCCTCATCGAAGCAAAGAGTTGTGACCAATGCTAATGAAGCGTTGGCTAGGGCATCCAAAACAGGGGTAAGCCGTCTCTCGACCGAATGTTCCGCGAGGGTTAGCAACCGCCTAGACGTCTTGTCGAAACCGACCGCCGAAATCTTGTTTCGATCTTCAGAACCGTGATATGTAATGGTAAGGGTGGTGATTCCAGGCGGAACCTGGAGAGCGAACCATACTGAATTAACCCAGCGTGGTGGAGGTTGTTCGAACGGCCCGATCTCCAAATCCTTGAGTGCGGGTAAGGTGACGTAGGGAAATATGTGGCCGTGTTCCACGTTCCGGACCGATAACTTCGTCAGATGGTCCAGTTCGATGGACCTGTCCGGAAGGAATGCATACGGCACGTGCAAGTTGACTAATTCGAGGGATTCTAGGGTTGGATTCCGCCGGAGGAAACTGGTAAGTTTCTCGGGAGTAATTGTCATATTTCCTTCCAGCTTGAAAGTTGTCAATCCGCTTGTGAATTCCACAGGCCAATGGAGTGTCTTCTTCACAGAGAGATGCCGTAGTCTGGGTAACCGGTTGTACTCGGGGTCTGGAGGGTTGGAGTTATGCGTAATTGCGTGTTGCATGCAAAGATCTTCCCAGACGAGTTCTTCCAAGTTCGGAAGGTCGAAGTTGAAGTATTGGTGGAAAGCCTGACAGCACGCAATACGCACGACCAGTCGTCGAACCTGGTCACGGTGCAGGCGGATATCCGTCAAAGCTCCTCGAAGGTTGTCGAGAAGGCGAGTATTCTCTCTCCGGAACATCCAAAAATGCAGGTGGACGTTCACGCTGAGTGCCGCGTCCCCACTACGTTCGAGCTGCTGGGTCACTAGGCCAGGGTCTTGGCCTTTGAGGTGTATATCAGACCAAACACCGTTGTGGTTTAGCAGGATGGTCCTCCAGTAGCGACACACGTGGGTCAATGATATGACATCTCTGAGAGTTGGAGTTGAGTCGTATTCTGGGGGCGTGGCAACGAGTTCGAATATAATTGAGAGTAATTCCGGAGGGAGGCAACCAATTGGTCGTGCGTGGTTCCGTAGAACACGAATATATTGAAGGAGCTTCAGGACAGTTTTCTCCAATTCCATGACCTGGGTAAATGTTGTGAGACACGTTCGATCCTTTGCTGATGGCTGTGTCCAACCTTCAGTCCATTTCGTAGGTCATCCCCCTCGCTGTTGAAGAAGCGTCAGCATCCGCCGTTGATACCGAGATGTTAACAATCTACCTCATGGTGAGGATGTTGTTGGCGATTGAAACTAGGGCTCGTTGCAAGTTGGGTATAGCATCCTCTGATAACAAGCTTCGATATCCCTTGACCCCAGGCTCAGGTTTCTTCCCAAATTTGTTGCCACGAATTGCAAACTAGACGAACATGTGTAGGTAGCCAGAAGAAAAGAAAAACCTGGATCGAATACAAACCAGAGAGGTTGCGTTTCGTTGCGCTTCGGTTAACCGGGTCGATGATCCACGATCATGGGCGCGAGAGGCATTTCTAAGCCTTCCGAGCGCATTTGAAAGAGACATGGGTATAGGATGTAGATGTAAGTCGTAGACAGAATGTTAGACGGTTAGAGTCCTATGAGTGGCCTCCTAGCCAAGCGGCATTGAACGTTAGCAGCGATCCTCGGGGGCCACTTTGAAACGTTAGTAGCCCACATACAGAAGAGCGCTTTCGTCGTTTGACTAAAAAAAAATGAGCCAACGAACCCAAAGGTTGAGAGATGGGGCCAATAACTCACATTATGTTTATATGTTGAGTTCGCGCCCTAATACAGGGCAAGGTCCAAGGAGTAGAATGGAGAAGAAGCGGGGGACACGTGACACGTGACCCATCACGATCTCTCTCTCGACCTCCAGGCGGTGGCTGTCCCCACACGATGTCCACAGGAACCCCGGGCCCATCCCAATCTCCTGCCCAAGAAGAACCCACCCCGAACGTGACGCAAGATGTAGTCCAAGTCGCGGATACCGACCGCCTTGTCTTGGAGTATCTCAAAGTACGCGGATACAAGGCAGCTGAAGAAGCCCTGTCGGATTTAATGGACGATGACACCTCAGAAAGCAACAAAGCCTCTGGGTCTGCCACGATCTCTGCGGGCGAACTGATCTCAAAGATTGCCGTGTTCGCGTCGAAACCGTCACGTCCGGGTGAGAATGTGTTCAAGAGTACCCCCAACGTCTTGGAGGGGCTTGTGGGGATGAATAACCCAACGACAATCCATGACCTTATTGCTAGTCTCGGAGCTATTGGTGCCGAAGATATTCTAGTGTCGGACCCCACCGACAAGCACGAAGGTTACCGTGAATTGGAGGCTTGGGTGGAGGGATCTCTTGACATGTATCAAGTTCGTACGCTGGTGTGCGTGTCTCTGCCTCTTTGCTGACGATTTTACAGCCAGAGCTCCGCCCAGTATTATTCCCAATATTCTGCCATTTTTACCTTGATTTGATCCAAGCGGGCTACAAAGATGCCGGTTAGTTGGTGTTTGCAAAATCGAGTAATATCTGACCAACCGAGACATCCACAGGACGGTCATTTTTTAACCACTTTTCACCGCAATTGATGACAAGTCATAGACCCACTCTTCACCACCTTTCAACCTTAACGCTGCCGGGACACGTCCAGAATGACGACTTAGCACAACAGTTCAAGAACGAGAAATACGTGGTCAAGATGAGTAGGTCTGGGCTGTCGTTACTGATAGGATGGCTCACCGAGGGTTTCTCGGGTGAGGGGACTGGTACCGGTATCGGATTCTCCGGCGAGACGGGTAAACGGGGTCGCTCGGCGACGCTAGGGGTTGTAAATAATCATTTACGGTTTGATGGTAAACATGCTCGCCTTTCTCATAAATACCCTGTTTTGTTTACTGTAAACCCACAGTTACCACTGCCAGTTCCACCGCCGTCACACAAAATTCATGGGAGGAATCCACTGGACTCCTGTCCTCGCTGATTCCTCAAAATAAGAACGCCACGACTACCCTTGTTGACCCGAGGGCGTTCAATGCCTCTGCTGGTCAACTAAAACTGGGTCCTATTCCGCTGAGCGAGGATTTCCAGACCGCGATCAAGGAACAGGCTATGGTTGACCGGGAATTATCAACGTCCTACGACTTTAACTACAATATTCAACCAACAGTACCCGGAACGATAGCCCCAACAACCGCAGAGCTACTTCCGCATCCTCCAACTTTCAAGACATTGGACGTCAGGCGCGAGGTGGAGAGGGTAAGAGACGAACGGAAACGGATTCGTCTGGAACCTTCAGCTCTTACCGCTGTCGGAGTGAACTCTCCTGCCGCTGCCACTTACAGGGCATCTGCACTCCCAAGTGTGTGCATATACACCCTGCATGACGTGCCAGAGGGGTATGTTGTTCTACTTCGGAAACTTGGCCAAAAACCAACGCTCCATTAGTGCTCCATGCGTCGAGTTCTCCCCAGATGTCTCTACGATGGCCGCAGGATTCGCCGAGAGCTACATCCGATTATGGAGTCTCAAAGGCGAGAAACTGAGGGGTATGCGAAGTGACTTTCAACCGAGTTCTATCAAAGATGGTCCGTGCTACTCCGTTCGGCAGTTGGCTATACCACTGACGATTCGCTTCAGCTGCATCGTTACGAAAACTCAAGGAAAAGGGTGGGACGACAACCAGAAAACTGATAGGGCACAGTGGACCAGTCTACTCACTCTCCTTTGATCCATTGAGCGGCTCTGCTGCCTCACCACGACATCTGCTCTCTTCCTCTGCGGACGGGACAGCACGGCTGTGGTCACTAGATACTATGACAAATTTGGTCGCCTATCGTGGTCACCAGAATCCGGTCTGGGACGTGAAATGGAGCCCTATGGGAATACACTTTGCCACTGCGAGTAGAGACAGGACAGCGAGGCTATGGTCAACAGATCGCACGACGGCGTTGCGCATATACGCAGGCCATCTGAGCGATGTAGATGTGGGTTCTTCTACTTGTTTTAGAGGTTTGTCGCTAATGATGCTGGTAGTGTCTGGGCTTCCACCCGAACTCATTGTATCTGGCGACGGGATCAAGCGACTGGACTGCCCGATTGTGGGATGTTCAACGTGGGTCTTGCGTGAGGGTATTTATAGGACATCAGGGAGGTCTTTCTACACTTGCTGTCAGCCCTGATGGGAGATATCTTGCTAGCGCAGGTGCGAAGGATTTTCCAAGAGCTCGAATGAAATACTGAGATTCATCACAGGCGAGGACCTTGCCATCAATGTATGGGACCTTGGCTCTGGTAAGCGGATAAAGAAGATGACCGGGCATAAGGCTTCAATCTACTCGCTCGCCTTCAGCGCCGAGTCGTCTCTGCTCGTCAGTGGTAGTGCGGACTGGACGATGAGGTGTTGGGATGTTAAAGGAGCGGGCGGACTTCCCAACAAACAACAGCATGGGACGACAGTCAACGGATTTTCATCAACAGATGCAAACAAGGACGACGTCGACTCATCTGAGACGTAAGTGACGCCAATTTCTTGTCCGCACGGTTCCGTTCTGAAAACAATACTTCCGTGGTATAGCACGGATCTGCTAGCCACTTTCCCCACGAAGCGAACTCCGATCATCAAAGTCGAGTTTACTCCTCGCAACCTTTGTCTGGTTGCTGGACCTTATCTGTCACCGGACCAGCGATAAGCGTTATCGAGAGATACTGTAGGATTATATAGTATAGTACAGAGACCGTAGCTTAGCCCTTATCCAGCTGTCGGACAATCTTTGAGAGGACCATGGTTTCTGGCCCCGCGTAGTCACGTGGGGGTACACACACCATCCCTTGCCCTTGTTCATATTCTTGCCGCGGACACTTCACTTCAACGTCCACTCACCCGAAACTACACCAACGCGTATATCCCCATCATGGACACCGTAAGCAGGACGCGTGAAATTATCGGACCGTTTGAACGCACGCTAACCTTCGTAAATGGTTTGCTCATAGGGTATGGAGGTCGATGTCATCCCGGGCACCGTTGATCTTGTGCAGCAGCCCCTGACGTCCGTCCAGCCAGACATCCCAGAAACGAACGAACCTTCTACATCGCAAGGCTCGGCCTTCAACCTAGGAAACCTGATGCAGTCGCTCACGACTCCGCCCGGCTCAACTCCAACGCTTGTGTCGACGGCACCCTCTCGATCTCGTGAAGTTTTTCCAGAGATCCCAGTCAAAGTCCACATTCGCCGGCCTGGAAAGGACGCTTGGGTCTATCTGGGGCGTGCTACAGTCTCCCAAGAAATTCACGGTCAATCGTCTCGTGTTGGTGAGTGCTCTCTGTAATCCCGCCACTAAGCCTGCGGACCGCTGACAAACGCATCTTCAAGTTGTTCGCTCTACGACGAACGATAAAATCATGACAACCTTCCATGAGGTACGCTGGTTTGCCCTATCGGTTTAGCCGCCGCTTACGAAACACCAAAACTGCAGTCTTGTGACCTGCAGGCAGAGAAACGAGGCAACTTCGTCGTCATCGGTTGTGTCGAAAACTCGAGAGTCGTCTCATGGTCGCTAAATGTCTGTCTTACCATTTATTCTTCAAAACTGTGGCTGACGCACTCCTACCAGGCACTGAATAACACTGAAACTCTCCGCCTACTGGCGTCAATTGAGCTTGCGTGTTATAAGTGCAAACAAGCAGTGGGCGACCCACGAATGCACTCCAAGATTCGTCGCAGGATATCGCACATCATCAAGGAAGACAGAAGGAAACGCCACAAGAGGCGGAGAGACCAGGATGCTCTGGTCGACGCTCTTGCCCGAACAGACCTTAACAACCAGGCGGACCGACCGGATTCCAACACGATTCAAACCGATAATCTATGAGGGCTTGTCGCAGAGGCCTTCTCTGTTCCCACTCTCTTCGTCCTGTTTTTGCCCCGGTTTCGTGATTCTGCTGTACTATCTCCCAACCTCATCTATTTTCCAGAGAAACCACCGTCTCCTAACGTTCCCCTCCTCTGTCCCAACCGGGGCTGCCACCTCCCACGTTGTGCTCTGTCGTCAGGCTTTGTGGTGTACCTGTCTCTACTGCCTCATCGTATTGTGCTCTATAGCTTCTCTTGCAACGGTTTTCTCTCCCACCCATCTCCCCCCCTCGTTATCTGAACTCACCAAGTAATCTCTTTTCCCTTCTTTTGCCTAGGCGGTGAGAGTTTGGTTCTGTGCTTGCGGTCATTGATCAGGCGACCATCTTTCCACCTCGCTTCCGCTTTGTTCTTGTCATACCAGTTTTTTATCCTGCCTTTATCACATGCACGCACGCCCCCTCCCCTAGTGTCCAGAATAGATGTTAAACTTCCAGGACTCGGTCGTGGGTCCTGATCTGACGTGTTCGACCAATGAAAGTCTCTCGATTCCATCAACCCTTCCATCGTGGACTGGGACGACATCCGAGTCGTCCTGTATTGAGCACCCACCGGCTGGAAAATCAGATAATACACATTTTATATAGATGATATTCGTATACTGTATTCGAGACGATAAACAGGGTGTAATATGGGCTAAAGGGTGGACACATCAAGGACTGAAAAAGAGGAACGCAACTAGAGAGAGCGAGGGAGTGGATCGAAAAGTCCAGGGGATATCATGCAAAATAACGAGTGGACGTCAGGTTCAGTACCAGCACTTCATGCTGCACGACCAAGAACTGAATAATAAAAAAGAGGGAGATCTGAAAAACGCACGAATAATACAAGTGTTCGAATAAAACAAGTGGCCTCTCAAAATCCATGCACCCATCTACCACCGAGTGAAGCTTTCCCGGGTGGCCCAAGGAGCACTGTTTGACACCCACAACACGAATGAAACGAGGAAAGAAAAAGAAAAAACTGGAGTGGCTTGAGTGACGGTCACTGGTATGCTGTCGGGCGTTGTTGTGATGGAGGAGATTGGTAACCGGTATAAAGCGAAGATCCAGCCACGGATGACGGTGGTGGAACTCTTCGTTCGCTGTACGTTGGCGGAAGTTCGATGACGTCATGACCGCCCTCTTCTGGTATAGCGTCCTCCACATCGGTATGTACAATATACCGAGGTTGTCTGAGAGAACCAGCTTGCGATGCTTTTGACCTCCCAGTCGAAGATGGGGGACCGGTATGAGGTGGAACGAGATCTGCGTCCTGAAGATCCTCTCTGGAGTGTCGCAAGCGGTCAGAGCTGGAAGCGGCATGCGATCCTGAGAATGGTGTAATATGCGACACAGCTTGGTCGTCGTGGGCGTTGTCCACAGGTCGTGGTTCCTCGAGGTCAAGAGACATCTTCCGGGGGCCGCGCTTTCTTTGGTAAGGGTAAATGCCGTCCGAGTAGGCATTTTCTCTCTTCTTCCTGCGTTGGAAGTAAAAGAAGACAATGGCGCCTATAAGAGCAAGTGCCAGGACGCCTCCTAAAGCCCCAAGGGCGATGGCGACGGTGCTTGGTGAGCTATCCTTCGGGATATTTTGACCACTTTCACCGGATGGAGGAGTTGAAGGACTGGTGGACGAAGTTGGACTTGGGGGGTTAGAGGTGGAGGCAGGGTAATTGGATTGGAGACAACTACTGTCATCGGAAGCCCCAACAAGTTTGATGTCAGACGAACCACCTGAACGGAGTTGTTGAGTTATAGATGTCCCCGGTAGCGGGATGATACTAACCGTTGTGACCTTGGGAATCCATCATAGCAAAAATGACAGACGTTCCGGCTTTTAAGTCAGCTGGCCAGTTGTAGGTCGAAGGCCCAGTTGGAGGGTTGAACTGGAATGCAGACCCTCCAGGAATGTATCCCTATAACGCGGATAAGTACACCAACACCCTACACGCGAGTAATGGAAACTGACGATGACGGTGACAGGTTGAACCGCCTGGTTATATCCGCTGAATACATAGTCTCTGCGTGGAAATTGTTAGGCGGGGGTGGCAGACAATATAGGAGTGGCGGACTCGCCTGCATTGTGTGAGCGCAGAATCAAGGTTGAAAGAGAAGTCTACCCCAGGATCTGTCGTGTTGCAACTCTTTCCGCTAACGGACGGTCCCACCTGTGTGACCAAACTCGTGCCACCGGATCCGAAACCCGTAGCGTCCGACATGACGAGGAGGATGTTCTGATTTACGGGAAAGTTGACTTGTACGCTATAGAGGCCCTTGCCATTAGCCACCGATGAATCAGGGATCTTGTAAGTCCTTGGTGTTCCAAAGACCTGAGGGGAAGAAGGGTGATCTGAGCAACATTTTCGACGGTAACATGGGACGAAAGCACGTACTGGAACTAAAATAAGCTCGAAAGGGCCCTGGCCACCTATTTTGAGAAGTTAGTGGAAGGTTTATTTGGAGTGGAGAAGACGGGCGGACCGGTCCAGGAAACTTGGAGGTCATCGCATGAGCCTGGCACGCCAAAGTTGTACGTGAAAGTGGAGTGGACTGAAGGAAAGACACAACCGAGGAGGAAGAAGGAGAAGAGGAGAAAATCAGACGGCAGCATCCTGCTGCGGGAAGGTGGGGGAGGAAGAGAAGGAGAGGAGGGTATGGAGCGGAAATCAAATAGTCGCCCACTGTTCGCTCGGAGGCTGTCCTCGACCTCCAACTCCCGCCGTCAAGGCAATGTAGCAGTTTTTTTTTTAGCGCAATGTCACCTAACAACTGCAATCGCCGACTTGGCCACGAGGGCGTATATATGCATATAGTATAGTCATGTATAGCCTCCGCGCTGAAGGAGTAGCCTAACAACACTGCGAAAGATGGCCCACTCCATCGGCTGACCTCCAAGCGCACTGAGGGCGGTTCTGTCCGGGACTGCATCTCTCCTGGGATCTGCCCAAGAACGGTCGCACGACCTTGCGATCAGCCTGCCAGGAAACCATCAATCCTACCGATACCGATCCCACACATTCGACCAGTGCCCACGGAACTCGGTATTACATTCAGCGTTCACTCGACACCGTCTTCCAACTATCAAAACCACATCGCACAAACCCCACGTACGACTGAAACTGAGCCAGCTGGGTGCTTGTGGTCGCGATTTTAAGTACTATACGGATCACACCACTTGCCCCATCACCATGAAATACTCAATTTTCGCGCGTTCGACGTGCCGGCATCATGCCGTACATTCTGGGCATCTCTCCGAGTATGTTCTTCTGGAATTGGTCTCAGATGAGAATTAGCGATCGTGGAAAAGTCGGTTGCAGCCGCACCGCACGTGATCTGTGGCTTCGTCTCCGTTTGGTCTTGGGCTCACGCAACTCACCGATACCGCATCCGCCTCCACCAATCCTCAAGGTGAGCATTTCCGCTGTCCCTAGAAAT
>Ga0307512_10005116_pt1 | contig 13890 bp, 22 predicted proteins | sample 14_EM_MG_FD_200267 | JGI IMG/M metagenome (GOLD analysis project Ga0307512, IMG submission 200267) | Populus trichocarpa ectomycorrhiza microbial communities from riparian zone in the Pacific Northwest, United States - 14_EM | ecosystem: Host-associated > Plants > Roots > Unclassified | place... | reverse complement strand
CTTTCCATGTCCTGACTTGTCCCCCCCCCCTCTGCTGTCTCCAGGATGTGAGTGCCCCTTGCTTGGTTGCTTCCCTTCCATGTCCTGACTTGTCCCTCCCTCTGCTATCTCCAGACAGTGAGTGCCCCTTGCTCAGTTACTTTCTTTCCATATCCTAACTTGTCCCTCCCTCTGCTATCCCCAGGATGTGAGTGCCCTCACTTGGTCACTTTCTTTCTGTGTCCTGACTTGTCTTCCCCTCTGCTGTCTCCAGGATGTGAGTGCCCCTTGCTTGGTTGCTTTCTTTCTGTGTCCTGACTTGTCCCTCCCTCTGCCATCTTTAGGGTGTAAGTGCCCCTCACTCAGTCACTTTCTTTCTGTGTCCTGACTTGCCATCTCCAGGATGTGGGTGCCCCTTACTCAGTTGCTTTCTTTCCATGTCCTGACTTGTTCCTCCCTCTGCTGTCTCCAGGTTGTGAGTACCTCTTGCTCAGTTGCTTCCTTTCCATGTTCTGACTTTGTCCCTCCCTCTGCCATCTCCAGGATGTGAGTGCCCCTTGCTCAGTTGCTTTCTTTCTGTGTCCTGACTTGTCCCTCCCTCTGCTGTCTCCAGAAAGTGAGTGCCCCTTGCTTGGTTGCTTTCTTTCTGTATCCTGACTTGTCCCTACCTCTGCCATGTAGTCTGTGAGTGCCCATCACTCAGTTGCTTTCTTTCCATGTCCTGACTTGTCCCTCCCTCTGTGATCTCCAGTTTGTGAGTGGCCCTTGGTTGGTCACTTTCTTTCTGTGTCCTGACTTGTCCCTGCCTCTGCCATCTCCAGAAAGTGAGTGCTCCTTGCTTGGTTGCTTTCTTTCTGTGTCCTGACTTGTCTCTCCCTCCATGGTCTCCAGTTTGCAAGTGCCTTTCACTTGGCTGCTTTCTTTCCATGTCCTGACTTTGTCCCTCCCTCTGCTGTCTCTAGGATGTGAGTACCCCTTGCTCAGTTGCTTTCTTTCTGTGTCCTGACTTTGTCCCTCCCTCTGCTGTCTCCAGCCTGTGAGTGCCCCTTGCTCAGTTGCTTTCTTTCCATGTCCTGACTTGTCCCTCTCTCTGCCACCTCCAGAAAGTAAGTGCCCCTTGCTCAGTCAATTTCCTCTGTATCCTGACTTTGTCCCTTCTACCTTCTCCAGCGAGTAAGTACCCCTTCAACTTTCTTGTCCATTTTCACCATACTAACATGTTCCTTCCTCTCTGTATTTTCAGAAAGTGAGCCTTTCTTTTGTATCTGCTTGCTCCTGTGTTCTCACTTCTTTGCTTCTCTGCATCGCAGCTATTGTTATCTAAACTACGATCATTTGACTCCAATGTACAGTTGTCATTTTTTCTGATTTCATCTTGGTTTTGCTGATGCACTTTCAGCTGCCTCACTCTATATCTAGTGATTACACACATCACACCATGATTGGTACATTTCCTCTATATGCATCTGTATTTTCTAACATTCAAATTAGTGGCAATTCTAGTTCTGGACCGTGCCTCTCTTTTTCATGCCCCCCCACTCCGTCTGACTCTCGACAATGCTTTGTATCAGGCATGTTTCCGATACAAATCTTCTGATACTCATAATGCAGTCAAAGAGCAGTTTCCATTACCTCGCAAACAATATTCTATTTCACAATTCACAGAATTTGTACTTAGTCATCGTCTCCAATAATTTCTCTTTGCTTCCTGCTATTTATCTTTTCGTCCGATCTGTATGGGCTGGTTTTATGTCTCTAAACGGAAGAGAATAGTACCTGTGATAAACATAGATACAGTGACTCCTTAAATTGATTTGGTAGTTGCGCTTTCGGCACCCTGGAGTTTCACGGCCTCAGTTTACTGCTCCCTGCTCCACAGAATACTCAAACAGGCCTTATCCTTAGTGCCACTTTCATAAACCCCTATGGTGCGACTGTTTCGCACAGGCGAATTCACACGAAGCCTTCCGGGGGAGTTGGCTTTTGGTGGCCTTGGGTCAAGGGACGACGCCTTTGTGAAGGCAACCAAACTAAGTTATGAAATATTACTCTATGCACATCAAATTATGACCCGACGCGAATACGAGAGAGGTAGAGACGCTGTTTCAGGTACCCTGAACGTATCGGATATGCACCCATGTACGGCGAGAATTACTTTGGTCCCAGTCCGTCTCCCATCGTCGTGTTCGAGATCTTAATTATCAAAAGTTTGGCATCCCGTAACGACCATCGCCTGTACTAAGATTAATAAGAAAGAGCCCCTTTGTGATCGTTATAGGTAATAGGTATCACTGTGAGATGCCGATCTGGAAGTAGCAAGGAAAAGCAGTGATGAGGGTTCGATGGTGTCGCCTGAGGGTGTTGGCCGATGGGTCTAGTCGTGGGTCAACACAGCGCAAAGTAACGGTTTTATGAAGCGGGTATTTGAGCAAGTACACATAATGCGATGTTCATTATGGAACGGTAGTGCCCTCGGTTCCAGAGTGATCGCACTAGGCGAGATGCTCGGCGCTCTTTCAGAGCATCGCATTGACCCTCGTCTTTTTTGCCTTGGAGGACCGAGGCGGAGATTGCATATTTTCATTTCCACTGTCTTCATCGGCTTGAGCGCGTTTCTTGCGCTTAGCGTTCTTCCCCGAAGCAACGCTCTTCGGGGCTACCCTTTGCACCATGGAGCTTAAGCTAAGATTCACCTTGCGCTCGTGCACGGATTCGATGATCGTCCAGCTGTGTTTGCAGACCCGCGTATTCAGCCGTACGTCCTTGTGTGTCTGTCGTAACTCATATCGAAAATGAAGGATCGCAGCTGCCCTCTCTCTGTCACGGAAGTCCATGCCGTCTTCGTGCATCACGTAGAGTAGGACGCCTACGCATAAAAAGACGAATGAGGTCGACTTCAGTCAATCAGGAAAATGGCGGCATACCAATGAAGACAAACTCTGCGGGTGAAATCTTGGCAGAAAATCCCGTAAATCCCTTGTTCAACGTTGTGTCACACGCTATCTCGAGCAGATTCGACAACATGCGCTCCACTCTAAATTTGAAAGTCCGAGAAGGCCCTGCTGGCTCACTTAGCCATTTTTCTAGCTGCATCGCCGATGGTGTACGCCGTAAATCGACCTCTTCGCAGCAGTATAACATAGAAGCAAGATTCTGAAAGGTGCGTCCTCGTTTCGTGTCGAAGTCAACGTGGCTTGCCAAACCGCCGCTGATGGAAATGTACTTCATGTCGAGCTCGTTCACATATTCCGCCCAAGGAGAGGAAATAGCTTGCAATTTCTCTGGAAAAGGGTTAACATTAGAGTCTCAACCGTAGGACAACGAGGCAGACGCACCTGCAGCGCTCAGACTCATCCCAAGTTGTACACGCTGGAACACTTCCCGCTCCGAGGTTGGTGATAGCGCCCTGTATTCCACTTAGGATCAGTCAGTATTCACGAAAAACGGCCCACAACAAGGTATGTCATACCACAGGTTATGCGCTTGTCCTCAAACCTCCTCTTTCCCTCCGTAGTTATCTCGTTTCGTTTACCTCGGTAAGCAGCTGGGACTTGGTACCACCAGAGTTTCCGCGTGTCAGGATCCCTGTCTGACGCCCACCGTCACACACCACACACGGGGGATACGACAGAAGAACACATACACGCAATCTACAGTGGAGCCACGAATGAGTTAAAGGGATAGGGGTGTGAAGGAGAGGGCGTACATGTCCATCTAAGAACTTTACAATACTGGTCAGACGTTGCTTTCCATCCACGCAGACGCGGACTTCTTCGCCGTCCTCATCCCGCATGACGGCAAAGATGACGGGCGGGACATAAAAATTGTGAAAGAGTGAGTCGATGATTTCCATCTGCTTTCCTGTAGGCCAGACAACATCTTTCTCCACTGTGAGCGTGATCACGGCCAAGAAAATCTACCATAGCACACCTCGTTGGTACGGCGGGTTGAGGTCGATCTTGCCATTATGAATTTGGACTGCAAGTGCGTGCGCCCGTTAACGGCAAAGACACTTATTCCGAAGACCGTTGAACAGAAAAGCTTACTGTGAAGCTCCAGTGTTGTGTAGACCCTGGCATCGGGTTGCTCGAGCGCGTTGCGTATGCTGAAGACCATTGGATCGACATTCTCGTCGGCCGCAAGGGATTCAACGTCCAGCTCATCACGCTCGTCGACAACGGACTCCTGTTTCTCCGACATAATCACAGGCTCGGGCTGAAGGGTGTGAAAAAAATGCGAGTTATGTGGGAGGGGTTGGGGACAGCCGCGCTAGACACGAATGTAGCCAAGGAAGTGAGGTCTACGCTGGCAGGGAGCTCTGAAAGCCCTGTTCTTTTGTGATGAGTACGAATCCTTCGCTGGATCCCGGGCTGTTCTGATAAAAATCCAGAGCGAGTAAGTTATTGCAGCGGTGCGGCGGTGATGGATGTGACCGCGTTCGTGAGGAGGTTGTTAGAAGTGGATGAAAGAGAAAGGGCAACTTGTCGGAGTTTCAAAAGTAAGCGATGCGTATGTTGTGTTGTGGTGGAGAGTTGAATTGAGTGCGTATGGATGGTAAGTTAAGCTTGTTAAGGATGGAAACGCACGAAGGGCACGAGGGCCGGCGACACCCGGTACGAGTCGTGCTTAGATTAACAATATCCTGTACGATATACTACGATCTAAGTATGGTCACCAAAGAATTATGCACCCTCAAAAGTCCCGAATCCATCCGCATCATCTCTATCTCGGTCATTATCCCGTCGCAATACACTCGATGTAGAGCGGCGACGTGTCGGTCGCCCGCCATCGATGGCCGCCGTACGCGCTTGGGTATCATCTCCGTCGTCGTGTGAGGATGTCATGAGGTGTTCACCCTCTTCACCATGGCTAGCCTTTCCTAGACTTTCGAACCGTGGCGTCACCGTCGTAGACTCATCTTCGTCATCACTCGCCTCCCCGACGTGCCACATAACCTGTCCGTCCTCTCCGTGATCACCGGGATGCACACCCTCATGCCCGTCTGCCTTAGCATCGGCCGTACGTGGTATTTGTCGACCGGAGAGGGCATTCATTGCAATACCGCCATCACGTTGCGTCGTGGGAGACTCGGGTTTCTTGTGAGTGAGTAGTACGACGCCGGATATAAGGATGAGAATTGAGACAAAAATGAGAAAGAGTGTCCAGGACTGAAAGGCATCCACAGAATCGTTGAAGATCTGTAGGCGGGGCTCAGCATGCATGTTGTGGTAAAGAGAGATGCGCTAAAATGCTTACCAGGGAGTTGAGCCAACTGCAAGCAAATAGAATCAACCATACGTAAGCAAGACGGGACGAGGCGATGACTTACCCAGTCGCTGTGTATACACCGTAAAACACGGGTACAACCAGTGTCGAATCGTATATCTCGAGTCCGCGGTTGAGACAAACGATTTGAAGGACGGCAGTAATGGCGAGGAATATGAAAGTTAAAATAGGCGCGGGATGACCAAGCTGGTTCCCAGCGTTCTCGTGTGATAACGAGCCAGAGATTAGCTTAACTCTACAAGACTTTTCAGCTGAATAATATGCGTGGAGAAACGCGAGTGACTAACGCGGCTTTAGCGAATACTAGGCACTCCCCGGCCAAGCCACCTCCAGCGCAGGCCCAGCCGATGCCCAACGTCCATGCGATAACCGCGTCGTCTTTCTCAGCTGTCCACTCCTCGAGTTTCTCGGCAATCCATATCATTGACCAGTTCCACAGACCCTTTAAACGAACGAGCAGGCCGCCATGTGGAGCTTTGGGTGTACGAGTGCTCATACCCGCGAATGGCTGTGCTGAAAGATCTGAGCGGGACGACAGCACCAGATCTAGCTGCGTTGTAAAAATGTAGAGGAGAGAAAGGGAAAGTGTCATGAGGAAGAAGTAGCCGAGCCAGCCGAGACGACCCCAGAGCTCCGCAAGGTGAGCCGCCGAGCTCTCTTCCGAGAGACCGGAGTTGATAGAGCCGAACGCCACGATACCCACTACGCCAAGTATGACAATGATGGTACCCTGTAAGTGCGTTAACGAATGAGTGCAGCACCGAGGACAAGTTGGGCTTACATATATATCCGTTGCCCTGACAGGAGTTCCTACTAGAAATCTAGCAAACAGAAAATTGAAGATGAGAGAAGTTGATCCCAACGGAGCAACATATTCTGGTGATTCCTGTTAGGCGGAGGTGGAGATCCGCCAATGAAAGAAGACGCACCAGCTCGCATGTATTCCAGGGCAAGCGTTGATCCAATAAGCTGAGACAGTCTAAGACATAAGCACAAGGTGTTCACAGGAAATAATGAGAGCCTCACATATAAAGTAACATTCCAAGGAGCCATAATGGTCGTAACAAGTCTCTCTTTCGCGCGCTTTTCGGGATAGCTTTGGTTCGAACCTGTAGGTGTAGCAATCAGTTGGTGAGCATCACCAAATGTGAGGATGCGGGGCAAATACATGATCTAATTTAGTTAAATTCAGGCCAGCAGCATTGAGAACCGATGCAAGGATGATGATGGATAGCCCTATGATGAATGCTATCACGGGATTTCCATGTCGGACACCGTGAACGGGAACGGGAACAGGAACAGGGACGGGGACGGGGACAATGATGGGGTCTGTCTCATTGTTCTGGCGGACGAGCAAATGAAGCAAGGGCGTCATCTACAGCAAGTTGGTTGGTTGGCGGGGCTCCAAAGAGGTTGTGGGAGGAAAAAGAAAGAAGGAAGGATGTGACGCTGGGAATCTTTCTGGATTGTTGAGATTTCTCGTTATAGTCTTATGTTTCCATGCGACAGAGGAATATAGATGAAATGGAGCGATGGAGGTTGTTCGTAACTGAGCCTGCGGAGCCGAAGGTTTCGTGAGCACGCGTCAGTGAATCCTGTTCCGTGTCCCGTTCCGGCTTTGCCCGTGACCCGGCCCGGGATGCCACCAGCTCACTGTGATGGCATGGCCAGTGCCAGTGGCCAGTACGACTACGATATCCTCAGGCTTTTAAATTATTCTGTGATGACCTCAGCCCTGCTCTCTCAAACCTAATTCTACAATCACCCTCTTACTCATGAGTGATTTACCAGCGCCCTCATCTTCTAGCAAGAGCGGGGAGACCTTGAATACAACAATGGTTCAGGTGCCGCCTCTCACAGCACCTCATCCACTGTTACGATCTCTGCCTCCATTGACACACCTTCCCGCCGACCTCCTCGACTTGCTGAATCAAACATATTTCTTGCATCTTCTCGCAAATGACCCATCGAAAGTATTGCCTCCCGGCAAGTCTTTGTTATCCGTCTTGTCGCGGCCAGGTGTAACACAGAAGCGGGACGATGAGCCACCAAGGTTGCAAGACAAGGTCGAGGAGATGATTCACAAAGCCTTCTGGGATGAGGTGCTGCACCATTTAAGAATATACTCCTCTCTCCTTACCACCGTTTTACCAGGCCCTTAGCGCCCTCTCCTCCGGAGAGCCTTCCACCCAGCTCCCCCGTCTCAAGCTCCTGCTCAATGACCTCCACACCGCCCTCTCACCACTATTCCCCACAGGGCACACCATTCTCACTATCTTGTCTTCTCCTCTTGCGCCTACATCATCTCCTCTTCTTACAGCACTCAATTACTGGCGTGAGACCCTCGCCGCACTTCGCGAGCGTTGCGCACCAGCACGCGACGACTATATCGATACACTCTCTGCTTCGCTTACAGACCCACCCGCTGATCTACTCGATCTTGCTAAGCTCGTGACAGAGACCATCCGGTCCATACTCAAACTTGCCGAGGCGATGAAGGACGACCTCTCACAATTTGTGCTCGGTACAATGGGGGAGGCGCAGCTTGCCGTTACTGTTGCGGATCAGTCACGGACGCAGGAGCATGCGCTTGTCCTTGATTTGTGGAAGCAAAGCGTCATTCGTGAAGATATTACAGCGTGGTTAGCCGACCTCTCGCCACCGTACGCGCTCATTGTTGCATCGCCTCCACGCAAGTGGGTGCTGCGGGTCGTACAGGCGTTGGGAGCTACAGAACCCGTTGCCTGCCCATTACCAACTAAACCTTTGGGTCCCGAGGATGACAGGCCGGTTCCAGTGCCAAACAAGCTCCCTCCACCTTTCTTCTTCTCCACCCCTGAATTGTTCTACATCCAGAACTTTTTGCAGGCCATCGTCATAGCGGCTGCATTGCGCGCGCTGCTCCCCGCATCCGTGTCACCGCCCGAGGATCTCATGTACCGCGTCTGGACACTGCTGCTAGCATCTGTAAACGAGGAGGACCCCGAGGAAGATGCGCGACTCGTCAATCTCGCTGATGAGCTTGTTCGCGCATCCTTGTTAACGGATACAGAAGCCACGAAGCAGCTACGCGCAGCCGTTGTGCGGACGGTGCGCACATCGGACCCCGTATTTCTTCTACTCCAACGTCGCCTGCTCACCGCGCTCGCGGAGCGCCTTGCACATACACCTGTAATTGTCGATAGGAAAGACGCATCCGTAGAAATGCGCACCGGAAGGCGAGAACGACCTCACGATGCAACGGGCGAGAAGTTACCAAAACCGGGAATCCTTGAGGTGAAGGGATTCGGCGATCCCGTGTTGACTAGCGCAATACAGGAGGTGCTTGTGAAGCTTCGGGGGGTTCTGCTGTGGTTCGAGAGTATTTGGGCGGACTTGTTTGAACAGAGCGATGATGCGGATAGGAATGACACAGGTAGGTGGGAGCCAACTTACAGCATGGACTCTGATTGATGCTGCACGTTTTGTAGGAGACACGGTAGATAGTCCTGTCTTGTTGCGGAGTGACGGGAAACCGGATGTTGTAGATTGAATGATAATGCCTGTACCGTATAATAGACGTGCCTCCCGGGTTCACGGGCCGGGTTAACTCTACCCACCAAACCGCACCACAGCGATGCATTCCGGATCCGATTCAGACTCGTTTGACGAGGGTGATCTCACAGCGCGCGGACGTAAATCAAAGGGCAAATCTGGCGTGCGCGCCAACGAAAAGGGCAAGCAAAAGGCCAAGGACGTGCGATACCCAATTGCCACTTCTCTCGGCCATAACGATTCCCTTTCGACTGACGCTGCTCTGGCACCTCCACACAGCAGGGCTATGCCTGGGAGGCTACGTATACTCGCTCCTGGGACACAGTGCAGGAAGACGAGGCTGGGAGCCTCACCGGTGCCGTCGCGGAACTGCTTGCGCGCGGACGGCGACGGAGGTGCGCGGCTTGCTGGCTATTAGGCGTCCCTTGTTAACGTTTGTATTTTTTTTGGTGTACTCCTCTTTTCAGACTCCTCGCACCGGCAGCGGCGATACGCCGTTCGATCATCCGCCATCTCGTCCTCCTGCTGGACCTCTCGGCGTCGATGACGGACCGCGACATGCGCCCCACCCGTTTCGACCTCACGCTCGAGTACGCGCGCGAATTCATCACGGAGTGGTTCGATCAGAACCCGCTAGGCCAGATCGGAATCGTTGGTATGCGTGGGGGCATCGGTGAACGGATAGGCGAGATGTCTGGTGCGTTTTCTCTACCTCACATCTGTTCTTTCTTCTGGTGAAACCCGTCCCCCACCACCCACCTCTCTTACTTCTCTTCTTTTCTTCCCTTTTTTATTTTCTGTTTTTTGACACTGGGTTTATGTGTGGTGGCGGTTACGACTCGTTATTTTATGTTTAGGGAACCCACAGGACGTGCTTCGTGCGATTTCCGAACGGCATAAACTCGAGCCCGTCGGCGAACCCAGTCTTCAAAACGCAATTGAGATGGCACGCAGTAGCATGAGGTTCGTCGCCTCCTCATACGCATTTTACACTGACGGCTGTATCATCTTACGATGTTATGATATGGCCACAAGCCACTTGCCGACGCATTCCTCGCGCGAGATCCTGGTCATCTCTGGCTCGCTCACGACCGTAGATCCTGGCAACATATACGAGACCCTCGCCTCGTGCGTCAAAGACCGAATACGAATCTCGCTCGTCGCCCTCGCCGCCGAGATGAAGATCTGCCGCGAGCTATGTGACAAAACGGGCGGTGCGCCATCCCCCCCTCCTTCCGTCCAATCTGCCCCCCCGCCGCCCACGCGTTGTGCTAACATGTCGTTTTTTTTGCGTACGGTTCAGGCGCGTTCGGCGTCGCCATGGACGAAGGACACTTCAAAGACCTCCTCTTCGAGCTCATCCCCCCACCGGCCGCGCAGCAAAACGCCGCCGGAACGACGACGGGCGGCGTGAGCGGCAAGATGAGCGCGGACCTGATGATGATGGGTTTCCCCCAGCGACTGCCCGACACGGCGCCCGCCGCGCTCTGCGTGTGTCACGCGCAGATGCGCGCCGCGGGGTTCCTCTGCCCCCGATGCGGCGCGAGGCTCTGCGACGCGCCGACCGACTGCGACGTTTGCGGTCTCATGATCGTGTCGTCGCCTCATCTTGCGCGGAGCTATCATCACTTGTTCCCCGTCAAGGCCTACGCCGCCGTGTAAGTTTTTTTTTTTTTTGAGTAGTGATTGGGGAGCTTGGAGGATTTGCGCGCCCACCCCCCCTTCCACCCAACGGGGCCCTGGTTCGCCAAACTAAAACGAGATTCTTTTTTTTTTCTGGTTGCAGGATGTCGCTAGACGACAAATCAAGCGCCAATTGTCATGCGTGCGCGCTGCATTTCAGGACTGCTCCGGCGACGAACGTCGGCGAAGGAATGAGTCCGTTCGATCGCTATCGGTGTCAAGATTGCAAAAACGACTTTTGCACGGAATGTGACGTCTTCGTCCACGACGTGCTTCACTGCTGCCCGGGTTGCGAGACGTAGTGTTTGCGAGAATGCGCCCTAACGCGGGGCAAAAATCTCATCGATTCAGGCTTGCTGGAATAGCGCAAATAACGTCCAGTTCGTATGATACTGCACATGAAGTAGTATATGTATGCCATGCCACGTCTGTAATAGAACACTGTGGGGTATAACGCGCCCGCGCCCTCACATGCTACTGCCGTATATCCGAGCAGGGGACCTAGACCCATACTGAGATCCCAGGGAGTGAATCCGACATAAAAGTGACCCGCCCCGCTCAGATCTTGTTGTCGTGCATATAGGGGGTACGCATGACCAGCTGTTCGTCGAACCCACTCTCGTATGACCCATCCTCACCGGAGTATTGACCACCAGCGTATTGACGTAAACCGGAATTTGTGTTTCCACCATACTGCAACATTGGGGTTTGAGAGTCCTCCGTTGTGACACCAAATAGAGCCGAACGGCGGGATGAGCCCGGGTTGAGGAATATCGAAGCCTGGGCTGTTTCGTGCATTTGGAGGATATTTTGGCGGAAAGCGTTCTGCATTGGTGAAAATGAGTGAGTCAGGGCGCTCGTCTGTGGGAAAGAGAAGAAATTTTTTTTTGTACCTGCTCGCGCCAATATTGCAGCCGCTTCTCACGGTCGTCGTCGCGCTGCCGCCGATGAACGAAGAAGAGGACAACCAGCGTCCCAATCATGCCTAAGATGATGTTGGAGCATTATGCGGAATAGAAAAAAAAAAGTGAATCAGCCAATACTTACCTCCGAATATACCTATCCCAATGACAACATAAACCCAGGTAGCAAAGGAGCGCGGATTCGAGGGACTGATACCGCAGACCTGGTTGGGCAGGCAGTTGTAGCTGAGACACTCCTTGTCAGCATTGCAACTTGCTCCAACATCCCTCTGTTGGATGCAGGTGGTCGAGTTGGTGTCGCAGTAAAGATTGAGTTGACAGTTGTCACTACAAACACATAGTATACCAAGTGCTGGAAGGGAACGAGTAATACTCACCGTGATACGATGTAGATAAATTCGCCACTTTGCCCGTATCCGACGTATCCAGTATTCTCGATTTCACATTGAGAACCAGCGGTAACGTTCGCATATCTGAAGAAGATGAGTTGAAGTTGCGGCCGTACAGCTTGGGATCCGAAATACGCACTGGCAGACAAAGTTAAGACAGATAGAACCATTGACATTGCGGCCTTGGCCTAACGTATCCCGGAGCTCTTCGGCATTGGGAGGAGGTTTGCAAGAATCTAAAGAGGGTGGTAAAGAGATGTGGGTAAACAGGGTGAAATAATAGCGAACTACGAACCATCACGATCGAATTGGCATGGCTGTCCTACGTCAATTTTTGGTACGCATTGGGATCCCTCGTCTGGGCAAAACTCCTCGGAGGAACATAATGGGGGCGGGAGGATGTGTTTCCCATTCCCTCGACTCCCACCGGTATCATAGCCTAGCGGGAATCGATCCCTGCGACAACCCTTTGCTTGACACTGGCCGTTGTTACACCAAGTGGTCGCGTTACAATCCGAGGCGAATTGGAGGGTGCCAGAAGCCAGGCCATTGTGGGAAGGATCGCAGGTGGTTGTGTCTGCGTTTGAAGAGTTTGTCGCGGAGAGGACGAGTACAGGGAGGCATAAGAGGTAAAAGAGTGTAGGGGAGAGAGGGACCATGGTGGGGACAGGGAGAAGTCTGAGCGAAAGCGAATGAGCACGGCAACCCAATTCTCACCTGTCAACTTTCAATTAGGTAAGATTTCTCTCCTCTCTCGTCTCTTTGCATTGCCCTCCTCCCTCCACGTCCATGTCCATCTCCCTTCAACCCACGTCTTCCCAATTATCATTACGCTCCCCCGACGAGGAAGAAGATCTCGGCTGGAAAGAACCTTGGTACCATAGTGATGACGAACTCGATCCCCGCGGCGTTCGTTCCAAACATACCAAGGGAAAAGCAAAGGCAACCGGGTATCAACCGGGCTCGTCCTCGTCATATCAAAATGGCATTACGGACGAGGCATCCAGCTTGCCGAGTCAACGGAGAAGCGTAGAGGCGTACCCGCCTACCACGAACGAAGACGCTGACACTCGACGCGTGGCCGAGGTGAGCTGAGCGCTTTGCCCACGCTCATCTCTCGTACACCTGACATCCGTCCTGGGTAGAACCTAAGGCGATGGGAAATCGCCGAACGACAGCGCTGGAAAGCAGCCCGCGAGTCCACCTCCGGACCCACTTCTGTGTTAGCCGATGTCGCACGCCGCGCCACCTCGTTGTGGTCACGTCGTGCCTCACGCCCTCCCGCAGACGGGGGTGGTAGGCATCGTGTCCTCCAAACGTCTGAAGACAGTGGCCACCTCGAAGACCTGGCACTCAGCCCCTCGCACTCCGCAGCACCATCGCGGACTCCCTCCCCTTCACCAAGACAGCCTCACACGGGGCCCTATGCTCGCTCCAAAGACCCGTTTTCTGACCCGCCCGGCTCCACTTCTTCATTATTCGTCAATGCGCAACCCGTCACGTCGGACATAGGTTCTTCAGCTTCATTTGTGGAGCTCGATGCTCCCGGATCCGCGACAGGCTCGTCATTATCAGAGGCCGCGAAAGTGTCCAAGCCTGCTCCCCTCGACCTGCCTAAGCCGCGTTCTCCGCCACCGCGCACAGCAACCCCTCATGCTAATCGTCCTCCTGAGCCGTTTCCACGCCCAGATTCGAGGATGTCGCATGCGCATGATGATGGAGACGAGAAGCCGGTACGATGGTGGACAGACTGGCTCTGCGGTTGCAATGAAGGGCCGGATCGAGGCGGCGAAGTCCAGGTACGCCCACTGACGTTCTTTCTGCTAATCCACTTACTCATCTGGTGTTACAGGCTGGCCGGACAAACCCCCTCGAATGATCATGTCACCCCTCCTTCTCTGACTTGCACATATGACGAACAATGACAATTATTCATGACACGATAGTATGTATACCTTAAAGCTCAGGACGGTTCTCTCGGACGTTGAATTTTGGTGCGCATAGTGGACGATTTCGTTCCTCTGGGAGAGTAATTCAATTATTGTACTTTATGATCGTTCGAATACAAACTTTACTTTCGTCCCGCGACGACCAAG
>Ga0307512_10005115_pt1 | contig 13896 bp, 17 predicted proteins | sample 14_EM_MG_FD_200267 | JGI IMG/M metagenome (GOLD analysis project Ga0307512, IMG submission 200267) | Populus trichocarpa ectomycorrhiza microbial communities from riparian zone in the Pacific Northwest, United States - 14_EM | ecosystem: Host-associated > Plants > Roots > Unclassified | place... | reverse complement strand
CTGATTGCTAAACATTCAAAAAGAGATCATTGGCTGTCAAATACCTAATTTTGATGATGTTCAATTATGCAACTGCAAAAACAAGAACATTATATAAATCTACAGAAGGACCCGCTGTGCGACCTGCTGACAACCTGCCCAATCCAGACGGGTTGGGAGATTTGCATCGAACCGTACCCGAATCGACGGTTCGGGTGTGTTGACAACCCGGACCGCCAATTTGGCAACGGTTCGGTTCTGACCCGCACCCGGACCCGAAGTGACGGTCCCGAACCGTTGCTAACACTAGTAGAGTGACATCGGAGAAAAGGACATCGGGGAAACTGCCGCAACCTCCTGCTTCGCTGATTAGCTGCTGATCCATATCCAAATCAGAAGTGTTTCTGGTTACATCAGCTTCATGCAGACTGGGTACCGCCGGGCGAGGTTTTTGCAAGTGTCGCAAGCCCCAAATCCTCTAACCCACTGAGAGGATTAGTCTTCTGCGTTCGTGGTCGTGAGCAATGCTCCGGGATTTGTGGCCATGGGGCAGGTGCCTCAGGTTGTGGTCGTGGGGTATAGTCGTGCATCTCATGGCCTTGCTCAGGTAGCGCTATTGGATGATCATCTACCAGGATATATACATCGTCAGCCGATCTTTTTACCATCTCTCTCTGGCCAATCGTCCAAGGATCTTTGCCATCATCCTCATCCATATCCTCCTCCTCCTCCTTATCCTACACCTCATCCTTATCCACCCTCTCCTCCTTCTCATTTTCCTCCTCTTCAAAGTACTCCTCACTATTGTCACCTTCCTTTTCGATATCCACATCGCCGTCTAAATCAATGCTGTCGGGTGCATGCAGATGATCCTTGCTGCACATATCCACATCAGGATCAAGTTCTGAGACATAGCCGCAGTTCGACTCGGTAGAGTCATTATCATTATCTGCTGAAACTGGATACGGCGGGCGATGATTCCGGCTTTAAATATACCCGCTCTAGTTAGGCATCTGTTTCCAAGTCTGCTTCATTCATTTCCATCTGCAAATGCCAAGTAACGGCACAAGAGATATCATCTTCCCCTGTGGTTGGTTTAACAATACCATTGCCTTTGCTGTTTCCCTTTCCGTTCCCCTTCGCATTCCCCTTCGTGTCTTTTGTTCCCTACCCTTTCCCGGTCCATTTCTCACCACCCTACGTGTGCTCCACACCCTTGCCATTTCCATTGTCAATGCTTCCACCAGGATGGCACTTTCATCGAGTGGCGCTCTGGGATCCGCCCAATTCTCATTATTATCATTCTGGTCACCTATCTCATACCTCTTCTGTGGTGTAACGGCCAGCAAGCTGCCTGGCATGTGCGGCCGGCAGCTTGGGGCTCAATCTTTGGCCTGGGATCATCGCTACCGTACCAAGGGAAATGCTCGCCGGTGTGTTTAACCTTTCCCAAACTAGTTGTGTGCAGATTGGAGCGATCTATATGATCCTTGAAGGCACCCAGGTTGTTCCACCTCTAATTGTTCATTTGGTGGCGGGTTTTGTCAAAAACTTGCCCCATAAATGAGCAGAAGGCTGCCCACCACTTTCGAAAAGGTGAACTCCTGCTCCTGCGATGTGGCCACATCAGCAGGCATTGTGAAAGTGGCGAGTCATGATTGGATCAAGAATGATTTTATCTTGAAAGAGGCACCAGGCCCTCGCATCTGTGACGCCGCAACCATGGTATATCCGTATGAGTCCGCAGATTTTGTCCGAGATGAATCCCTTTATACGGTCTAGATCCAACGACAGAAGTCAATTTATAATCGATGTCGGCATTTTTACTCTAATACTTGGCTTCTGCTTTCCTTTGCGGCTGCCCATTAGTGCCATTGCTCCAAGTTGAAAATCAATCTTCATCAGAGGCGTTAGCATTATGATACAGTTGTATGTGGCGGTAGGAAGCACAGAATGAATGTACAAAGTTGTTTACGTTATTAGGTGTGTTTTGGAGCGAGAGGCGTTGTTTTGTGCACGTCACCTTATGTCATGATAATTCAGGATACTGAAAGTGTGATTATTTGCTGCTGGTGTGTTTAATACAGGAAAAAAAGAGAATGGAGGTGTAGGCGGGAAGAAGTGATATATATACTTGAGTGTCTGCGATTTGGTTCATATTCTACATTTTGTTGGTTAATGAACATAAAACGGCCCAGACTTCATCTTACATAACCACCAGGCACCTCATCAATGTGGAACCCCAAGACAAGATTTAGTACTTGCAGTGAGGACAGTTTTCGATGCTGGGAGTTGCTATGCGATCACATACCACGTTCACCGCTAATATCTTGTGCATCTCGGGGAAAATTGAGTTCTTCTCACGTTGTCCCAACTGTGAAATGGTTCAACATTCCAACCAACGCCTAGTAGTGGAAAAAGCACAAGCAACTGATGTTATAGGATAGAGAATGTGTCATTGTTCGCTTTGTAATGCGTTTAGCTCTGCCAAAGGCGGATTTCCAATGGGAAGCTGAAGATATACACAATCAATGGTTCGAAGAATTGTGCCAAGAACGAGTCCAATACGATGATAATCATGCCAACACGGCCTAAACAACACTGAAGTGGTACACATAGACCTTCAGACGTTACTGTAACAGTGAATGTCAATCCCGAGTTGAATCTGAGTGTAATCTGATGGCAGTTAACTGGATAAATGAATGCTTTTGAAGAGATCTCGTCCCCAAGTAATATCAGGGATTAGAGTCTAGCGCAGTCTGTACTGTACCTTCCTGTTTTGTTGAATCCCTCGATGGTCGCTCCAAGAGGAGCCTACCTTGCCTGATGTTGCATATGCATGTAGAGCAAATTTTTCCTACCTTTTTCCCATCGAATATCTATATCTGACTATGCCTTCCCAAAGGCCTCACCCTGACACGACTCCGGTCGTAAGTGATGTTCGAAGTCTTTCTAACGGTTAGAATCTACACAACTCTGGGCCTTTGGGGAGTTCTCCACTTCTGCCTGCAAAGGGACAAGGTACCATACCGGATGGCGAGAGGGCTTCTGCTCAAGCAGGAAGTTTTGTATTCTGTATAATCTAAGGTCATAACTCCACCGCCTCATCTTCGCTGAACAATTTCCGCATTCCAGATCTCACTCAATGTGTTAATTCCACCACGTCTGCTACACTGTGACGGACAATAAATACCCCAACCTCCACTCTAGCAACAAGCACTCGTAGCATACCAACATCGGAAGTAACCATACTGACACACTCAATGAGTCACCTTGTATCCAGCCCCACATCCGGCACTGCAACCACTCCCCCACCTCTCAGCGGTCTTGAAAACCACCCTACCACTATCCATAATCTTGAAGCCCGTGCAATCATTACAAATTCACAGCGAAAGCGAGCTACCGAAAAGAATCTGAGGCAAAGGCAGTGGCAATTGCAACCACAGGTAGTGTCTACACCTTCATCAATAGTCTCCGGCTATCTCAGCATCCATCGATTTGGTTACTCAGACATGACGCTTCTTGTTTCTGCAAGATGCAGACTCGTTGAGCTCTAAATGTGGTACAGACGGCCGTTAATGAGTGCAAGTGACTTGGAAATGGTAAGTTATGCAACGCAACGCGTTGCGATAGCATTAGTTCAAGCCCCACACTGGCAGATAATAGAGATGTACTGGAACACTGCAATGTAGAAAAACAACATTTGGTTAAGAGCGTTAGAGGCACGCACAAAGGAGATTTTGAAAGAGGTATGCTGAAACAACGGCCCACATATGATATTAAATGCTCAAACTGGTACCAGGTTCGCGAACAAGTCGATACAATTATGACCCATTTCATTCAATCAGCAATGGAAAACATTGCAGAGCTTTATGATCTCCACCACTGTGAAAGCGCCGTAGAGCGTTTGGAATTCATTGATTCCCTTTTCCCAGTCAATAAGTATCTTTTTCCGGTAGCAGAGCATGTGGAAGGTGGTGTACACGGTCCTAATCCAACGCAGAGATAGTCGAAAGCTGATAACGAATGGCTTGCGTCCACATAACCTCATCAGCAAAATCTATTTCAGTCCGGAAACCACACACAAACCTCCCAGACACCCTGGTAGTCCTCACCACTGCTTCTAAGTACTCCTAGATGCTCCCAGCTCCCCCTGGAGCTTTGCAAAGTGCACTTAGACTCGGCAAGAGCATTCTCATGTGCTACTCAAAGCACCTGAAGTGATGGAGTTGCTTTCAGAATGCTATGAGGTTGAATATTAGAATAGTCAAATTGTGGAGCTGCTGAGACTACTGCGCAGGTCTGCAGGAGACTTTGACAGCTGCTGAGATCATTGCACAAGCTCAGCAGGAGACTTGGTGCCATATTTTCACACAAGTGGTTTTTAGGATTCCATAACCACATGGTATTTCATCGATCATATTGGCTTTTGTTACAGTCATAATATTCGCTACATTATAATATGGCATGGATTATCTCTGTCTCTCTGTATATACATATGGGGATAGAGGGATAATGGAGATGGATTTAGCGACATGCAGTATATATTTGGGCGACACCAGGGTAGATATATATCATCTCATTATATGCAATAGATACTTGAGGCTGTGATGGACTGGGTTTGGTGGCAATAATCATGCGAGTTTGAAGATGCACTTGGCAGCCGTGATTGTGCGAGGTTAGAGATGCACTTGGAGGCCATGATCATGCCAGTTCGGAGATGCGCTTGGAGGCCGTGATGATGCGAACTTGGATGCCGTAATCGTGTGAGTTTAGAGATACGCTTGGAGGGTGTGATCGAGCAAGTTTAGAGATGCACTTTGAGGACAAGATCGTGCAAGAATGGAGGAGAACTTCTAGGAGGTCGAGCTGGAGCCGGTTGATCGGGAGGGTGGCACACAGGGAGCTGAGAATCTATTCATTGTCTAACTTGTAATTGTGGGAATGTAGAGAGTTGAGTACAACATAGTCCGCAGCGAGATGAGAGACTGGCTGGTTGCAGGACACAGTCGATCATGGAATGACGAAGTACACGGTGTATACAGTACTCAGTGTATGCTGTACTCAGTGCATGCTGTACTTGGTGTATGCTGTACTCGGTGTTAACTCTTGAACATGGCATGGAGAGATAGAGAGCGATGACTTAAATTTGTGTTTTCAGGTGATGGTAGAGTTGAACACGAGAATGAGAAAGCAAAGAGAATATTGGGGAAATGATGATGAGAAACTGGAACGTAAGAGAATTTCTTGTGCGAGTCAATTTACCCATGCCGATATGGCTTGAATGACTCCCAATATGGTGTGTAATTACACTGATCCGAGGTTTTCCCAACACGATTAGGCAAATCGTACCCCTGATTTCTCATATCCTCTCGTATCCTCCACATCATTCTCATGTTCATCCCCCATCTCTGTCTTTCTTGTCCACAACTCTACCATTATTGCAGAACCGAAAGTTAAGTCATCCCTCTCTATCTCTCTATGTAATAATCATGAGTTGACAGTGAGTACAGCATACGCCAAGTACAGCATACACCGAGTACAGTATACACCAAACACAGCATACACCAAGTACAGAATTCACCAAGTACAGCATTCACCAAGTACTGCATACACCGAGTATAGCATACACTGAGTACATCATACACCGAGTACAGCATACACCGAGTGCAGCATACACAGAGTGCAGCATACACAGAGTGCAGCTTACACAGAGTGCAGCATACACCGAGTGCAGCATCCACCCAAGATTGATTGTTTTTCTTTCATCTTCATGATTACAAGTTGACCCCTGAATGTAGCATCAGCTTCCGGCATTCCTCCCTACACAATCGACTGCCATCAGCCATGACAGCTGAATGGATAAGAAACATTGTCACATTCCCATGGTTGCGAGTTTGCTAACTGTAGAAATGAGTCTCAGCACCCGGCGCACTGTCCATCAACTACCTACAAATCCTCGTCCCAACTCGCTCCAATACGGACTACAAGTTCACATGATCATGGCCTTCAGGTGCATCTCTAAACTCGCTCGATCACAGCCTGCAAGTGTATCTCTGAAGTTGCACGATTACTGTCTCCAAGTTCGCACAATCATGGCCTCCAAGTGCATCTACGAACTTGCTCAATCACGATTTCGGAGTGCATTTCTAAGTTTACTCTATCATAGTCTCTAAGTGTATCTCCAAACTGGATTGATCACGGCCCCAGATCAAATATCTCAGTTCACTGGATCGTAATTTTGAGGTGCACCTGGAATTGCTCTCAGGCACCACCTGAAGCCAGTGCAGATATACCAAGTGTAGATGGGTAGCTATATAGATAGATAGATACCTTGATACATAGATGAGAATACAATCAGAATACCTGAGTTTTAACAATCGTTGAATGATAAGTAGTAGCAATTATTCCCAGGCGCACCTGCCGGATTCCAGGCGCACCTTCAGTATTCCAGGCGTGCCTGCAGCATTCCAGGCGCACCTGCAGCATTCCCAAAGAAGAGCTTTTGCCCTGACTGCTCTACTGTAATTTGAGGTGTTCCCAGACTTTTCGCCGGCGCTCCCACAAGTGTCACCAGGGCTCCGCGACTTGTAACCGGCGCTCCCAGGTGCACCCAAAGTTTTCTCCAGCGCACCGAGGTGTTCCCAAACCTATCACAATCACTCCCATGGTACTCCTGTACCAGTCATGGGAGATCTCAGTTACTCCGAAAGCCAGCCAGAATGCCCTCCTACACTGTGATACTCTTCTAAATTTAACGCATCTAAGTTTACACTCCACATCCTCTCAAACGCTTCTGGAGGCTTCCAGATTGTAAATTACATTTTGCTGATGCTTCTGATGGAAATAATCCCACGGTTGATCTACATTAAAATTTATCATCGGCCGAACAACCATGGTAAGTGTGTTGAGGGAATTTATTATTCCATGATTAACAACAAGGACAGTCATTTACCTTCGCCACTGATCATGTTTACATGCACCGTGTTGCTCCATGCTCTTCTGGAGTGGCAAAAGAACAAAGGTGTTCATCCAAAAGCTTCCAAGTCAAAGCTGAATGCTGACAGACCTGATTGCTCAATCTACTTCAGCTACAAGAATGACGATGGCAAGATTGCATCCTGCTGCACTGTAACAGGTCGGAAGTAGTTAACAGCGGGTGGCATTGCAGACACTTATACATTCTGGATGAATTCCGGGAACACACAACCGGAGAGCTACCAACTGAGGGTGTATAAAACCAATTTTGCAACAGTCAAACATCAGATCCAACATGCGGAAAAGCCAACGCTTGCCATGGTGAGCAGCGTGGAAGCATCGCATGTTGACTAAGCTATTCTTCTTGAGTATTTGACCTCCGAAGTGGTTGTTAAGGAACCTGAGATCGGAAGCACTGATCTAAACATTCTGATAGGTAACAATTCCATGGATGTTGAACTGCATCGCGGGATGCCAGCGGCCAGCGGGGATTTCGAAGATGAAGATGACAAAAGCAATGAGTGCGATGCCATCCCAACCGCTAGCTGGCGACGAGGGGCTACCACTGAACTCGAGACACTCTGCCTGGGAACCAGTGATGTCAAGGGGTATGAGGGCATGGACGGCAACGATGCGGATGGGGAGGAAGCAGCATCGCAACCCGACGATGGATCAACTCAGAATGTGGGGGACTGAGGGTACAGTACTAGAGAGTGTGAAGATTGGACAGAAAATTTAAGACCTGTAAAATATGATGGTGGGGAAGTAAATGCAACGGCAAGTGCTGTATGCGAAGCGAAGACTGTATTGTGATAAGTGACAACATGCCAAAGCAAAACCTATATGGGGAGAGTGCGGCATCCGATATATAGCAACAGTGGAGAGGTAAAATGTGACACTGAGCTGGAAAATGGCATAAACATCACCAGGCGTTGAATAAACAGCTACAGCATAACTGCAGCCCCTGCAAATAGTGTAACCCACGTGTCGTTTTGATGGTGCATTTCCAGGCGCAAAGTAATGGAGGTACCTATGCAACTGGAAGCATGTATTTCCCAGTTAGAGGGTACGAGGTTCCGTCAGAGCCGTCATACCAGACTGGAACACCCACGGGTTTATGATGGAAACTTGGGTTGTCGCTGATTTTTTATTGGTTTTTGATTTCATTCTCAATGGTGGAACAAATCCCCATACCAATAGTCAAAACATGGCTCCGATAATCCTTGAAGCCTTAACCTTCCATGGGATACTTGACGAGTATGTATACACATAGCCCAATGCCCAATGTCAATTTTCAGGCCCTTGGAAGATCGAATAACAACCTGCATCTACTCCATTGTGTAGTGGGTTATATTACCAGTTGAGGACCTTGTGTTGTGGGGATATATTATGTTGACAAGATATATCATGGCCGCAGTGTGTTTCTCAGCTTACTATTCAGTGTAGTGGAGACGGTAGCTGACAAATTGTTGCTCCACCATCTAGCCTCTATGCAACCCATGGATACAATATTGTTTGGTGCAACCATCCCATGCTGTCATTTGCAATGACCCCCCATGTACAAGACCCATTCTCATCAACATCAACCTGATGGTATTGTCAACAAGGGGAGAATTAGTGGCCTTGTGCAGGATTGCTTAGGGATTTTGGCCATTCATGACAAACCCATGTGAGCAACAGCAACATGATAAGCCTTATATTTATGTTGTGTTTAAGTAATGTTAGCACAGGGTGCAAATGGAAGGTGGAGATGACAGGGGCTGTTGATTATGAGTTGTAAACATCATATTTAGTATCGGAAAATTCCAATCGCTTAACTCCACAATTCTTCAGTTGTATGTACTAACTATTAAACAGGTCCCGTCTAAGTGAAACATGCTTTACTTTCATGAACAGTGTTAAAGATGGGATCAAAAACAACTAAAGGGTAAAATCATCGGGCACAAGAATGATGGGGTGGCTGGTCATGACCATTTCTTAGTTATCATACATGACTTCTCATTCTCTGCAACTAATGTACATCTTTGTAGAGAATTAACTTACGAGAGTTATTGATTGGCGTATACTTGTCAAGTCGATATAAATCACTACAACATGTTATACAGTATGTACGTCAACGCTTGTTGCGAATCGCTTAAATCCGTCTGCTCTACACCCAGCCTGGTGACAAGTAAGTCTAAGTGATTAGATTAACTGTCCGGTCAATAATAAATCTGTAGCGAGTCCAGGCCAGGGATAGTCCCCACAGGGAAAGTCGCTTTCCACATAGTATGGCCCAATGAAATCTTCAATATGCAATGTATCTATGGATGTCTGTAGATACCTACGACGGCTCAGATAACCGCAGGTACCTGGCACATAGAATGCGGGAAGGATTAATGTATAATGATCTACCAGTATATATGGAGAAGCTGACAAAATACAGTACAATATAAGTCCAATAATTTCTGTATATTGATGAATCCCCAACAACCTTTGTTCAATAGATATTTCAGCAGAAAGGTGCAGAGACCCAGACTGGGTGAAGGTACGTTATCTTATGGACGCTGTATCTGTCACCGTCTTTGAACATGAATGAATTCTTGTTACATAACAAATCATCTATCGATGGCAATGGACAGGCTACATCAGCAACAAGACTTGTTTCCGTCAGAAACACCCTAGGGTTCTTGTCATCTCTGAAGGCTCTGACAGAACCTCGGTCCCTCTGACGGAGAAATAAATACTTCCCATTGCATACATACTTCATTGACTCCGCACCCTGATATGTACCATCCATACGAGACATGTGTTACACTATTGGCCATGGCTGCAGTTATGCTGTAGGCATTTACAGAACGCCTGGCAATGTTTATGACTTTTTCTGGCCAAGTGCCACATTTTGCCTCTCTGCTATTACTATATATCGGATGCTGCACTCTCCCCATATATGTTTAGAATTGAGAGGTTGTCACATATTAAAATACAGTCTTCGCTTTGGATACATTGCGTGCTCTTGCATTTGCTTCGTCATTATTGTATTTTACAGGTCTGAAATATACTGTCCAATCTGCACACTCTCTAGTACGAAGCCCTCAGTCTTCCACAGTCTGGGTTGATCAATCGTCAGATTGCGATTCTTCTTCCTCCTCATCCGCATTGTCACCATCCTTGCCCTGATACCTGTTGACATTACTGCATCTACTATGCCCTCTGTCCTCCACAATCTGTGGTGATTCATCATCGGCTTGCGATGCTTCTTCCTTCTCATCTGCATTGTTACCATCCTTACCCTCATAGCTGTCGACATCACTGGTTTCCAGGTGAAATCTCTCCAGTTCAGTCGCGGCCTGTCGTGGCCAGCTGGAAGTGGGGATGGAATTAGGGTGGTCGCTGTCATCACCTTCATCTTCGTAATCCCCGCTGTCCCCTGTCATCCCGAAATGCAGTTCGTCATCAGTTCAATTGTTGTCTATTGGGATGTTGGGTCAATACTTCCAATCTCAGGTTCTTCAAGAACCACTTCGGAGGTCAAATAGTGAAGAACAATAGCGTTGTTAACATGCGCTGCTTCTACCCTAATCCCCATGGCAGCCGTTGGGTTCTCCACATGATCGATCTGACGTTTGACTGCAGCATTGGTGTGTTTATACACCCTCTGTTGGTTCCTCTCCGGTAGTGTGTTACTGATTTTCATCAAGAACATATATGTGTCAACAACGCCAGGGGAGATTAACAACTTGCGATCCGTTACAGCGCAGCAAGATGGGATATTACCTACGTCTTTGTGGTAGATGAAGTAGTTTGAGCAATCAGATTTGTCCCTGTTAAGCTTTGACATGGAAGCTTTCGGATGAACACATTTGTTCTGTTGCCACTCCAGGAGAGCATCGTGCTATGCAGTGCATGTAAAAATAATCTGTGGCCAGGGTATGTGACAGTCCTTGTCGCCAATCATGGCATTATAAAATGCACCAGCATACTTACTATGGTTATTCGACCGATGATAAATTATGATGTAGACAAACTGCAGGATTGCTTCCGCCAGGAACTTAGCTGTAGACTAGGTATTCATTATCAGCTTTCGACTCTCTCTGTGTTGGAATTGCACCGTGTACTGCACCTTCCACACGCTCTGCTACTGGAACATGATACTTATTGACTGCCAGAAGGTAATCAATACATTCCAATGCTCTGCGGCGGATTCAAAGCAGTTGAGATCATACAGATCGGCAATGTTGCCCCTTGCTGATTGAGTAAAATGGGAATTAATATAATGGGCTTCGGTGTGAACCCGGAACCGGAATGAGCATGTAATATCCCACGTGGGCCGTTGCTGCATCATACCTCTTTTAAGATTTCCCTTGTGTGTGCCATGAATGCTATGGATCAAATGTTGTTTTGCTGCATAGCGGTGTTCCAGTACATCTATATTATACGCCACTGTGGGGGCTCAACTAATGCTTTCGCAACGCGATGCGTTGCTTAACTTACCATCTCCAAGTCGCTTGCACTCATCAATGTCAGTTCATTCCACATGTGGCGCTCAAGGAGTCTCCCCGTTGCAATTACAAGACGAGTCATGTCTGATTTACCTCATCAATGGATGCTGCGACGGCTGGAAACCATTTATCGAGGTGTAGGCACTGGCTGCGGTCGCAATTGCCACTCCCTCTGTTACTGATTCTTTTCGGTGGCCTGCGTTCCCTGTGGATTTGAAATGATTGCGCTGGGTTCTGGAATATGGACGGGGGTAGGTAGGTCTTCAAGACTAGTGTGAGAAGTGGGAGCACTACCAATGCCCGGTGCGGGGATGGATACCACCTGACGCTTTGAGTCTGGCTGGAAGGTTCCACCGTGTGGTGGTGTGCTACGACTGCTTGTACCCGGGGTGAAGTTTGGAGTATTTATTGACCTTCGCAGTGTAGCGGACAGGCTGGATGTCACGCATTGAGTGATATCTGTAACTTGAGAATTGTTCAGCAAAGAGGAGGTGGTGGAGTTGTGACCATGGATTGTGGAGGGTACAGAACTCCCTCCTTGTGTGGAATGCCCCTCGCCAGATGGTACTGAAACGTGTCTCCCAGCAGGTCGAAGTTGAGAATTCACCGACTGCACACACGTTGCTTGATTCTGATGAGTAGCAAGACTTCGAACATTTCATACACCTGGAGTCGTGTCAGGGTGTGGGCTCTGGGAAGGCATAGTCCGATATAGATATTCGATGTTAAGAATGTAGGATTAATTTTCCCTGCATGCGTATGCAATTGCAGACAAGGTAGACTCCTATTTAAGCGACCATGGAGGGATTTGACACAAAATGAATGTAGAGTGTAGACCACACTATACTCTAAACCTTCACTATACTCGGGGATGAGATCACTTCACAAGTATGCAATTATGGGATTAATTGCCATCAGATTAAACTCAGATTAAACTCAGCATTGATATTCGCTGTTACAGCGATGTCTGAAGGTCTATTTGCACTGCTTGAAAGGTGTTTATGCTTTCTTCGCACGATTATCATCGTATTGCACTCGCTCTTGGCATAATACTTTGAACTATCGATTGTGTATATCTTTAGCTTGCCAGTGGAAATCCGCCTTTGCCAGAGCTAAAAGCATCGCCAAGTGAACCATAATGTATTGTCTATTCTATGATATTACTTGAGTGTGATTCTTCAACTGCTAGGCGTTGGTAGCTGTGTTGGATGGTTGCACAGTTGGGACAACATGAGAACGACTCAGTTTGCTCCAAGATGCACAAGGTCTGAGCGGTAAAAGTGGTATGTGATGCCAAAGCAATGCCCAGCGTTGCACATGGTCCTCAGAGTGAGTACTAAATCTCGTATTGAGACTCCTCATTCATGAGATGCATGCATCAGCAAAATGTATTTTAGTCGCTGGGAGCCTCCAGGAGTGTCTGAGAGGATGTGGAGTGTAAACTTAGAAGTGTCAATTTCAGGAGAGTATCAGGATCTAGGAGGGCATTCCCGCAGGACTTCGGAGTAACTGGGATCTCTGATAACTGGTCCATGAGCACCATGGGAATGGTTGTGAAGAGATTGGGAGCATCTGGGACTGTCGCCCAACCAATGCGGGAATCCCAAACTAAATGTGTGTGATGCTGGGTTCTTATGGATATTCAATCGAAGGACAGCAGGCATTATCTGAGAGTCTCGGGATGTACACAAGCAATCTGTACATTTGATTCATATATTTTAGTTCATTATCCACCTCTAAAGCATACTATAGTGCCCAGCATTTCATCAACATTCAACGTTTTGAATGGCTACATTAAAGAGGAACCAAAGAAAATTGCGGGAGATTGAAAAATGAAAGTAGGTAAAACTGAAACAATAACCTGACAAAACGATCGGAATGATTCAGGCCCGGAAAGTGGGTGAAAATCAATTCCAATGTCGTTTGGCTCGATTTGTGATATCTAAAAGGGTTGGAATTGAGGTTAGCTTGAGGTGAATCACAATGAAGTTTGAAATACAATATAATGAATTCGCAGGAAAAAGAGGTGCGCCACCAGGAAAGGAGGAGTGCCTGATGTTGTGCGAGGTGGTCCAGGGGAGTGCTGATGGTGATGCAGAATGAAATTGCAGGGCGCAAATTCAGGCCAATGATCGCAAATGGGGATTGAGGAGCGCCTCTGCAGTGGAGCAGCCCATTCATGCTGAGCAGAGCCGAACGAAGAGGGAGGTAAAGAGTCTGGAATGAAATTGATGTGCTCCTAATTGAGGTTGAGAAGGGAATTGAGGATCGCCCATCCTAGAGGAGGAGTGTGGACAGAAATGGCAATATGGAGGACTGACAGAAATATCAACGCACAGATCCATACTGCGGAGAGCTGAGAGGATTGAGGAGCTCTGACGGGCATTGATGAGTGCCTATTATTGCGGACGAGGACCATTGGGGGGGGGGGGGGTGCGGTGGTATGAACTAGCCACAC